>Ga0209382_10001786_pt1 | contig 33140 bp, 22 predicted proteins | sample SoiMetdeltSBSDD5_FD_187599 | JGI IMG/M metagenome (GOLD analysis project Ga0209382, IMG submission 187599) | Bulk soil microbial communities from a Populus tree surrounding site in Tennessee, USA - Soil MetaG P. deltoides SBSDD5 (SPAdes) (version 2) | ecosystem: Environmental > Terrestrial >... | reverse complement strand
ACGGCCCGTTCGGCTTCTGCCACTTCGCTGCCCGGCCTGGGGACCTGGTTGCCTTGGACAGCTTCTATGTCGGCAAGCTCAAGGGCATCGGGCCGGTGTGGCAGCTGACGGCGGTCGACACCGCGACCCGGTACGCGATCGGCCGGCTGGTCGCCGGCGACAAGTCCGCGCGGGATGCCGCCGCCTTTGTCGACCACGTCGCCGAACGGCTGGCCGGCATCGGAGTCGAGCTTGCCGGGGTGCTGACTGACAACGGACCCGAGTTCACCGGCAAGGCGTTCACCAGCCATCTGGCCGAGCTTGGCATCACCCACCATCGCATCCCGCCTCGCTCGCCTAACCACAACGCCGTCTGCGAACGCTTCCAAGGCACCGCGCTCCAGGAGTTCTACCGGCCCGCCTTCCACCGCCAGCACTTTGGTCGCCTGGCCGACCTAGGCGCCCAGTTCCAGGGCTGGCTCCAGACCTACAACACCCGCCGCCGCAACCACGGCGACTTCATGCGCGGCCGCACGCCCGTTGCGGTCATGGAGGCCCACCTATCATGACCAAGCCAAGGGTTCACCTGTCACCTCAACCCGTGCTCTGGAAGATCTAGGCGCACTCGGATGACGACCGAGGGACCACCCGTCGATTTCTACGCCGCCTCACTGGCAGCGACCGCGGTCGTGCTATTCGCAAAATTCATGACGCATCGCGGCCATGGGCAGGCGGGCACTCCACCCTGGAACCGGCTCCACTGGGCATGCGTCGGCACTGCTTGGATGGGGTTCGTGGTCTCCCTGATCGTTCTTGGCAGGCTGCCTTCGGGTGTACTCGAGGTCGCTTTGCGCTGGACCGTCGGCATCCTCGTCGTGATCGCCGCCACGATCCGGACAGTGGACGTTGGCCGCCTAGAGCGAACCTCGACGCGCGGCCCGGCCAGGCCGATCCCTCCCGGCCCGTAACAGGTCAAATACAGCTGTTCAGGCAGACGCGGCCGAGTTGAGCTTTGCCGCCTGTGGCGCCGTCCCCTCGGGGAGCGGAGCGGCCGCACCGTAAGGTGCGCTCGCGGGCTTGATTCAACGGCGCGTCCGCGCCTTGGCGAACCTACGGTTCGTGCCGCCTTCGGCGGCAATCTCAGCCTGACCTGGTTGCCACATAGAGTGATCTGTGAGCATCAACGCTCTTGCCGCTCAGCGTCACAGGTCCAGCAGAGGTAGCCCCAACCCACTCAGCGTGTACCCAACCGCCGCGCCCGGGGCAACACGAGTCGAGCCTCGGGAGAATCGCCGGGCGGCCGGCTCCCGACTGCGGTCCCGCAGTGCCATCAGACCTGTGCTTGGTGCTGGTTCGGTCGTCCTGGCGAGCTGAGGTCGAGGTCCTGGCCTGGCAGCCGCAGGTTGAAATCGCGCATCGTCGGATCATCCGAGCGACTCAGGCTAGGCCACGACGTCCGGGATCGGACGAGGTGGCAACCCGTATCTCCCATCGGGCGCTGATCGAGGCACACCTGGGATAGCTGGTATGGCAATCCGGTCGTTGAACAGCCTCCGCTTGGGCCCAACCAGCTGGACTCCGAACCCGCCCCGACCTGCGGTGATACTCCAGAGCATCACCAACCGGACGGGTCGTGTCTTACTTCTAATCCGTGGCTGCCGGATCAGCCATCCTGGTCTTGAGACACCACCTGATTCGGCGGGGAACGGTCGCGCCGATCCTGCGCAAACGCCGCTTCGCACTGCGCATTCTTCGGGCTGCTCCCAAAGCAGGTGCGCTGACCAAGCTGCGCCACGTCCCGTTGTCATGGCCTCTGACCTGCGATGATGCTGCACCGTGGCTCGGCGGTCAGCTGGCCGAGCGCTGGCCGAGCGCTGACCGCGCAGCTGCTTCGACCTCCTTGCCTCCGCATCGAGCCGCAGAAGAGGCGATGGCAGCGCCCAGCGTAGACGACCTCGCCTGCTCGTTCGAGCAAAACCTGCGGGCTGGCAACAAGTCTCCTGGGCCATCGAGACCGACCTCGAGGCGGTCGGCGGCGTTGCCGCCCACCTCCGGCCGGGCGCTCGACCAGCCGGTCCGGTGCTCACCGACGGCCGTCCTCCCGGGCGTGGCTCAGGCGTGCGGGCCGACCGTCACGGTGCCCACCGTCAGCGTCACCTTGGCCTCCATGACCGCGCCCACCAGGTCGACCTCGTCGTGGAGCTGCCGGTGTTGGGTCGTGGTCAGCTCCTCCAGCGGTTCGACGGTGATGGCGAGCTTGCGACCCGAGCGCCGCTGGTGCCACACCCCGCCGACCACGCCGTCGACGAGCAGCACCGGGTAGTTGCCGGCCTGGCCCGCCGGGGTCAGCGCGCGGGTCGCGGCGGCGCCCGGGTACAGCCGCTTCCGAGGCTGACCCGCGACGACGAAGGCGTCGAAGTAGCCCAGCAGGCGGACCCCTCGGTGCGGCTGCGCTGGCGTCGCGGTGTCGCCGGCCATTGTCCAGCCCGGCGCACCGTCCAGCTCGACGTACTCCAACTCGCCGGCCAGTGCGTCGAACAGCTCGACGGCGCGCCGCGGCGGGATGCTGAGCCATCTGGCGAAGTGCTCGGGCGTGGCTGGGCCGTAGACGAACAGGTAGCGCATGAGGAGGGTGCGAAGGGCCGCCTCGCCGTCGTCGGGCCGGAAGCCGGGCAGCCAGCGGTGCGGGTTGGTGTAGGTCACCTTGCGGCCCCGGGTTGGTCCGAAGCAGAGGATGCCGCGGTGGGCGGCCGTGCTCGTCAGCTGGCGCCAGCGCGGCCACCTGCCCCCGAACGCCTCCATCGTCTCCTCGCCGGCCCATGGGCCGGCACGATCCACGATCGCCTCGGTCAGCTCGTCGATGGTCAGTTCGCTGTCCGCCAGCGCGTCGCCGATGGCCACCATGACCTCGTCGGCCTGCTCGGCGCTGAAGCGGACCGGCTCGGGATGGGCCGGCACCGACGATGGCAGGGCCGACAGCGCCCCGGTCCACATCGGCAGGTCGGCGGTGGACAGCAGGTGCACGGTGCCGCGCGGACCGAACGTCTTGACCAGGGTGCGGTCCTGCCAGAGGGCGTGCTGGATGTCGGCGCGGGTCGCCCCGGCGATGCGCCGCCCGATCGAGAACTCAGCGGCGCTGAGGACCTGGGCGTGCGCTGCGCACAGCACGCCGGCGATGTCGGCAGGGCCCAGGTCCGTCGACGGTCTGGTCAACGCCTGGCGGGCCATCCGCCGGGAGGTGACGCCGCTCCAGGTCAGCGAGGTCGGGGTCGGGGAGGCCATCGAGTCCGGGTGCGGGTTGTCGATGCCGGGTCGGGGTCGGCAAGCGTGGGGCTCACCGGCACCCGACCCGGCGTGACCGCGGTTGTCAGCCGCTGGGGACCGGGACCGCGGCGGTGTAGATCTCCTGGTCGTTGTTGTAGGGGGCGTTGGGGGCCGGGGTCACGCACAGTTGGGGTGGGTTGCCGGGGGTGCCGGTGCCCGGGCACAGGACCGGGGCCGGGTTGCGCGTGTCCGACCAGGCCGGGTAGGCGAGGCGGTCGGCGGCCAGGCCGGTGTAGTCGCCGAAGAAGCCGCCCGCGAACTGGGTCGGTGGCGGCATCGAGGAGGTGGTGACCCGCCGGACCCCGAAGTGCGCGAGGCCCTTGGAGCCGGAGAGGCTGAAGTCCGACCAGCCCGTCAGCTCGTCGTCGCCGTACTGGCGGTCGTAGTAGGAGGTGGCCAGCTTGCCGTCGCGGGTGAAGGCGGCCCAATGGAACCACTGGTCGGTGGTGCGCTGGCGCGTGGCCGAGGTGGCGCTGGGCAGCTCCCGCACGTCGGTGTCGGTGCCGGTGAAGCTGGCCCCGCCGTCGTCGGACACGCTGACCACGATGTCGTTGTTGCAGGCACCCGCCGTCTTGACCCCGGTGTAGAGCGGGTTGCCGGTGTCCTCGGAGAAGCCGGCCGGCACGCAGCCGTTGTCCTCGTTGGAGTGGCGGTTGATGTAGGAGCCGAAGGTGATCACGACCCGGTCGGGGTCGGTCGGGTCGACCGCGCCGACCGGGTAGTTGGCGGCCCGGAAGAAGGAGTTGGCGGTTGCGCCCTTCTCGGGCACGCAGGAGGAGCCGGCCCCGGCCCCGTCCTGATAGGTCTCGCAGTCGGGCAGGTCGTTGTAGTCGCTCACCTTGACCGGGGCGCCGAAGCTGGCCCCGCCGTCGGTCGACCTGGCCAGCAGGACCTGATAGGCGTTCTCGCCCTCGTCCTCGCCGGGCTGCTCCGGCTGCTGGGCGGCCCGGTCGCCGGCGGCCGGCTGGTCGGTCTCGGGGCCGGGCGGCTCGGCGGCGCTGTTGAAGTTCGACCAGGCGACGTACAGGTCGCCGTCGGGGCCCACGAACGGCTGCGAGAACTGGTTCTCGTTGCAGGGGCCGTTCGGGGTGGGCAGGCCGAAGGTGTTGGTGCAGGCCGGGCTGGCCGCGCTGACCAGCACCCGCGGGCCGAAGCTCTCGCCGTAGTCGGCCGAGGCCCGCGACCAGATGTAGGCGGTCCCGTCGGCCGCGAACTCGGTCCAGGTGACGTAGACGCGGTCGCGGAAGGGGCTCCGACGGTGGTTGTCGACCGCCAGCAGCTCCTTGTCCTGGAGCACGCCGCTGGTGCCGGTGAGGTCGGCGGTCTCGACCACCGGCCGGCCGGGGAAGTTCCAGGAGGCGCCGGCGTTGCCGGTGGAGCGGTACAGGTAGATGGCGCTGGAGGCGTCGGCCACCGGGGTGGTCGGCTGGCCCCGGTTGAACTGCAGGCAGGAGAAGTAGGTGTTGCCGCGGGTGTCGGTGGCGACCGCGGGGTCGCCGGCCCCCTGCCAGTACTCGCGGGCCGCCCCGAACGCGGCGCCGCGGGTGAAGCCGGTCGGCACCTCGCTGTCGGACCAGGTCCGGCCGCCGTCGCGGCTGTAGGCGGCCACGCAGCCGGAGTCGCCCCTGCGGTAGTCGTTGTCGCCCATGACCAGGTCGCCGGTGGCCGGGTCGATGGCCACCGAGGTCTCGTTGTTGGCCTGGGAACGGCCGGTCAGGTCGACGTCGGCCAGGTTGAGGCAGTTGCGGTTGGCCTTGACGTTGCTGCCCTTGCGGTCCGGGCAGCCCAGGCTGTCGGTCGGGACGTAGATGTCGCCCGGCCTGGCCTGACGGGCCGAGCGCGGCCTGACCGCCGCGCTGGTCGCGGCCGGGTTGAGCTCGCTGGTGGCGAACCCCGAGAGGATCCGGCGCTGGATCTTGTTGAGCTTGTGGTAGGAGAGGCCGTACGCCGGGCGCTGCGCCCCGCTGCCCGGGAGCAGCAGGACCATGCTGGCCAGCAGGGCGGCGGCGGCCACGGTGGCGAGGGGGCGACGCATCTGGTCCTCCTTGACCGGTGGGTCGGCGCCCTAGTCTGACACTTGGGTCAAGCACCCCCGAACCAGGACAACCTCCGCGGGATCCCCTTGCGGGTTGTGGGTGCTTTGACGCGAACTGGCTGCCGGGGAGCCGATCGGGGACGATGGCCCACCTATGTTGCGGGATCGGGGGGGTTCGGAGCGGGGGAGTGTCGCCATCACGGTGGTGCTTGGCCTGACGCTGCTGCTCGGGCTGGCGGCGCTGGTGGTCGACGTCGGGCTGAACTGGGCGGCGCGGACCTCGGCGCAGACCGCGGCCGACTCGGCCGCCCTGGCCGGGGCGTCGCGGCTGACGGTGGACGGGCCGGCGGCGGCGATCACCACCGTGGAGGACCTGCTCGGCAAGAACCTGGTCACGCCCGGGCCCGCGGGCTGGGCGCTCGACGGGGTGGAGGACAACGGGGAGGTCGTCTGCTGGACCCTGCCCAACCCGCCGCCGGCCACGCCGCCGCCGCCCGGCTTCCGCTGCCCGGCGGGGTCGAACGCGCTCCGGGTGATCACGCCGCCGGTCAAGGTGCAGTACGCGTTCGCGCCGGTGCTGGGGAAGCGCTCGAACAGCATCAAGGCGATGGCGGCGGCCGGGGCCGGGCCGGCGGCGCCCAACAACTGCGTGCTCTGCGTGCTCGAACCGGCCGGGGTGGACGCGCTGCTGCTGACCGGGCTCGGGGAGATCGACGTCAACGGGGGCGGGATCGTGGTCAACTCCGAGAGCAGCTCGGCGTTGCACCTGCTCGGCTCCGGCACCATCAGCGCCGAGCAGATCAGGGTCCTCGGGAGGGCGTTCCCTCCCTCGCTTCTGGGCCAGCTGTTCCCGCGGCCCGAGCTGGGCGGGCCGCCGGCGGTCGACCCGCTGGAGGACCTGCCCACCCCGGACCAGCTGGCCTCGCCGCCGCCGGGGGGGAACCCGGCGCAGGTCATCACGAGCGACACCACCCTCACGCCCGGCGTCTACCCCAGCATCGACGTCCAGTCGGCCACCTTGACCCTGGAGGCGGGGGTCTACGTGGTCACCGACTCCACCGGGTTCACCGTCCGGACCGGCGGGCGGGTGGTCGGCGACGGGGCCACCATCTACCTGGCCTGCGGGGCCTACCCGGCGCCGTGTGGCGGCAGCGGGGCCAGGTTCCGGCTCGAGAACGGGGGCCAGTTCCAGGTCAGCCCGCCGGCCAGCGGCGAGTACGCCGGGCTGTCGATCTTCGCCGACCCGGCCAACACCAGGACGATGCGGCTGCTGGGCCCGGTCCACCTGACCGGGGCGGTCTACGCGGCCGCGGGCCGCCTCGTCGTCAACTCGCCCGGCATCGTCCGGATCGACGCCCTGGTGGCCGTCGACCGCCTGCTCCAGGCCGGCACGGGCGCCTTGCAGGTCGACTACGACCCGAGCTCCCCCCTGATCGGGATCGGCCGGCCCGTCCTGATCCGCTGATCCCGGACCGCCGTGGGATCGTGAGCGGTTCGTGAGGACCGGGTGGTTCGATGGGCTCCGCGAGCCTGCGACAGGCGTCGAGGGGCCGGCACCCCGGCTGGAGAAGTTGGGCCGGCCCCTCCTCCAATCGCTGGCCGCCCGTCAGTCCCAGCCGCCCCGCCCGCCAGGTCCCCGCAGCCCCGCGCCGTCCACACTCCCGGCCGGGCGTGGACCCGGAGCGTGGGGGGGGCGCGGGTATACTGGCCGGCGATCTGTCAGCGCTCCGGGCGTGTTGTGCCCGGGACCCGGGACGTCTGTGGGCGTCCGGGGTCGCCGTCTTCTCCGAGCTCCTGGCTCGGTTCACCCGTTCCCAACCGGAGGCACCCGTGCGCAGCACCCTCGAGCCAGTCGAGCCCACCAAGGTGCGGATCAACGTCGTCGTGGAGCCAGACGAGCTCCGACCGGCGATCGACCGCACGGCCAGGCGGCTGTCGCGGGAGGTCAGGGTGCCCGGGTTCCGCAAGGGCAAGGTGCCCCGCCAGGTCATCGAGGCCCGCATCGGCCGCGAGGCCCTGCTCGCCGAGGCCATCGAGCAGGAGGCGGTGCCCGAGTTCTACGCCAGGGCGATCGAGGAACTGGGCGTCCAGCCGCTGTCCAGGGCCAGGGTCGAGCCGCCCGACTACACCGACGGCCAGCCGCTCGAGTTCTCGGCCACCTTCGACGTCAAGCCCGAGCTCGACCTGCCTCCCTACCGGGGGATCGAGGTCGAGCGGCCCGACCTGGAGGTCACCGACGAGCACGTCGACGCCCAACTGGAGCGGCTGCGCGAGCGCACCGCCCAGCTCGAGGTCATCGGCCGCCCGCTGGCCAAGGGCGACTTCGCCCAGATCGACCTGCGGGCCACCCAGCACACCGAGGAGATCCCGGAGCTGACCCGCACCGACTTCCTCTACGAGGTCGGCTCGGGCACGGTCGTGCCACGGCTGGACGAGGAGCTGGAGGGCAAGCGCAAGGGCGACATCCTGCGCTTCAACGCCTCCCTGCCCGAGGAGGCGGGCGAGGAGCTGGCCGGCCGCGAGGTCACCTTCCAGGTCCTGGTCAAGGAGGCCAAGACCAAGGTCCTGCCCAAGCTGGACGACGACTTCGCCCAGGAGGCGAGCGAGTTCGACACCCTGGATGAGCTCAAGGCCGACCTGCGCGAGCGCCTGGAGGGCGCGGCCGAGGCGCAGCGGGCTGGCGAGCTGGAGACCCGGGTCCTCCAGGCCTACCTCGATCAGGTCGAGGTGCCCCTGCCCGAGTCGATGGTCCACGACGAGCTGCACTACCGGGCCGACCGGTTCGCCCAGCAGCTGGGCATGATGGGCACCAACCTGGAGCAGTATCTCGAGGCCCTGGGGCAGACCACCGAGGACGTGGAGGCCGACCTGCGCGCCCAGGCCGAGCGGGCCGTCCGGGCCCAGCTGGTCCTGGAGGCGGTGGCCAAGGCCGAGGGCTTCGAGGCCGGCGACGAGGAGATCGAGGCCGAGATCCGGCGCCAGGCCCAACGGATCGGGCGTGACCCCGAGGAGGTCCGGCGCGCCCTGGCCGACGGCCGGGCCGGGGTGATCGCCGGTGATATCCTGCGAAGCAAGGCCCTGGCGTTCATGGTCGAGCATGCCGAGCAGCGCGACCCGGCGCCCGACGACGCTTCCGAGCCCAAGGAGTAACGGCGATGCAGCCACCCTCGAACTATCTGGTCCCCGTCGTCGTCGAGCAGACCAACCGCGGCGAGCGTTCCTTCGACATCTACTCGCGGCTGCTGAACGAGCGGATCATCTTCCTCGGCACCCCGATCGACGACACCGTGGCCAACCTGGTCATGGCCCAGCTGCTCCACCTGGAGTCCGAGGATCCGGACAAGGACATCCAGCTCTACATCAACTCGCCCGGCGGGTCGGTCACCGCCCTGCTGGCCATCTACGACACCATGCAGTACGTCAAGCCCGACGTGGCCACCACCTGCATGGGCCAGGCCGCCTCGGCCGCGGCCGTGCTGCTGGCCGCCGGAGCTCCCGGCAAGCGCCTCGGCCTGCCCCATTCCCGCGTCCTGATCCACCAGCCGTCCGGCGGGGCCGAGGGCCAGTCGGTGGACATCGAGATCCAGGCCCGCGAGATCATCCGCATGCGCCGGATGCTGGACGAGATCCTGGCCGCCCACACCGGCCAGGACGTGGAGAAGATCGGCCGCGACACCGACCGCGACTTCATCATGACCGCCACCCAGGCCAAGGAGTACGGGATCATCGACGAGATCATCGAGAGCCGGGAGGCCGCGGAGGAGCTGCTGGCTGTCGCGAGCAGCCAGTAGGCTCCAGAAAGATGGTGGCGGCGGGCACCAGCGGGCAGGTACGCTCCAACAGTCGACGACCGCAGCCCTGAGCGAGAGGACTCGACCAGATGGCCAAGTTCGGAGACGGCGGCGACCTGTTGAAGTGCTCGTTCTGCGGCAAGTCGCAGAAGCAGGTCAAGAAGCTGATCGCCGGGCCCGGCGTGTACATCTGCGACGAGTGCATCGACCTCTGCAACGAGATCATCGAAGAGGAGCTGTCGGAGACCTCCGAGCTCAAGTTCGACGAGCTGCCCAAGCCCAAGGAGATCTACGACTTCCTCAACGACTACGTGATCGGCCAGGACACGGCCAAGAAGGTCATGTCGGTCGCGGTCTACAACCACTACAAGCGGATCCAGGTCGGGGCGGCCGCCTCGGGCGACGTCGAGCTGCAGAAGTCCAACATCATCCTGCTCGGCCCCACCGGCTGCGGGAAGACGCTGCTGGCCCAGACGCTGGCCCGGATGCTGAACGTGCCGTTCGCGATCGCCGACGCCACCGCCCTCACCGAGGCCGGCTACGTCGGTGAGGACGTCGAGAACATCCTCCTCAAGCTGATCCAGGCGGCCGACTACGACGTCAAGAAGGCCGAGACCGGGATCATCTACATCGACGAGATCGACAAGATCGCCCGCAAGAGCGAGAACCCGTCGATCACCCGCGACGTCTCCGGCGAGGGCGTGCAGCAGGCCCTGCTGAAGATCCTGGAGGGGACCACCGCCAGCGTCCCGCCCCAGGGCGGCCGCAAGCACCCCCACCAGGAGTTCATCCAGATCGACACCACCAACGTGCTGTTCATCTGCGGTGGGGCGTTCGCCGGGCTGGAGAAGATCATCGAGTCGCGCATCGGGCGCAAGGGGGTCGGCTTCGGGGCCGACCTCCGCCGTATCAAGGACAAGGACGTGGGCGAGATCCTGGCCAGGGTCCTCCCCGAGGACCTGCTCAAGTTCGGCCTGATTCCCGAGTTCATCGGCCGTCTGCCCGTGATCTCCTCGGTCCACTCGCTGGACAAGGAGGCCCTGGTCCGCATCCTCGTCGAGCCCAAGAACGCGCTGGTCAAGCAGTACCGCAAGTTCTTCGAGTTCGACGGGGTGGAACTGGAGTTCTCCGACGACGCCCTGGAGGCCGTTGCCGACCAGGCGATCCTGCGCGGCACCGGCGCCCGCGGCCTGCGGGCGATCCTGGAGGAGGTCCTGCTGGACGTCCAGTACGACCTGCCCTCGCGCGACGACATCCGCCGCTGCGTGGTCACCGCCGACGTGGTGTCCAGCGGCGTCAACCCCACCTTGGTCCCCCGCGACCGCGAGACCCCCGAGCGGACCCGCCGGGAGCGCAGCGCCTGATTGCGATGGACGGGATCCGGGTGAGCAGGCTGGTGGCCACGCTGGCGGCCCAGACCGCCTCGGCGCTTCGAGTATCGGGCTAGGCTTCGCCTCTGCGACGCCGCCTGGGCGGCGCCGTGCCCGGTTCCCGATCGAGGAGCACACCACCCGTGACCACCCCACAAGGGCGCCCCGAGCTTCCCAAGACCTACGACCCCACGACGGTCGAGGGTCCCACCTACCAGCGTTGGCTGGACGCCGGCGTGTTCGGGGCCGACCAGGCATCGGGCAGGCCGCGCTTCAGCATGGCGCTGCCACCGCCGAACGTGACCGGGTCGCTGCACATCGGGCACGCCCTCGACCACACCTACCAGGACTACCTGGCCCGCCTGCACCGCATGCGCGGGTTCGAGGTGCTGTGGCTGCCCGGCATGGACCACGCCGGCATCGCCACCCAGAACGTGGTCGAGCGCGAGCTCGCCAAGGAGGGCAAGACCCGCTTCGACCTGGGCCGCGAGGCGTTCGTGGAGCGGGTCTGGGCATGGAAGGCCGAGTCGGGCGGGCGCATCCTCGGCCAGATGCAGCGCCTGGGCGACTCGGTCGACTGGTCGCGCGAGCGCTTCACCATGGACGAGGGCCTGTCGCGGGCCGTCCGCGAGGTGTTCGTCTCCCTCTACGAGCAGGACCTCCTCTACCGGGGGCGGCGGATCATCAACTGGTGCCCGCGCTGCCTGACCGCCCTGTCCGACATCGAGGTCGAGCACGAGGAGGTCCCCGGCGAGCTGGCCCACCTGCGCTACCCGCTGCAGGACGGCTCGGGATACATCGGGGTGGCGACCTCGCGGGCCGAGACGATGCTGGGCGACACGGCCGTGGCCGTCCATCCCGACGACCCCCGCTACCGGGACCTGGTCGGCCGCACGGTGCGCCTGCCCCTGGTCGACCGCCCGATCCCGGTCGTGGCCGACGCGGCCGTGGACCGCGAGTTCGGCACCGGCGCGGTCAAGGTCACCCCGGCCCACGACCCCAACGACTGGGAGATCGCCCAGCGCCACGGCCTCCCGGCCGTCGACATCTTCACCGAGGAGGCGGTGGTCAACGCCGAGGGCGGGCGGTTCGAGGGCCTCGACCGCTACGCGGCCCGCCGCGAGGTCAAGGCGGCCCTGGCCGAGCTCGGCCTGCTGGAGCGGGTCGAGGAGACCCCCCACCCGGTCGGCCACTGCTACCGCTGCCGCACCGAGGTCGAGCCGCGGCTGTCGCTGCAGTGGTTCGTGGCCACCAGGCCGCTGGCCGACGAGGCCATGGAGGCGGTCCGCTCCGGCCAGACCCGGTTCGAGCCGGTCCGCTACGAGAAGACCTTCTTCGGCTGGATGGAGCAGCTCCGCGACTGGTGCGTCTCCCGCCAGCTGTGGTGGGGGCACCGCATTCCCGCCTGGTACTGCCCGGACGGGCACGTGACCGTGGCCCGCCAGGACCCGGCGGCCTGCGCCAGCTGCGGCGCCGGCGAGCTGGCCCAGGACGAGGACGTGCTCGACACCTGGTTCTCGAGCGGGCTGTGGCCCTTCTCGACCCTGGGCTGGCCCGACCGGACCGACGACCTGGCCAGCTTCTACCCGACCTCGGTGCTGGTCACCGGGTACGACATCATCTTCTTCTGGGTGGCCCGGATGCTCATGTTCGGCTGCCACTTCCAGCCGCCAACCCCCTTCGAGGTCGTGGCCATCCACGGGATGGTCCGCGACGCCCAGGGCAAGAAGATGTCCAAGTCGTTCGGGAACGTCATCGACCCGATCGAGCTGATGGACCGCTACGGCACCGACGCCCTGCGCTTCGCCCTGATCCGCGGGGCCAACCCGGGCACCGACGTGCCCCTGGCCGAGGAGTGGGTCGAGGGCGCGCGCAACTTCGCCAACAAGCTCTGGAACCTGGGCCGGTTCGTGATCTCGGCCACCGCCGCGACCGGCGCGCCGCCGGCGGGCGCGGCCGCCCTGGCCGACCGGTGGCTGCTCTCCAGACTCGAGGAAACCCGGGCGGCCGTGACCGCCGCCTACGAGGCCTACGACCCGGCCGAGGCGGCGCGGCTGCTGCACGGGTTCGCCTGGAGCGAGCTTGCCGACTGGGCGGTCGAGCTGGCCAAGCCGCGGCTGGCCGCCGGCGGCGAGGACGCGGAGCGGGCCGGGGCGACCCTGGCCTACGCCCTGGAGGTGACCCTGCGGCTGCTGCACCCGGTGATGCCGTTCGTCACCGAGGAGCTGGGCCGGGCCCTGACCGGGGTCGAGACCCTCACCCTCGGCCCCTGGCCGGCCGAGCGGCCCGGCGACGTCGACCCGGCGGCCGAGGCCGCCATGGCCGAGCTCCAGGAGGCGATCGTGGCCCTGCGCCGGTTCCGGGCTGAGCACCGGGTGCCGTCCTCCAGCCGGCCCCGGCTGCTGGTCGTGCCGGCCGACGACGCCCAGGCGGCCCTGTTCCGGGCCGAGGCCGACAGCGTCCGCCGCCTGGCCCGCCTGGACGGCGTGGAGATCGGGTCGGCGCCATCGACGCCCACCGCCAAGCTGCTGGCCGGCCGGGCCGAGCTGTACCTGCCCCTGGCGGGGCTGCTCGACCTGGACGAGGAGCGGGCCCGCCTGGAGCGGGAGCTGGCCACCCTCGACGCCGAGCGGGCCAGGGCCGAGGCCAAGCTGGCCAACCCCGACTTCCTGGAGAAGGCCCCGGGCCCGGTGGTCGCCAAGGCGCGCGAGCGCCTGGCCGAGGTCGACCAGGCCCTGGCCAAGGTCCGCGCCCAGCAGACCGAGCTGTCGGGGGCCCGTTGATGGCCGCCGCCGACACGCGGGAGGGAGACGTATGGGCCGGGTCCCAGAGCGGCCGTCCCTGGACGGGCTCGAGGCCAAGTGGGGAGCCCGCTGGGAGGCCGACGGCATCTACCGCTTCGACCCGCGGCGGCCGCGCGAGGACGTCTTCGCGATCGACTTCCCGCCCCTGACGGTCAGCGGCAGCCTGCACGTCGGCCACGTCTTCTCCTACTGCCACACCGACGTCCTGGCCCGCTTCCAGCGCATGCGCGGCCGGTCGGTGTTCTACCCGGTCGGCTGGGACGACAACGGGCTGCCGACCGAGCGTCGGGTGGAGAACTTCTACGGGGTCCGCTGCGACCCGTCGCTGCCCTACGACCCCGGCTTCACGCCCCCGGCCAGCCCGGGCCGGGCCAAGCAGCCCGTCTCGCGGCCCAACTTCGTGGAGCTGTGCCGGCACCTGACCGACGCCGACGAGCAGGTGTTCGAGGGGCTGTGGCGCCAGCTCGGCCTGTCGGTCGACTGGCGCCTGGCCTACACCACCATCGGCGAGGGGGCCCGGCGGGCCTCGCAGCTCGGGTTCCTGCACCTGCTGGCCGCGGGCGAGGCCTACCAGGCCGAGGCGCCGACCATGTGGGACGTCACCTACCGGACCGCCGTCGCCCAGGCCGAGATGGAGGACCGCGAGGTCCCCGGGATCGCCGTCCGGGTCCGGTTCGGACCCGACCTGGTGGTCGAGACGACCCGGCCGGAGCTGCTGGCGGCGTGCGTGGCCCTGGTCGCCCACCCCGACGACGCCCGCTACCGGGACCGGGTGGGCACGACCGCGACCACGCCGCTGTTCGGGGTGCCCGTGCCCGTGCTCGCCCACCGGCTGGCCGACCCCGGCAAGGGGACCGGGCTGGCCATGATCTGCACCTTCGGCGACCTCACCGACGTGCTCTGGTGGCGGGAGCTCCGACTGCCGGTGCGGTCCATCGTCACCCGCGACGGCCGGATCCAGGCGGACCCACCCGACGGCGTGCCCGCCGGCCCGGCCTGGGCCGAGCTGGCCGGCGCCACCACCACCCAGGCCAGGGACCGGGTGGTGGAGCTGCTCCGGGCCGCCGGCGGCCTGGTCGGCGAGCCACGGCCGGTCACCCACCCGGTGAAGTTCTACGAGAACGGCGAGCGGCCGCTGGAGATCGTGACCAGCCGCCAGTGGTTCGTCCGCCTGCTCGCCCACCGCGAACGGCTGCTGGAGCGCGGCCGCGAGCTGGCCTGGCAGCCGCCGTTCATGCAGGCCCGCTACGAGCACTGGGTCAACGGCCTGCACAGCGACTGGCTGGTCAGCCGCCAGCGGTTCTTCGGCGTCCCCATCCCGCTGTGGTACCCGCTGACCGACGCCGGCGAGGTCGACCACACCCGCCCGATCGTCCCGGCCGCCGGGCGCCTGCCGGTCGACCCCTCCACCGACGTGCCCGACGGCTACCAGCCGGCCGACCGGGGCCGCCCGGGCGGCTTCGCCGGCGACCCCGACGTGTTCGACACCTGGGCCACCTCCTCGCTCACCCCCGAGATCGCCGGCGGCTGGGTCGAGGACCCGGAGCGCTTCGCCCGGGTGTTCCCCATGCACCTGCGTCCCCAGGGCCAGGAGATCATCCGGACCTGGCTGTTCTACACCGTGCTCCGGTCCGACCTGGAGCACGGCGTGCTGCCCTGGACGCGGGCGGCCATCTCCGGCTGGGTGCTCGACCCCGACCGCCGCAAGATGTCCAAGTCCAAGGGCAACGCCGTCACCCCGACCGACATGCTGGAGCGGTATGGCGCCGACGCCCTGCGCTACTGGGCGGCCCGGGGCCGGCCCGGCACCGACACCGCCGTCGACGAGGCCGGCATGCGGGTCGGGCGCCGGCTGGCCATCAAGCTGCTCAACTCGGGCCGGTTCATCCTCGGCCTCCCCGAGGACCGTCCCGGCGGCCGGCCGACCGAGGCCCTTGATCTGGCCATGCTGGCCAGCCTGGACGCGGTCGTGGCCGACGCCACGGCCATCCTGGAGAGCGCCGACTGGGCGGCCGCCCTGGGCGGCATCGAGCGCTTCTTCTGGAGCTTCTGCGACGACTACCTGGAGCTGGTCAAGGACCGCGCCTACCGCCCGCTGGGGGAGCCCGCCGGCGCCTCGGCCAGGGCCGCGCTCCGCGCCGGCCTCGACGCCCAGCTGCGGCTGCTCGCCCCCTACCTCCCCTATGCCTGCGAGGAAGTGTGGTCGTGGTGGCGTGCGGGCTCGGTCCACCTGGCCGCCTGGCCGGAGCCCTCGCCGGCCGCCGGCGCCGACCGGCGGCCGCTGGCCGCGGCCGGGCAGGTCATCACGGCCATCCGCCGGGCCAAGAGCCAGGCCAAGGTGCGCCTGCGCACCCCCGTGGCCCTGGCCGAGGTCAGCGGGCCGTCGGACCTGCTGGCGGCGGCGCGGGCGGCCGAGACCGACCTGGCCGCCGCCGGCCGGGTGGCCGCGTTCGGGTACCGTGAACGGCAGGAGGCAGACGGGCTCGACGTGCGGGTCGAGCTGGCCGCGGCCGAGGAGACCACCACATGAGCGAGCAACCCCGCGAGGTCGAAGGTGTCCTGCTGGTGTGCGCCGACGACCAGGAGGCGGCGGGACGCAAGCTGGCCGGGCTGGAGGGCGTCGACCGGTTCGAGCTGCGGGCCCGGCCGACCCAGCGGATCCGGGACACCTACCTCGAAACCGGCGAGGGCGCGCTGGGTGCGGCCCGGGTCGCCTTCCGGGTCCGGGAGCTGGACGGCCGGCCGCTGCTGACCCTCAAGGCCGACGCCGTCCGCAGCGGGCTGGCCGGCGAGCGGCTGGAGCTGGAGGCGCCCTGGTCGGCCGAGGCCCTCGGGAGGGTGCTGGAGGAGCTGCGGCGCCGCGGGATCCGGCTCCCCGACCCGCCGGAAGGGGCCGGGGCGGGGGAGCCGCTGGCCGACCTGGGCGGGCTCGGCCTGCGCCCGACCCAGGTCCGCGAGACCACCCGGACCCCCCGGGACGTGCTCGAGCGTGGCCGCCCGGACGCCGGGCCGGTGGCCGAGCTGACCGTCGACGACGTCGGCTACCGGCTCCCGGCCGGGACCGCCCGCCTGCTCGAGGTCGAGGTCGAGGCCAAGGGGGCCGGTGGCCTGGAAACCGTGCAGGCCCTGCTGGAGGCCCTGGCCGCGGGGTTCCCGGGTGAGCTGCGGCCCTGGCCGTACGGCAAGCTGGCCACCGGCCGGGCCGTGGAGCAGCTGCTGGCCTCCGGCCGCCTGGACGGCCTGCTCGGCCCCGACGACAGGATCCGCCCGGCCGCCCACGAGCTGCTCACGGAGCTCCTCTCGGAAGCGGGCGCCTGATGGACTACCAGGGCGCCGTCGATGCGTTGTACGCGCGGATGCCGACCCGGATGGGTCCCAGCCTGGAGCGGATCAGCCGGCTGGTCGAGCTGCTCGACCATCCCGAGCGGACCGCCCCGGCGGTGCACCTGACCGGGACCAACGGCAAGACCACCACCGCCCGCATGATCGCCTCCCTGCTGGCCGCCTTCGGGGTCGGGGCCGGGCTCTACACCAGCCCCCACCTCCAGGACGTGCGGGAGCGGATCGCGCTGGCCACCCGGCCCATCTCCACCGAGGAGTTCGCCGAGACCTGGACCTACCTGGAGCCGTTCCTGGCCGAGGTCGACCGGGTCTCCGACCAGCCGGTGACCTTCCATGAGGCCCTGACCGCCCTGGCCTTCACCTGGTTCGCCGAGCTGCCGGTCGACGCCCAGGTGATCGAGGTCGGCATGGGCGGCAGCTGGGACGCCACCAACCTGGTCCACGGCGAGGTCGCCGTCATCAACCGGGTCGGCCTCGACCACCCCGAGCTGGGCGACACCCCGGCCGCGGTGGCCACCGAGAAGGCCGGCATCATCAAGCGCGGCGCCACCGTGGTCAGCCAGGCCCAGGACGACGACGTGCTCGCCGTGATCGCCGAGCGGGCGGCCGGGCTGGAGGCCCGGCTGCTGGTCGCCGGCCGCGACTTCGGCGTCGAGCGGCGCCGCCAGGCCATCGGCGGCCAGGTCCTGGACCTGCGCACCCCGACCGGCGTCATCACCGACGTCCTGGTGCCCCTGCACGGCCGCCACCAGGCCGACAACGCCGCCGGGGCCCTGGTCGCGGTCGAGGCGTTCCTGGGGGCGCACGAGGGCGCCTGGGGGCCGAGCACCGACGCCCCGGCGTCACAGCGGCGCGACCTCGACCCCGACACCGTCCGGGCCGGGTTCGCGACCGTGACCTCGCCGGGGCGCCTGGAGGTGGTGTCCCGCCGGCCGCTGGTGCTGCTGGACGGCGCCCACAACCCGGCCGGGGCCCGTGCCCTGGCCGCGGCCCTGCTCGAGGAGTTCGTGGTCGACCGGCGCACCCTGGTGGTGGCCTGCCTGGCCGACAAGGACATCCGCGGCATCCTCCAGGCGCTGGCCCCGGCCACCGGCCGGCTGATCGTGACCACCACCCGCAGCCCCCGGGCCGCCCCGGCCGAGCGGCTGCGCAAGGAGGCCGAGGCCCTCGGCCTCCACGCCGAGGTCGCCCCCGACGTGGCCGCCGCCATCGGCCTGGCCGTCGACGGCGCCACCGAGAGCGATGCGGTCGTGGTCACCGGCTCGCTGCACACGGTGGGGGAGGCCCGCGACCTGCTCATGGGCCCCGGCCCAGCTGAGTAGAATCCGCTGCCTGACCTTCCCCGCCCTCTGGAGGAGCTCCGTGGCCGACGAACGCACCCTGGTCCTGTGCAAGCCCGACGCGGTCGCCCGCGGTCTGGTCGGCGAGGTGATCGGCCGGCTGGAGCGCAAGGGCTTCCGGCTGGTCGCCATGGAGCTGCGCACCCTCGACGAGGCCATCGCCAAGCGGCACTACGGCGAGCACGAGGGCAAGCCGTTCTTCGACAGCCTGGTCTCCTTCATCACCTCCGGGCCGCTGGTGGCGCTGTGCGTCGAGGGGCCCGACGCGGTCAGCGCCGTGCGTACCCTGATGGGCCCGACCAACCCGATCGCCGCCCCGCCCGGCTCCATCCGCGGCGACTACGGCCTGGAGATCGAGAAGAACCTGGTCCACGGCTCCGACTCCGGCGAGTCGGCCGCCCGCGAGCTGGCCATTTTCTTTCCCCAGATGTGACCTCCAGGCCATTGGGCCGTTCGAGGGGCTGGTGTAGGATGCCCGGGTTCTCACACGGGCGTCTCCGCCCATCGCCGTGACTTCAAACGCAACACTGCAAGGGGCTGGTCTGGCTTGCAGAACGCCTTCCGCTTCCTCGGCCGCGACATGGCCGTCGATCTCGGGACCGCCAACACCCTGGTCTACGTCCGCGGCCGCGGGGTCGTGCTCAACGAGCCCTCGGTCGTGGCCATCAACACCAAGAACAACGCCATCCTGGCCGTCGGCACCGAGGCCAAGGCGATGATCGGCCGCACCCCCGGCCACATCGTGGCCATCCGCCCCCTCAAGGACGGGGTCATCGCCGACTTCGACACCACCGAGAAGATGCTCCGCTACTTCGTCCACAAGGTGCACCGCCGCCAGTTCATGGTCAAGCCCCGGGTGGTGGTGTGCGTCCCCTCGGGCATCACCGGGGTCGAGCGCCGGGCCGTGGTCGAGTCGACCTACCGGGCCGGCGCCCGCAGCGCCTTCATCATCGAGGAGCCGATGGCGGCCGCCATCGGGGTCGGCCTGCCCGTGCACGAGCCGGCCGGCAACATGGTGGTCGACATCGGCGGCGGCACCACCGAGGTCGCCGTGGTCGCCCTGGGCGGGATCGTCACCAGCCAGAGCATCCGCATCGGCGGCGACGAGATGGACGAGTCGATCATCAGCTACATCAAGAAGGAGTACTCGCTGATGCTGGGGGAGCGGACCGCCGAGCAGATCAAGATCAACCTCGGTTCGGCCTTCCCCCTGCCCGAGGAGCCGACCACCGACATCCGCGGCCGGGACCTGGTCAGCGGCCTGCCCAAGACCATCACCATCGGCGCCGAGGAGATCCGCAGGGCCATCGAGGAGCCCGTCAACCAGATCGTCGACGCCGTCAAGAACACCCTGGATCGGACCCCGCCCGAGCTGGCCGCCGACGTCATGGACAAGGGCATCGTCCTCACCGGCGGCGGGGCGCTGCTGCGGGGGCTGGACGAGCGGCTCAAACACGAGACCAGCATGCCGATCCACGTGGCCGACGAGCCCCTGCACTCGGTGGTCTTCGGCTCCGGCAAGTGCATCGAAGAGTTCGAGTCGCTCAAGAAAGTGCTCATCTCGTCAGAGTCCCACTGACACCAGGGAGGTCGGGAGGCCAGGCGCCTCCCGGAGAAGGTGTACGAACGTCCCCGCCGCGCGCGAACCGTCCTGGCCGTGCTCCTGGCCGCCTCGATCGTGCTCATCACGATCGACTTCCGCCAGCCCGACGGCGGCCCCGTCGACCGCCTGCAGCGCCTGGCCATCGCCGTCTTCGGCCCGCTCCAGCAGGGGGTCAGCGCGGTCGTGCGGCCGGTCGCCGACCTGGCCGGCGGCGTCGCCGAGCTGGGCGGCCTGCGTAGGGACAACCGGCGCCTGGAGGCCGAGGTGGCCCGGCTGCGCGCCCAGGAGCGGACCTACGCCGACGTGCTCGAGGAGAACCGGCGCCTGCGGGGGACGCTGGGCATGGCGAGGCGCTGCGGCTGCCGGACCGTCGGGGCCACGGTGGTGGCCGGCTCCGGCTCCAACTTCCAGCTCTCGGTCACCGTCGACGCCGGCTCGCGCCAGGGGGTCCAGCGGGACATGGCCGTGCTCGACGCCGACGGGCTGGTCGGCCGGGTCACCCAGGTGACCGCCGACTACGCCACCGTGCTGCTGGTCACCGACTCGGCCAGCGGGGTCGCGGCCAGCCTGGCCCGCGGCAAGGCCCCCGGCATCGTCAGGGGCAGCGGCTCCCAGCTGCTCTCCTTCCAGCCGGTCCGTGCCGGCACCAAGGTCGAGCGCGGCGACCCGGTGGTCACCCAGGCCTACCAGGGCAGCGTGTTCCCGGCCGGCCTGCCCATCGGCGTGGTCGAGCGGGTCGACCCTGCCGGCGCGGCCAGCCTCGTCCCCCGGGTCGCGGTCCGTCCCTACGCCAGCCTCGGCGCCCTCGACGTGGTGGCCATCGTGGTCGAGCGGCCGACCCCGCCGGCCCGGGGGAGCTGAGCGGTGCGCCGGTTCCTCGTCCTGGCCGTCGTCCTGGTCGTGGCCGTGCTGGTCCAGTCGACCGTGCTGGCCCGGCTGACGCTGGCCGGGGTCCGGCCCGACCTGCTGGTCCTGGCCGTGGTCTCGGTGGCCGTGGCCACCGACCCGACCACCGGCGCGGTCTTCGGCTTCGTGGCCGGGCTGGTCGCCGACCTGCTCTTCGACCTGCCGGTCGGGGTGTCGGCGCTGGTCTACACGGCCGTCGGGTTCGCCGTGGGCACCGTCCGGGTGTACGTGACCGGCCACCGCCCCCTGGGCCACCTGGTCCTGGTCGCCGCGGCCAGCCTGGCCTCGGTATGGTGCTGCGGGCTGCTGCTGCGCGTGCTCGACCTGTCGTCCTGGGCGGCCGTCGCCCGCGCCGGCCCGCTCGTGGCCGTCTACAACCTGCTGCTGACCCCCTTCGTCTACCCGGTGGTGTGGGCGCTGACCGAGCGCGTCCCCGCCCGACCGGCCCAGCATTGGTAGGTTGTGCCCGTGCGCCCGCCGTCCTCGCCGCTCCGCCCGCGCCTCACCGTGCTCACGATCCTGGTCGCGGTGCTGTTCGTCGCCCTGTCCTCGCGCCTGTGGTACCTCCAGGTCCTGGCCGGCGAGCGCTACGGCGACCTGGCCGAGGGCAACCGGGTGCGCCAGGTCCTGGTCGAGGCCCCCCGGGGCCGGATCCTGGACGCCAGGGGGCGGATGGTCGTCCGCAACCGGGCCGCCTGGGCGGTCACGGTCAAGCCGACGCAGCTCGGCGACCGCCGCCGCGAGGTCCTGGGCCGCCTGGCCCGGGTGCTCGGCGCCACCCGGGCCAAGCTGGAGGCGCGGATCGCCGACTACACCGGTTCGCCCCTGCGCGGCGTCCCCGTGGCCGAGGACGTCCCCACCCGCCAGCTCTTCTACCTGACCGAGCACGCCGACCGCTTCCCCGGGGTCGCCCCCGAGGTGCTGGCCCTGCGCGAGTACCCGGCCGGGACGGCCGCCGCCCACGTGCTCGGCTACGTCGGCGAGATCTCGGCCGACGAGCTCAAGCAGCGGCGCTTTCGCGGCTACGACGCCGGCGACATCGTCGGCAAGGCCGGGGTCGAGCTGACCTACGACAAGTGGCTGCGCGGCCGCGACGGCGTGCAGGACCTCGAGGTGAACGCGGCCGGGGAGGTGGTGCGGGCCCTCGGCGGCCGCCCCCCGACCCCCGGGCGCGACCTCCAGCTCACCGTCGACCTCGACCTCCAGGTGAGCGTCGAGCGGGCCCTGGCCGACGGCATGCGGGCCGCCCGCCGGCTGCCCGACAGCCAGCGGGGCGGCACCTACCCGGCGTCGGCGGCCACCGCGGTCGTGCTCGACCCCGACGACGGGTCCCTGCTCGCCCTGGCCAGCCTGCCCCAGTATGACCCGCGCCGGTTCGTGGGCGGCATCTCGCGGCGCGACTTCGCCAGGTACGCCGACAGCCCGGGCAAGCCGCTGCTGCACCGGGCCGTCCAGTCGGCCTACCCGCCCGGCTCGACCTGGAAGCCGTTCACCGCCCTGGCCGGCCTCAAGGCCGGCACCATCACCCCGACCAGCACCTACACCTGCCCCGGGTCGTTCACCATCGGCAGCTACACCAAGCGCGACTGGACCCCGCGCGGGCACGGCGTGGTCGCCCTCACCAACAGCCTGCGGCTGTCATGCGACGTCTACTACTACAACCTCGGCGCCCAGCTCGGCCTGGCCGAGCGGGCCCAGGAGGAGCGGGGCGAGAAGGTCGACGAGAAGATGCAGGCCACCGCCCGGCAGTTCGGGTTCGGGGGCCAGCCGGCCATCGACCTGCCGTACGGGGCCGAGGGCACGGTGCCGACCCGGGAGTGGCGCCGGCGCTTCTGGGAGCAGAACAAGAAGACCTACTGCGCCGGCACCAGCGCCCTGTACCGGGAGCTGTGCCGCTACGGCTGGCGCTGGCAGGGGGGCGACAACCTCAACATCGCCATCGGCCAGGGCGACCTCCAGGTGTCGCCCCTGCAGCTGGCCCTCGGCTACGGGGCCGTCGCCAACGGCGGCACCGTGTACCGGCCCCATGTCGGCCGGGCGGTGCTCGACCCGGCCAGCGGGCGGGTGGTCCGGCGGGTCGAGCCCCGGGTCGCCGAGGTGGCCGAGGTGCCCGGCGGCGCCCTGACCGCCGTCGGCCAGGCGCTGGCCAGCGTGCCCACCGGGGGCACGGCGACGTCGGCGTTCGCCGGCTTCCCGCTGGACCGGTTCCCGGTCGCCGGCAAGACCGGCACCGCCGACCTGCCGCCCCGGGCGCCCTTCGCCTGGTTCGCCTCCTACGCCCCGGTGGGCGACCCAAAATACGTGGTCGTGGTCATGGTCGAGCAGGGCGGCCACGGCGGCGAGTCGGCCGCCCCGGTGGCCAGGGCCATCTACCAGAAGCTGTTCGGCCTGCCGGTGACCCCGGTGGCCCCCGGCGCCGACCGGAGCGGCTGATGCTGGCGCCCAGAGCTGTCGTTCTCCATAGCCCCCCCGCCGGTGTGGGTTGGAGCGGCTGATGCAGGAGTCCTGGGGCTCGTACTCCGACCGGGTGTCCCGGCTCGGCTGGGAGCAGGCCAGCGACCGGCCGATGGCCTGGCGCGCCCCATGGCGGCACCTGGACCCGACGGTGATCCTGGCCGCCGTGGCCCTGACCGCCCTCGGGCTGGCCGCCATCTACTCCTCGACCTTCGCCGGGCTCCACGCCCAGGGGCTGCCCGAGGTCTCGATCATGCGCCGCCAGCTGCTCAACCTCGGCCTGGGGCTGGGCGTCATGGTGGTGGCCATGGTGGTCGACTACCGCCGCCTCCAGGCCTGGGCCTGGGTGGTGTTCGGGGCCGTCGTGGTGGCCCTGGCGCTCGTCCTGACTCCGCTGGGGTCGGCCACCAACGGCGCCCAGTCCTGGTTCGAGCTCGGCGCCTACCAGATCCAGCCGTCCGAGTACGCCAAGGTCGGGACCATCATCACGCTGGCCGCGGTGTTCGGGGCCAGGCGGGAGACGCCCGGGATCCGCCGGCTGGCCGTCGGGCTGGCCGCGATGGGCCTGGTCTGCGCCGAGATCCTGCTCCAGCCCGACTTCGGGACGTTCATGGTGTTCGTGGCCATCCTGTTCGGGGTGCTGCTGGTCAGCGGGGTGCAGTTGCGCTGGCTGCTGGTCCTGGCCCTGATCGGGGTGATCGGGACGGTCGGCATGTTCAAGCTCAACGTCCTGCGCGAGTACCAGAAGGAGCGGCTGACCGCGTTCATCGACCCGAGCGCCGACGACGGTGGACGAGGCTTCACCTACAACTCGAGGCAGGCCCTGATCGCCATCGGTTCGGGCGGGGTCAGCGGCAAGGGTTACCTGCGCGGCACCCAGACCAACCTCCAGTACGTGCCCGAGCAGAAGACCGACTTCATCTTCACCGTCATCGGCGAGGAGCTCGGCTTCACCGGGGCCATGGGCCTGCTCGCCCTGCTCGGCCTGCTGCTCTGGCGCGGCCTGCGCATCGCCGCCGTAGCCAGGGATCCCTTCGGCGCCCTCCTGGCCGTTGGCGTGGTCACCATGCTGGCCTTCCAGGCCTTCGTCAACATCGGCATGACCATCGGCATCATGCCCATCACCGGGATCCCCCTGCCCTTCGTCTCCTACGGCGGGTCGTCCCTGGTCGCCACCTTCCTGGCCATCGGCCTGCTCGAGAACGTCCACATGCGCCGGTACCTGTAGCTCACGGGTGGACGCGCCCCCTCACCCGCCCCACTCGGCGGGCGGGCCCCCAACCGGGAGGGTAGCCGACCTCGGGATGTGGCGCGGGCGGCTGTCCACAGCCCCGCGGGTCCGGCAGGCCCGGCGGGCCCGATGGGGGTTCTTTGCCGGAGCTGGTCGGTTCTGGCAGACTCTTTGGCAGTCTTGCGCCATGCCATCCGGCGGTGCGGCCCGGCGGCGTTCACGCCGCTTCCTGCTGTTCCCGGGGCATCTCGTGGTACCCGGCCACCGTGCCGACGTTCCAGGGCTTGCCCGGAGGGGGAGTGCCGGTCCGCGTTCGTGGCCGTTCCACCGGTGGCGGGGGGAGGTTGCCACTTCCTCTCGAGCGCAGAAGGTTTGCGGTCGCCCGCGACGGCGGCCGTCCGAGCTTGATAGAGGAGCATCGATGGCCTCCCCCGACGACGCGCGGGCCGACAAGGCCCGCGACCAGTCCACCGTTCCCGCATCCCCGCCGGCCTCCCCGCCCGCCACAGACGAGCCCACCACGGCCCCGCAGCGTCGTCCGCGCGGGGCCGCGTCGTTCCCGGGGGGTCCGCCCCCGGCCGCGCCCCCCCCGGCGGACGTCCCGGTCGCCCCGACCCCCGCGCCCGAGCCCGCGCCGCCGCCCCGGTTCCGGGTCACCACCGTCGAACCCGCGGCCGCGTCGTTCCCCGGCGGCCCGCCGCCCTCGGCCCCGCCACCCCGCGACGACCCGCCCCCGGCGGCCACCGCCCGAGCCGAGACCGCCGCCCCGCCGTCAGCGCCGCCAGAGGCGCCCCAGCGGCCGGAGGCCCCGGAGCCGGTCCAGCGCCGAGAGGCCCCCGCACCACCGGCGGCCCCCGAGCCGGTCCAGCGCCGGCAGGCTCCCGCGGCGCCCGCGGCCCCGGAACCGCCGGATGCACCGGCCGGCAGCGGCGGTGAGGGCACCGCGGCAGGCCCGGCTGCGGCCGGCGAGACCGCGGCCGTCCGCACCGGTCGCCGCCGCCGGCGTGGGGGCCGTGGCCGAGGCGCCGCCGCACCCGCCGATCCGGCGGCCGCGCCCGCCGAGGCGGCCGGCGCCGATGCTGCCCCGGCCGCCGCCGGCGTCACCGGCCTCGGCGGCCCGACCGCCCGCGACCCCGCTCCCGCTCCCATGTCCGACCTGGCCGGCGACGGCCCGGCCCCGGCGGGGCCCGACGCCCCTCCGGGCGAGGTCGCGGCCGCCGCCCCCAGCGGGTCGGCCAGGACCCGGGCCCGGCGCCGCCGCCGGGCCGCGGCCAAGGTCCGCGGCCGGGATCCGGCCGCCGACCCCACCCAGCCGGCCGTCCCCGACGCCGCGGCCGGCGAGACCGCCGGGCCGTCCGGCGCCGGCGGCGCCACGGCCGGGGAGGCCGCCGAGCCGGCCCGGACCGGCGGCGACACCACCGAAAGCACCAGGGCCAGGGCCCGCGGCGCCCCCGCCGGCGACGAGAACGCCGCGACGGCCCCCACCGGGGCCGCTCAGGGCGAACGGGCCGACCAGCCGCAGCCGGCCTCGGCGCCCACCCGCACCTCCCGGTCACGGCGCCGCTCCGGCGGGGGCGGCAACGGCGACGCCCAGCAGGCCCGCCCCGGGAACGGCGAGCCGCAGCCGGACGACGGCGAGCCCCAGGCCGGGGCCGGCACCCGGACCGCCGGCGAGCGCGGCTCCGGCCGCAGCCGGCGGCGGGGCCGGGGCGGCGGCCGCCTGGTCGCCGTCGACGCCGCCGCGGTCGTCGCGACCCCCGAGGCCCCGCCCGAGGGCGAGGCCAACAAGCAGCAGGGAGACGGCCGGGACCGGTCGGGCGGCTCCGAGCGCTCGACCCGGCTGGAGACCCGGTCCAGGCGCGAGGGCGCCCGCCAGGGCGACCGGGGCCGCCGGCGCCGCCCCTCGGGCCTGACCGAGGAGCAGAAGCGGATCCTGCGTGAGGAGGGCCCGGACCGGCGCATGGTCGTCACCGAGGGCGCCGAGCGCACCCAGATCGGCGTCCTCGAGGGCCCGACCCTGGTCGAGCACTACGTGACCCGCAAGTCCGGCCGCTCCATGGTCGGCAACATCTACCTGGGCCGGGTCCAGAACGTCCTGCCCGGCATGGAGGCCGCCTTCGTCGACATCGGCCGCGGCCGCAACGCGGTCCTGTACGCCGGCGAGGTCAACTACAACGAGGAGGACCTGGACGGCGAGGCGCCCCGGATCGAGAAGGTCCTCAAGGCCGGCCAGTCGGTGCTCGTCCAGGTGACCAAGGACCCGATCGGGGCCAAGGGCGCCCGCCTCACCGCCCAGGTCTCCCTGGCCGGCCGCTACCTGGTCCTCCAGCCCGAGGACAACACCTTCGGCATCTCCCGCCGGCTGCCCGAGGCCGAGCGGTCGCGGCTGCGCGACATCCTCAAGGAGGTCCGGCCCAAGGGCCTGGGCCTGATCGCCCGCACCGCCGCCGAAGGGGCCAGCGCCGACGACCTCCGCGCCGACCTGGCCCGGCTCCAGGCCCGCTGGGAGGCGGTCGAGCGCAAGGCGAAGAAGTCCAGCGCCCCGGCCGTCATCTACTCCGAGCCCGAGCTGGTCGTGCGGGTCATCCGCGACATCTTCTCGCCCGACTTCGTCGAGCTGGTGGTCGACGGCGACGAGCTGTACCAGCGGGTCGAGGAGTACCTGACCGAGGTCGCCCCCGACCTGCTGCCCAAGCTGCACAAGCACCAGGGCAAGCTGCCGGTGTTCGAGCACTACCGTGTCGTCGAGCAGATCCACAAGGCCCTGGAGCGCAAGGTCTGGCTGCCGTCGGGCGGCTCGATCGTGATCGACCGCACCGAGGCCATGACGGTCATCGACGTCAACACCGGCAAGTTCGTCGGCAAGGCCAACCTCGAGGAGACGGTGGTCGCCAACAACCTGGAGGCGGCCGACGAGATCGTCCGCCAGCTGCGCCTGCGCGACATCGGCGGCATCATCATCATCGACTTCATCGACATGCTGTTCGAGCGCAACCAGCAGGCCGTGGTCGACCGCCTCCGGGACACCCTGGCCAGGGACAAGACCAAGAGCCAGGTGATGGAGGTGTCCTCCCTGGGCCTGGTCCAGATGACCCGCAAGCGCGTCTCGGGCGGCCTGCTCGACAGCTTCTCCGAGACCTGCCCGACCTGCGACGGCCGCGGCGTGGTGATCACCCACGAAATCCAGTAACCTTGGCGGTCGGCGCTCCGGCGACCCTGTCTGACGCCGCCCCCATCTGTGAAAGGACGATCCCCAGGTGTACGCCGTCATCCGGACCGGCGGAAAGCAGTACAAGGTGAAGGTCGGCGACCTCATCGACGTCGAGAAGCTCGGCGACGACGGCGCCAGCCTCGAGCTGGAGCCGCTGCTGGTCGTCGACGACGACGGCAACGTGACCTCGGCCGCCGACGACCTGGCCAAGGCCAAGGTCACGGCCAGCGTGGTCGACCAGCGCCGGGGCCGGAAGATCCGCGTCTTCACCTACAAGAACAAGACCCGCCAGCGCCGCACCCTCGGCCACCGCCAGTCCCTGACCAGGCTCAAGGTCGAGACGATCGACCTCGGGACGCGCAGGCGCGCGGCCCGGTCCGGCGCCAAGGCCAGGCAGGAGCCGAAGGACAAGCAGGAACAGGAAGGCTGAGATGGCGCACAAGAAGGGCGCATCCTCCAGCCGCAACGGCCGCGACTCGGCCGCCAAGCGGCTCGGGGTCAAGCGCCACGGCGGCCAGCTGGTGACCGCGGGCACGATCCTGGTCCGCCAGCGCGGCACCCGCATCCACCCCGGCGAGGGCGTCGGCCGCGGCGGCGACGACACCCTGTTCGCCAAGGTCGACGGCACCGTCGTCTACCACATGGTGCGTGGCCGCAAGCTGGCCAGCATCGACCCGGACACCTAGCCGGCCGCGGCCTGGCCGCGACTCCGGCGCTTCGCCGTGTTCGTCGACGAGACCACCATCGAGGTGACCGCCGGGCGCGGCGGCGACGGTGTCACCTCCTTCCACCGCGAGAAGTACCGGCCGCGGGGCGGGCCCGACGGCGGCGACGGCGGCCGCGGCGGCGACGTCGTGCTGGTCGCCGACCCGGGCATCGGCACCCTGGTCGAGTACCACTTCCACCCCCACCAGCGGGCCCGCAGGGGCGGCCACGGGCAGGGGAGCAACCGCAAGGGAGCCGACGGCGAGGGGCGGACCCTGCCGGTGCCGGTCGGCACCCTGGTCCGCGACGCCGAGGGCCGGCTGCTGGCCGACCTGGACCGGCCCGGGGCGCGGTTCCTGGCCGCCCGCGGCGGCCGCGGCGGCCGCGGCAACGCCGCCCTCTCCGGCCCCGGGCGCCGGATCGCGGCCTTCCACGAGAAGGGCGAGCCGGGTCGCCAGCGCCGGCTCACCCTCGAGCTGCGGTCGCTGGCCGACGCCGGCCTGGTCGGCTTCCCCAACGCCGGCAAGTCCAGCATCGTCGCCCGGGCCTCGGCGGCCCGGCCCAAGGTGGCCGACTACCCGTTCACCACCCTCGAGCCGGTGCTGGGGGTGGTGCGGGCCGGCGACCACGACTTCGTCCTGGCCGACGTGCCCGGCCTGATCCCGGGCGCCGCCGCCGGCAAGGGCCTGGGCCACCGCTTCCTGCGCCACGTGACCCGCTCGGCGGTGCTGGTCCACGTGCTCGACCTGCACCCGCTGGAGCCGGGCCGCGACCCCGAGGCCGACCTGGCCGCCCTCGAGGCCGAGCTGGCCGCCTACGACCCGGAGCTGGCCGACCGCCCGGCGATGGTGGTGGCCAACAAGGTCGACCTGCCCGAGGGTCGGGCCCGGCTGCCCGAGGCCGAGGCGGCGGCCAGGCGGCGCGGCCTGCCCTGCCACCGGGTGTCGGCCGTCACCGGCGAGGGCATGGATGCGTTCCTGTACGCCCTCGGGGCCGAGGTCGCCCAGGCCAGGGCGGCCCGGCCGGTCGCCGCGGCCGCCCCGACGGCCACGATGGCCGCCGACCCCGAGGTGCCGATCGCGGTGACCAGGGAGGGCGCGGGGTTCCGGGTCTCCGGCGACCGCCCCGAGCGCTGGGTGGCCATGACCGACCTGGACAACCCTCAGGCCGTCGCCTACCTGCAGCGACGCCTGCGCCGGGCCGGGGTCGACGACCTCCTGGCCGAGGCCGGGGCCAGCCCCGGCGACGAGGTCCTGGTCGGCGAGGTCGCCTTCGAGTTCACCCCCGACCCCCTGGCCGACACCCGCGGCCGCGACCGGCCCCGCCGCCCGGCCCGCTAGGAACCCGGAGCGACCCGGAGCTGGACGGTGCGGACCTCCCAGGGCCGCAGGTCGAGCCGCAGGACGCCGCCGGCGACCGGCAGGTCGGGCCCGGGCCGGCCCAGCAGATCGGCAGCCCGGGCGGCGACGACCCGGCCGCCCACGGTCGCGGCCACCGGCATCGGGTGCTGGCAGGCCAGGCGCAGCTCCAGCCAGTCCCCGCGCCGCCGCAGCGACGACAGCACCACCCCCGGGCCCTCGACCCAGAGCCCGCCGCCCTCCAGCCCGTGGACCGTTCCCGGCGGCCCGCTGCCGGGGGCGGCCAGCAGGTCGTGGCGGAAGCACTCCATGAGGGTGAGCACCCCGTCCTCGTGCCAGGGGCCCTGGTGCGGGTAGACGGCCAGGTCGGCGGCGCCGGTGCCGAGGCACTGGGCGCCCGGGGTCGGGGTCTGTGGCCCGGCCGGCTCCTCCCGGTAGCGGTGGAGGTCGCGGCTGATCTGGCCCACCGACCGCACCAGGGTCAGGGCCAGCTCGGCCGGGTCGGCGAGCAGCTCGTACTCGGTCACGTGGTCCAGCAGCACGGCCACCCGGCCGGCGTCGACGAACCCGCTCGCCGGGAAGGTGGGCAGCGGCACCTCGCCGTGCCCGCCCTCGGCCGAGGTGCCCCGCTCGACCACCGCGAACTGGCCCTCGGCGGAGGACCGCCCGGCGGGGCCGGCCAGCGGCACGTGCAGCCGCAGCCGGTGGTCGCGGCAGGGGTTGTCGACCACGACCCGCAGCCGGACGAACGGCTCCCCGGCCCGCAGCTCGACCTGGAGGAGCGTGTGGGCGTCGGTCCGCTCGGGCGAGCGGGCGGCCCCGGCGGGGTCGAGGGCGGCCGGCCAGCGGTAGGTCCGGCGGACGGCCAGCTCGCCCCGGACCGGCCCGCCGGCCACGGCGGCCACCTCGACCCGGTCGGGCTCCTCGACCAGCAGGTCCTCGGTGGGTGGGGCGTAGTTGTAGAGGTCGCCGGCGTCGCCGCCGTCGACCAGCCGCCCGACCCCGTCCAGCGTCACCTCGCCGGCCCGCACCCGCAGGGTCCCGTCGCCGGCGACCTCGACCGAGACCAGCCCGTTGTCGAGCCGCCCCGGCCCGGCGACCACCGGGTCGGCCGGCCGGCCCGCGCCGCCGCCAGGCCAGGCGGAGGTGACCGGGGGCGGCAGCGTCCCGCGTCCCGGGCTGGCCGCGACCGCCTTCCAGCCGAGCGCCGGGACGGGCACGGCGGCCAGGAGCCGCCGCCGCGGCGGGGCCACCACCCGCACCTCCCATGAGGCCTCGGGGGCGGCGCCGGCGGCCGTGTCGACCTCGGCCCGCAGCTCGTCCATGTCGAGATGGGGTGGGTTGGGGTGGTCGTCGATCTCGAAGACGAGCCGGTGGCCGCCGTCCCGCTCGATCCGGATCCCGTTGATCCACCGGTTGTAGAGGTTGCGGCCGTGGATCCGCCGGAACAGCTCGGGCAGGCGCCTCCCGGGCAGCGTCTCGGTGTGGACACGGGCCGGGGAGCGGCCCACCTCCTGGGTGGCCACCGGCCGCCCGTCGGCCAGCTCGAGCGCGACCTCGTCCCAGTCGTCGGGCACGGCCAGGTCGAGGTCGACCAGGCCGGCCCGGGGGAACGGCGACGGGTTGAGCACCGCCACCGCGCCTCGGGGCACCCGGCCGGCCACCTCGGCCGCGACCCGCTCGGCCAGCCCGGACCCGAGCTGGGCGGCCTCGCCGAGGCGCACGGCGACGTGGTCGGCGACCGCGTCGGCGCCGCAGCCGGTGATCGAGTCGTGTCCGGAGGACTCGACCAGCCGCCGCCAGCCCAGCTCCAGGAACGGCCCCGGCCAGCCCGTGCCGTGCAGCGCCTGGAGCGGCTCGGCGTAGCGGGCCAGCAGCCGCTCGGCCCGGGCGCAGGCCGCCTTGAGGCAGACCCGGGCCGAGATCACCCCCATGAGGATGTTGGCCCGGGCGCTGGAGCGCAGCTCGCCCTGCCAGCGCGGCAGGTCGTCGCCGTCGGCCGCTGCGCCGTCCAGCACGTAGCCGGCCAGCGTGCCCAGCCGGACCCGGTAGCGGTCCTGCCCGCGGTTGATCTCCTCGACCACGTCGAGCAGGTCGGGCAGGGGGGTGGAGTGGTCGGCGCCGTACATGGCCAGCACCGGGTCGGCGCCGAAGTACGGGGTCAGCCGCTCCAGCAGCCGCCGGCCGGCGGCGGCCACGTCCGGGAAGGCGAACAGGCCGGCGGCGTTGCCGTACCCGCCGACCAGGTACTCGGTGCGAACGCTGGAGCCGTCGGGGGCGCTCCAGTGGAAGGCGTGGCGGTCGACGGCCGCCGGCACCCCGCGCCAGACGGCGGCGTGCCCGAACCCGGCCAGCCGCAGCAGCTGGGGGACCTGGGCGGCGTGGCCGAACTGGTCGGGCAGGTAGCCGACGGCCATGGCCTGGCCGAAGCGCTCGGCCCGGGCCACCCCGGCCTCCAGGTTGCGGACCAGGGTCTCGCCCGAGACCAGGAACTCGTCCGAGAGGATCCGCCAGGGCCCGACGGCAAGCTGGCCGGTCGCGACCAGGGCCTGGATCCGCGGCTCGGCCTCGGGCCGGATCTCCAGGTAGTCCTCGAGCATGGCCGTCTGGCCGTCGAAGGTGAAGCAGAAGCGCCGGTCGGCCTCGGCCCGGTCCAGCACGCCGTCGACCAGGTCGACCAGGCGGAGGCGGAACCGCTGGAACGGCTCGTACCACTCGCGGTCCCAGTGGGTGTGCGGCACCAGGTACAGCAGCCCCGGAGGCGGCTGGGTGGCTCCATGGCTCATGGCGGCCAGCCTACCCGCCGGCCCGGCCTAGCCCTCCGGCGGGTTGTGCTCCAGGAGCGGGGCCATGCTGGCCAGGTAGGCGGCGACGGCGGCGTAGTCCTGGTCGGCCAGGCCCCCGCCCTTGGCGCCCGCGTACAGCTCGGCCACCCGCTCGGTCCCGGGCAGGCTGGCCCGGGCCGCCCGGGCGGCGTCGACGGCCAGCCGGAGATCCTTGTGCATCAGGGCCAGCCGGAACCCCGGGTCGCCGTAGTCGCCGCTGCGCAGCTTGTCCCGCTTGGACCGCACCGTCTGGGTGGCCACCGAGGCGCCTTCGAGCACGTCCAGGGCGTCGTCGGGCGACAGCCCCAGCACCCGCCCGAGGGTGAACCCCTCGGCGACCGCGACCGTGACCCCGCCCAGGACCAGGTTGACCATCAGCTTGGCCGCCTGCCCGGCCCCGACCGGGCCGACGTGCCAGGTCCGCTCCGGGTCGCCGAGGACCTCCAGCAGCGGCCGGGCCCGCCCGACCGCCTCCTCGGCCCCGCCGACCATGATGGCCAGCGTGCCCTCGGCCGCCGGACCGACCGACCCCGCGACGGGGGCGTCGACGAACCCGACCCCCCGCGCCTCGAGCGCCTTGGCCACCTTCCGGGCCGGTGCCGGTCCCGTGGTCGACATGTCGATCAGGAGGCTTCCCGACCCGAGGCCTTCGGCCAGGCCGTCCCGGTCGTGCACGACCTCCTCCAGCGCGCCGCCGTCGGTGAGCATGGTGATGGCCACGTCGGCCTTGGACCCGGCCTCGGCGGGGGAGCTGGCCACCTCGGCCCGGCCGGCGAGTGCCTCGGCGTGTTCCCTGGTTCGCGACCAGAGGACCAGGTCGTGCCCGGCGGTGGAAAGGCGCCCCGCCATGGGGGCGCCCATC
>Ga0209382_10001784_pt1 | contig 33150 bp, 32 predicted proteins | sample SoiMetdeltSBSDD5_FD_187599 | JGI IMG/M metagenome (GOLD analysis project Ga0209382, IMG submission 187599) | Bulk soil microbial communities from a Populus tree surrounding site in Tennessee, USA - Soil MetaG P. deltoides SBSDD5 (SPAdes) (version 2) | ecosystem: Environmental > Terrestrial >... | reverse complement strand
GTGATAAATAATTACCATTATAATCATATATTCAATATAGTTTATTAGGATCCATAAGATCAATATTCATAATCCTAATAGGCACAGTTCATCTCTTTCATTGTGTGTTCAATAAAGATTCTTGCAAAATGTGCGGCTCTTGTTTGACAACTTCTACGCACTGCAAAATTTACAAGGAGTCTGTTATATGGATTTGTCATAATTGTAATAAAATAGAAGAGGTTAAGCATTCCGATTATTGTACGATTTGCATGAGTAGAAGGTTAGAATTAGAATTAGAAGATTCAAATGCATTCGAGATGATTATTAACAGATGAATATAACAGACCTTGAATCTTCAATTCAAATTGATGCCAAGATATGCGGATCTGTGGAGAGGAGAAAGATAGCGTATTCTATTATGGATTTTCATCACTCTCTTTACATAAACAAGAAAGATATTATTTTGGCACAAATCTCTGCTTGTGAATTACTTTACAAATATACTACTGATAGTTTTGATAAGAACGTACTCAAAAAAGAAATATCAGATTTGAAATTGATGCTAGATTTTATAGAATAGTCACAATGAGAGAAAAAAATGGAAGCTAATCCATTACTATACTTAATATCATTCAATGAGAACTTGGTAGGGGAGTTTCTTTTTTATGAAAATTGATAATGCTATTGGTACTAGTGAAGCTAGAGCTACAGTAAAAAATATAAGATTGTATGAATCAGGCGAGGGAAATGAACCAATAACTCCTTTCACGAATACTTGATTTGCTTGCATGTAGATTCCTGCAATAGCAGGTCCAATTGAAGCTCCAATTAAATTAAAGAGAACAGTCATTCCAAGAGATATTCCACTAAACTTTTTCGGCGTATATTGTAGAATAATATTAAAGCCACCAACTTGCATTAATGACAATCCTGCGGCAATTACAGCTAAGTTCGTAGCTACCAAAATTCCAGTCGAGTGAAACACAAACAGGCTAAAAAATCCTATGGCACTCACTATACTTCCAATTAGGGTTGGTTTTACGTTACCTAGCTTAGAAACTATATACCCAGAAGACGGGGCGAATAATAAAAATACAATCATAAATGGAAGTTGAATTTGCGCTGTAGTTATGACGCTTTCTCCAAAACCCAATGGTTGAGGACTTCTTACTAACACAGGTATAGTTTGGAAAACGGTAAACATAGCAAGAAATGCAATAACTAAAATGATGTTAGCGGAAAGAATCATTTTATTTGTCATCAACTGGAAATTAACTAATGGAGATTTTGATCTCTTTTCTATAATAATAAAAAGAAATAATGAAATTATGGTTACGGATAAAAACAGGGCAATTTGAGAATTTTCAATATGATCAGTCTGTGAAAAAGATAGAACCATGAGAAACGAGCTTATCGTAACAGCGAGAGCGATGGTCCCTTTTATGTCGATGTCTTTGGTATTATTGGTGATTGTATCTGTTTTATTAGCAACTTTTTTTATGTTGTTATCGGTTGAATCAAGAGATTTGCCCAACTCGGGTGACTGCATGATATATGCGGAATCCTGGTTATCATCTATATATCGTCTAATGATAAACCATAATCCAATGGCAACAAAAATAATAGAAAAAAATGTAGTTCGCCAACCAAAATTTTCTATTATATTTGCTCCCAAAGCCAAACCGACTACAGATCCTGCTGCAAACATAGAACTGAATACACCTACACCTATTGCAAGCTTCTCTCTTGGAAACTGGTCCCGTATTATACCAAACGCAATGGGAAACATTGAGATACCAATTCCTTGTATCACCCTGGCAACTATCAGAAATGTAAAATTAGGTGAAAGTCCCCCGAGAGTAATTCCAATAATATAGATTATCATTATGGTTATTACCATTTTTTTTCTTCCGTAGATATCTGAGAGCTTTCCTCCGATTGGTGTGGCAACAGCACCTGCAATTAGATATGCTGATAGAATCCATGACGATGTAGTATAAGAGATATGAAATTCCTTAATGATATCAGGTATTGCAGGTAGTAACATGGTTTCGCCGTACATAGCGATTAAAAGTGCCGAACCTAAAATTGCGAGTGACATCCAAGCTTTTCTAGGAACCTTTTGATTCAAGGAAGGTGATGATGGCTGTCCATTATTGTTACCATTTTGTGGTTCTGTCATTTGACAATCAAATCGTCCCTATATGTTGCATTTATACTTCTTTTTAATGTATCGTGATTGACTTAGCTCAACATTTTTATTATCGTTATAAGGGTCGATAAGAGCCTGTCACTCAAGGTCAAGTACTGTCGATTTCCAACCAAGGTCCTTGTCAAGTAAGCTGCTCATAAATTATGAAAAGAATTTTGGAATCTAGAAACTGATCTGATTTTAAACATAAAACTCATATCATACCCAAATTGACATATTAAAGTCAGACAGACAATATTCAAAAATTTTATTCATAAATTTTGATATCTTTGTGATGCGGAGGAGATTTCGGGTATTTTATTTTCATCTCTATCAGTGCATTTGTGATTATCTTAGATACCACCCAATTTCGAAACCATTTGTTGTTTGCTGGAATTACATACCAAGGGGCTTCTCTTATATTACAATTGATAATTGCATCTGTATATGCAGTCATATATTGTGGCCATTTTTTTCGCTTTTTATAATCTTCCTCGTTGACTTTCCATCGTTTATCTGGATGTGACAATCTATCAAGAAGTCTTTTCTTTTGCTCTTGTTTACTTATATGTAAAAAGAACTTTAATATTTTCACCTTATTTTGTACAAGCATTATTTCGAATTGTTTAATTTGATTAAATCTTTGGAAACATACCGATTTAGGTACCAATTTCTGAACGCGAACTTCTACAACATCCTCATAATGAGAACGGTTAAATACCCCTACGAACCCTTTTCGAGGTACTCCTCTATGGACTCTCCATAAAAAATCATGTGCTAACTCTTCATTTGTTGGGACCTTAAATGATTCAACCGTACAGGAAATTGGATTAAATGCACTTATCACATGTCTTACTATTCCATCCTTGCCAGATGCGTCCATTCCTTGGAGAACGATTAGAAGTGATTTTTCATTTTCAACGTAAAGTTTGTATTGTAGACGCGACATTATTGATCTAAGCTCATTCAGTTCGCTATCAAGATCCTCACGGATTTTACCAAATGTATCATTAGGATCAAAGCTAGAAAGTTTGAAGGTCCTTGTAGGATGAATCAGCAGCTCTTTCATCTCTTTCAATATTTATTTTCCAACGACCAACCTCATAATAAGAGTATCCCCTACATTCGATGTCAACAATTTCAATATAGAAGCGCCGAACGTGCTTTACGGTGTAACTTTCATCAAAGTTAAAATATGAAGTTACTAGATTGTATCCCGAAAATTGATAATTATTAATTATAGAATTGTTGCTAGGGTATATCTACTATATCATTCTATAAATTCCTTACAGATACAATTAGATTGCAATCATGATGAATCCTGATCACCCGTTTCATCCATGTGACTAAACCCTTAGTGATGACAATAGGCACACATCTATTGCACTAGTCATTACTTCTTTATCTTCATAATGCCTTATATGCATTAACGTCCACCTCGGACCTCACAATCGTTCCAAAGCTATCGTTCTTTTTATGAGGATTATTCTATATTAGACTACAATATGAAAAATTTGCCAATACCAGTTCATAAAATAAATTGGAACATTATTTCGATTCAAATACTGCATTAAATTGTGTTAAGTTTGAATCATGACTAATCATACTGATCGACCAATCAGTATTCCAACGATAAGTAAAGAGTATATACCTATGTATCGACTACAAGAATGCAGTTGGTAGTCACTACAAGTACCATTAACAAAAAAACTTATTTGATGACGTTTATCGTTTGGGCCATAATAATAACCGATGTAATCATTGGCACATTTCTTGATGCTTTGGGAAAGCCTCTTAATTCTTCATTTGGTATAATATTATTTATAACAATGAGTATCACTGTATTTTTTGCAGGTCTGTATGCCCTTAGAGATTATATGCTTGCATTGCGCAAAGACCTTGAGGCCCCTTCGTTTTTTAATAGGTTGTACAAGGCGACACCTATTTTTCTTTATGCACTTTTAGTCATCTTTGGAGCTATCATTGTTCAAATGGTGTTATTTTCACATTATAGCACTTACCTACTGATTCTAATTGTCTTAATAAGTGGAGTAGCCATCTTGTTCTTTGGTTTTCGCACTTACAAATTCTTGTCATGGTTCAAGTCGAGTGTCAACAGACGACACAATATCATGATATTGGCATTTGCTGTATCATCGATGCTCCTTTGCATCAGCATGATAGAAACTACTGCAATTAATACAAAGGTATTAGTCTTTTCAAGACCACCCTCCATAGATCCAGATTTCCACTCTAGCAATTCTATGGCAAGCAGACACTTATCTAAAATAGAAAATATCATTCATCTCTATGTGTTTCTTGTCCCTCAAGTTACTGCTATTGCTATCGCAGAAACAGTTGCTGTTGCATTTTTTCTTCGTTATTTTAAGGATCACGTAGGAAGAGCAATATTTTGGACAATTATAATCTTACCACCTTTCCTTTTTTTATTTGGGATATTTGCTCCTCAAATAATAAGCTCAACTGCAGGTCAATTTGTATATATGGACCCCAGGTTTCTTATCTTTAGGGTAATAGGTACCGCAGGATGGGTTTTAGCTGATTTTGTAATAGCTTATGCATATATTTTAGTAGCAAAAAATCTCGGACGGCAAATTACTCCTTCTCGTGATAAGATCATTAACTATTTGATTATAGCAGCATTCTCAACCATTTTAGTTTCTCCAACGACCAATAACTGGATAACCAACAATTCTTATCCACCCTTTGGAGCAATCGCACGTGCCTTTCTTGTGCTTTCTTCTTTTATGTTTAGCATGGGAATATACTCTGTCGCGCTGTCCGTGGCCCAAGATGCAGAATTGCGTCATTTAGCCAGAAAATATGCAAAGGAGTATGCTCTGCTAGGTACTTTAGGTAAAGCACAAAACAACGCAGAGACTATGCGAAAGATTGTAAAACATATCCACCAACACGCAGATGCTATGGAAAAAGAAACAGCAGTAGAATCTTCAATGTTAGATGATAACGAAGTTAGACAATATATAGACTCGGTAATTACGGAGACTAGAGGAAAAAAGGATGACATTCGAAAATAGTACAAAAAAGTATATTGAATCATCAGAATTACAAAGGATTGATTTTATAGAAAACAAAAGAGATAAAGTCAATTGCATTAATAAGAGAAGGAACACTTATTGCCGATGAAACAAAAGGAGAAAGTGGAGAATTAGTTCATAAGGAGTCACGTAAATTAGTATCAGAGACCGATTGACTGGTACTTGCTGATTTTAATTTTAACGAGCTTAAAGAGCTTAGATTTTAATATTTTTGTTTTTTGATGCTATCCGATATTTTTGCAAGGAATTCTATATTCAATTTTAAGATCAGCTCTATTATGATTTTATTTTTCTGAGGCCAAAGGTTAATTCAATACCTCTCTTTTTAGAATAGCTGTAGGTAAATGAATCGTTAGGCATTACAGGAAAACTAGACAACTGATCTTGATTGCAGCGGGGACATCTGTTATTTTTTGCTAATATCTTATCTAAATAACTTTTATCTAGACAGGTTACAGTCCAGAAACACTGGTCACATAATAGAAATATCCTTTCATTAATCTTAGGATTTTTGATTTCACTCATTATCTTTCTGTTACCTTCACTATTGTTAACTTTTTTGCTAATCATACTCATTTTAATTATTTTGAATATTCATACCAATAAAGTTAGTTTACTAGCCTGTATTAAATAATTTAGAGCTTTCGGTTATTTTGAAGACTTAGAATGCACTTAAACCTCACCATCCATCCACATTAATTACTGGATATACCTATCAAATTTTCTGCAAAATGGAGTTTATCCACTATTCAAGTTTTAAGCGGGAGACTAAAACTAAAAGTTGCACCTCTATCGGCATTTTTTTCTGCCCATATCTTTCCTCCATGTGCCTCAACGATCCCTTTTGAAATGAAGAGTCCGAGTCCTGTTCCCATATCAGACTTGGATGCAAATTTTGTAAAGAGCTTGGAGGAAATTTCTTGATCTATACCTCGTCCCATATCTCTCACATCAATGATAAGAAAGTTCTGCCCGTCTTGTTCTTCCTTTTTCAGGATAACGCGAATTTTTCCTTCGTCACTGAAATTGACAGCATTATCAAGAATATTGCAAATCACTTGCGTTATCCTGACCTTATCTATAGTAGCGTTGATACTTTTCATTCCATCATGGATTACTGCTAATTTTTTAACGTTCTCTTCCAATTTACGGTTATAGCTCTCAACTATATCTCCTACGACCTTACCTATATCGACAATTTCTTTTGTAAGGACCAAAGAATTATTCTCGATACGGTTGACATCTAGCATTATTTTTGCAAGTCTCTCAAGTCTCCTTGCATTCAATATTACTTCGTCAAGTAGACGTCGTTGTTCTTGATCGACAATTTTAGGATATAGTAATTCCGAAAATCCGATTATAGGTTGAATGGGATTTCGTAATTCATGAGCAGCCATATTGATAAAATCTTTCTGCAATTTTTCGACTTCTTTCATCTTTTCGAACAGTTCTGCCTGTCTCCAGAAGCTCTCAAACACAGCCAAATAAGATGATATTATAGTCGGACTAACCGAGTATGTGGATAAACCAACTGCGTCGTAAGATGTATTCTGCCTGTCATCCTTTAATTCTAATATGAGACATTTTTTTGAGTCTACTAGAATTATAGTGATCTTGGTTTCTAGACCTGTACTCACCGTTCTAATATCTATTTTAGGAATATTGGACCTTGTTTGTTCTATAAGCTGATCTGAATTATCAGAAGATGGGAGTAGCATTCTTATGCCAACATTTTGTGTTTCTGAGACCTTTTTCAAGAGTGGTAGTGCTCCCATTTCAATTTGGCGTTTGAGGGCATTTGTAGAAGAAAACATAATATTGATCTCTTTTCGCGCCGATCTTACCATTTCCCAACCGCGGGCTATGGAATCCACAGGATTGCGAATTATTTCAATCTCTGCTATACCAACCTTTTCTTCTATATCCTTAATTCGGTATCGTGCATCAATTCCCTCTTTCCATAATTGTTCAAACATTGAACTAAAATGTTTTATATAGGATCCTTCGTTACTAGCTAAGAGATTCTGGACAGTTCCTTCCCCATTCATTTCTTCTACTGTAGCAAGAAGTCCATGTTTGCTGACTGCAAAATTAATTTGAGCTAGATTTTTAACATGTCTTATATCAACTCCTAATCTTAGAAATTTTTTGACTACATTAACACTATCTTTCTCGATCCTCATAATCAATCTAATTCCCTTTGTCTCTTTACTTTTCTGTTTTTCTAATATTTTGATAAATAATTCCAAAAAACTGTTGTAAGTTAATTTCATCCGCCCATTGTTTGATACAACTGACAAACCGGTTGATACTTCAGATAGGTGAATGATGTGTTTCATAATCTCGTCTTGATTGTTCACTATCTTAGTCTCTCGTGGAACTACTCCATCTAATATTTGTTTAATTCTTTCCTCAGCTGGAATTGATTTACTCCATAGAGTATCAAATATGCAGCGTCCATGTTCTACAATTTGAGTCATGTCGCTGTAGATATGTTCTGATGCTATCGCTTCACTTTTATCTTGAACCAATGGAGCAAGATACTCTCCCTCGCTAATCATGAAGTTCGTTTTGACACCATCTAGATGCCTGAGCTCGTGAACAATACTCTGTAACACCTTGCAGTCCTCAAAGTTATGATGGTTGATTTCGGTGATATACCTCAGCCTTACGCCCTTCCTCTTGGCGGCTAAAAATGCATCCTTAATTGGTCTTAATGAGACAGCAAGTGAGGGCCTGGTATAGGTCATACACGTATCAATGCTCTTATTTGCTCTATTGAAAATCCCTATTTCAGTATCTATGATATTGTGCTTTCCAAAGATAACTCTTGTTGTAGGGTTCAACTTTTGTGTCCACCTCTTTGGGCTTGTACCGCTGTGGCTATACCCCATTAATTTGCCTTTTCGCATGTTGCATGACACTATTAATTAGTACGCTTGGGTTTACCGGTTTGATAATGAATTGGTTTAACTTTACATCAGGCAATAGTGTAGTTATTTCTTGAGCGATATCAAGTGCGGTAACAAATATTATTGGAACTTCTGGATCAATGGATCGTAATTGCTGGTATAGCTCAAATCCATTGAGCTGAGACATTCGAACATCTGTGATTACAAGATCATAGTGACCATAATTTGATTCCATGAAGTGTGTCAGAGCCTTTTCAGGATCAGTAAATGAGTCAACAATCATTCCTGCTGATTTCAGATATTGGGTAAAAAGAAATGAGATAGATGAATCATCATCAATTAGCATTATTGTTAATGCTTTAGAAATCGCACCACTTTCATCGATAGAATCATTTCTCCTTGACAATATTGCCTTTTTAGTTGCATATTTTTCAAGAGACGGTCTAAGCAGATATACAGGATAGGAATATCTGTTCTCTTTCCAGGTCAATTCCTTTATTTCTTGAAAGTGATAGCGCTTTGCAAGACTTGAAAAAGAATTTATAATCCTCCACAAGTCAGCTCCTACGGCTATTCCGTTTGGTGGTGCCTTTTTATTTATCTTGGCACAAAAGTTTATAGTCGGTCCAAAGAGATCATAAGAATTTGATACTTCTCCAGACATGGCAACTTCCAATTTACCATAATCGGCACTGATTCTGTAGGAGATAGCAGGAAGCAATTGTTTATGAAGCTCAGAGTTTATCATATGACGAGATGATACCATATTAACTAAACACTCAAATGCCTGGCTAAATGATTCAACATTTTCTACTTTTGAGGTTTGCGGGAAGAAGAATATGACACCATCACCAACAGTCTTTAATATTTTTCCGTCATGATATTTTACAATATCTGCAATTTCATTGATAAAAACTGTATAGAATTTTGTAATTTTCCCAGAGTTGTATAGTTTAGATGTGATCTGTGTCGAACCAACTATGTCTATCATCGAAACAAAATAACACTCTGACTTGTTTGAAAAAACGACTTCATTTTTTTTCAAATCAGGAATTGGTTCGTTCAGTTGATCCCCCTTTCCAATATTGCAATGGCGTAGTGGAGACATCCTAGTGATAAATCTCTTACTATTTTGTAGGTCGTCACTAATCTCCATATGTAATTTCTAGCGAATCTATGATATAGTTGATAGTATAGAGAGTAGCTTATTCCTACACAAACTAGCTTATTAATTCAATCAACTTCCGTGAGACGTATATGCATCTGCTAGAAATCTATGATCCGTCATCGTCAAGTCTTATCGTGAAAATCAACTGGGTCAGTACAGTAAAGAAGTATAACGTTTGATAAGAAGAATGACCATACAGAAGTCGTGTTTAAAACTCCCCTATTAATCAATTGATTATAATCACTCGAATAAAAATAATACTTTTGTTACTCTAACAGAATACCAAATAAAAAAGGGTAGATTAGTTCTATTAATCTATCTTAGGTTGTGCTTATTGTCGTGAGTGTGTTAGTACTTCTTCTCTTGCTGAAAAATCTCTTAAACTGTCTTTTGCAACATTTTCAAAAGTCCTTGCGACGTTTGCATTAAGACGTGAAAATTCTTTTGCATTGTCTCTCGCGTGTTGTATTGATGTTTTCCATGTTTCCATAGTTGCAAAATAGACATTGTTTGCTAATCTCGTTGAAGCTATTGTACTATCGGTAATATTGCTTACTGCTCTTGCATAATTTTCTGTAGCCCTTTTTGGTGACGTCCAATATGACCAATAAGAATTTTGTATGTTTTCAACATATGGTACCCATAAGGATTGCACTGAATGGATAACCTCTTTTTGTGATTCCAGAAAATTATCTGCAATATCTTTTGTGGCTTGAATGCTTTCTTCTTGATATTCATTAACGGCTTTTGTAAAGCGTGGAATCTCCTTTATTGCCTCATCTGTTGTCTTTTTAACTGCAGATTTTGTCTCGTCAAGAGTGATGTTGATGATTTCTCGATTTTTTTCCTTGTTTGATGACATGTAATAGTTATTGGACAAAATACTATATATACTTTGGTATTTATTGGTATTTAAAGCCATATAAAACCAGATCCTTACAAGATTGCCAATTCAATGAAGAAGAGTCATGAAAATATTGACTCCAATGCTAACTTTGGTAAATCAGACAAAAATTGTTTTTAATTTACGATAGACCACTAATGTTAACAATAGGGCTCCAAACAGAAGCAGCAGTATTGATATGTCAGATTATCATTCGTGATTGGTTCTCACAATAGATGGTACCATCTTGCTAGTTGTAAATACAGACAAGGCGGGGGGTTTAATACCATAACCTATACGACTAGTGGCCGTCCACAAGTATGGCATCTCAGATGTGATTTCACAAACAGCAGTTCAGAACGTTCTGATACCTCTACACACTCCTTTGCCCCTTCCTTGCAAATATGGCAATAGAGTTTTGTCATTGGAATATTTCGTGAAAGTTAGATATTAACCTGATCTTTTATACACTATTTGGCAACAAGAGCTAGTTCAGCAAACTAAACCACGTTGAAATATTGATGTTCTATTAATCGGCTGAACTGAGTATTATTCTTCTATTGAACTTTTTGTAGCATTATAACAGTGATTCATAATCCCCAATAATGGAACTAACTAAATAATCAAATTATTACAATTAGCCATATTTACATAAGGTCTTGCCTCATAGATTATATTGAACGGAGTCTCAGTTGCACGCCTGAATTTGGTAAATCCAGCTTCTAGAATCCCTTTTATTTTCTTTTCACCTGCGTGTGGACCTAATGCAGGACCATTATCTGCTAAACGGATATTTTTTTTGCTGCTCGTAAGAATCCAACTGGGTATTTACCTCCTTAACAAGATCGTGTAGTCCTATTGGCTTTTGAAGGAACCCATTTATAATTTGCTTTTTAGTATGTTGTTGAAATATACTATCATCTATTGTAAATGCAGTCATTAGTATCGTTCTTACGAACCGATTTTGTTCCTTTATTTTTTTTAAGAACTCCATGCCATTCAAGCTAGGCATTTTATAGTCAGATATTACCAGTACATACGCATAACCATACATTTCAAAATGTTCGAGTGCCAGAACAGGATCCGTAAAGGTAAATATCGTAATTCCAGGAATGGTTCGTAAAGCCTCATGAAAGAACATGGTGATACCTGGATCATCGTCTACGATACTAACAATTCTATTGTTTAAAGACATTCGATTCTTACCACTCCCATATTATCCTAAAGACCATTTTACCTGAGGGGTTGCAGACTAGTATTTTTCTGTACTACATACTATAAAACGTCTTGGGTAGAATGTATTAAGAATTTTTGGAGCGGCAAAGTTCCTTTTATCCAAATTCTAGACTATCTCATCAAATATCTTTATTCTCTTAATTCACATCTTGTTTTCAATTTCCATTTATTGCCAAACCGATCAGCAGAAAGAAGAGTTCAACCGATGGGACCAGACATAATATAGAATTTATGTCAACAGTTGGAACCGGATTATAAGCAATCATGAATGATCCCGCCGGTAGATATTTGAAAGGTAAATTAAGTATTAACAACATGGCATATGAATAGAACTGGCGCGCCTGTGAGCCAAGCCGATAATACGGCATACCCCCGCCAGTCAGGCAATGCGGAATCTCGTGGTCAGTAATTGCACGATAAAATATAAAATAATTTAGTATATACCGGTGGGAATGGAAGCGCAAGCGTAGACAATCCCACCGGCAAATGGCATTTGGTGTTGAAAGCCTAATGAAGTCCTTGCTACTAAATATTTGAACTTGCCTTACCCAAGTTACTTAGGTCCAGAGAGAATTATTAAATCTATAGCGTAATTTTTTCATAATCAGAACGACATCCCTAACCAGTTAAAAGTCTTGATTAACGAAAGTATATAATAAATAAAATAGATAGATTCAAGTCGTCAGAAGTGAAAGAGGAGTATGATAAAAAAGTCACAGTTTTTCCTTTTTAAAAATTAATATCTTAAAAAAGAAGATGGGTATTACCTCTTGGAGCAACCGCTCGTTCCTGAAATGTCAGACATTTGTCGTTTGTTACAGTCACCCTTGTCATTGAAACAAAATAGATCAGATTCCGATTCATAACACCAGCAGTTATTCTTATCTAAGCAAGTTTCTTTAATTGCAAAGGTCTCTTGTGCAACATCCAATCTTACGGTTGTACCCCCGAGAATAGCAAGTGATATGCTAGCCATTACAACAAATATGATTTTCTGTTTCATTATCATTTGTGAGAGTACTAAATATAAAAGCCTTCTAAAGACCCAATATAATTGACAATTGGCAAATAATATAATTTCTGTTTGTTTTCATAGTGATGGTTATTGCCTTTCCATTTCTCAGGATTAATAAATAGACGTCACAATAATTCGCCGCAGACATAGCTTTTGACGAAAGCGTTCGATAATTATGTTCGTTTCTGTGTGATATGCTTTACAAGACATCAAGCGCAAGCGCTTTTTGAATTTTGCGGGGAACGTAGTAAATAAGTAATTAATTTTAATTTACTTTTACATTTGTTATTCTCACTGAGAAATTGTACCATGGAAATCGGAACATTCCGATCAATACACGTCCATTAAAGTTAAAAGAACTGCTTGAAACATGAACTTGAAGCGAAAACGTCTGATGACTGTGCTTTATTGCACTCCTTATGATTTGGTAAGCAAACCGAGCGGTCTTCCGGAAACGCCGATATATAACACCAATCGTTTGAGGTACCTGATTTAGTCGCTTCGGCTTGAAGTGGGCTATATGAAATCATAATGGTCAATGCAAGGGTTGCGATTGACAATGTCATGAGTGTCGCACGCACTTTGTACTTCAATAAGTTATCTTGTAAAGGGGTAAATAATTAAGTCTTCAGCGAAAAATGATACGTAAAATAATTCAGAATTTTGATAAAGCTATTTGAGTCCTAGAATTTTGTCGCCAATGAAGTTACCATTTGACAATATCATTATGATTCTCCACATTGCAACAGTAAATCAAGGTTCATGATAGTTATAGCCTTTTTAATTCATTACTACAAACATGATAAAATATCCAATCCAATATTCCTAGTTCACTGTGTAATTTATCAGCTTCCAAAATTGAAAAATTCTTGTATATAGTTAGTATAATTTCATTCATTTTAGATTCAATAACGTTGCATATCTGAACGTGAGCATTCTTCATATTTTCCAAAACCCAGTTTATCAATTCAATCCTTTTTTCAAGATCTCGTTTGTAGGAACCACCGTCAACTAACTCTATCAAGCCATTGCTTCGATTCAGTGATTTCTACTTGTAATACTCGTTCTATAGTATAGAATCTAAATAGGCTGATGAAGATTCTATATACATTGTGTCCTTTTAGGAGAGAGGGAGCTCGGTAATGTATAAACTTTCATCCTTCGTGGAAGAGAGAAATTGAAACTACATGTGTCGGACGAAAGGATATTTGAATCATTGGATAAATTAAGATGTTCTTAATGTTACCTTCTAAAATACAGATAATTTACAATAACCTTCTAAATACAAATATTTTTATAGTTATCAAATGCATAAGAAGGTTAAAATTAACAACTGATGGGAGGAGTTAATTTGATTGCATGAACAAGAGCAACAACCAATTTCCCACCAGTTGTGTGTTAGACCTTGTATTTTTCGGCACTACGTATTATAAAAGGTCTTTCGTAGAAAGTTTACGTAGAAAGTTGTAAGAATATACGGGCATTTAGTTTCGTTTTCTATCCAAACTCTTATTTCTTTTGGTCGAATATCTTTATTCTCTTAATTCATTTCGTTATACCAATTCCTCAAATTATCAACAGATCAGAAAGAAATAATTTACTCAAACTGGTACGATAAATCACCTTGGAGCCGTGATAATGAGACTACTTCCCACCAGTGGAATTTGTCGGAACCTACGAAGGTAAAGCAGATTAATTATAAAATACTTTAAAACCTGGCGAACGGGAATCTGAATCATTGCATATATCTAATAAAAGTTAGACAGAATCCCACCGGCAAATGGCAACGTTAAAAGCCTAAATCCATTATGATACTAATTATGAGAATATGCCTTACCTACGTTACACTTCCGAAATAAATTAAAATTAGTTATCAAAGTTTATTCAATAGTCTATTGGTAATAATTTTGAAAATCGGTGAGTCGGCCCTCGCTAAATAGGACTGGCCTTTTTTTTATTTCAAGTCACAGTATGACAACACTAATCTGAAATCATCGGAGCTTTTGTAAAGTCCCATTTGCTCATATCCTATTATTTTGTCTCTACACATGGAATATTGCTCCAGCCAAGCTTCTGTATTTGATATCTCAAACGGCAACAAAACTATTACAATGGATATCGCTAGGGATATCAGTAGTATAATAGAGGTCTTAGGTTCTCTATGTTTTAGTTTTGTAGCTTTCTTTGTCCATAAGATTGGAGGATCTAATATGATACTCATTTTGAATCTTCCTTCTTCGTTATTTCCAAAATCATAACTTATTTACGGCTATTCAAGCACATTAAGCCTAGTATAATCTGATTCCCATAAATATACAGCAATTGATATTTTTAATGTTCGAATTTTAATAAAATATTAGGACTTAATTTCATCTAACTTCAGGATACTTGTGCTTTACATTCTATTTTTCATTAATGCAAACTTGAAAGATTATCCAATCAGGAATTCTTAATTCGCTATGCAATTTGTCCACCTCCAAAATATGCTACCGTTAATGCATCTCTATAGACATTTTGATTTATTTTAAAGAAATGATGAACGATAGTTAATAAATTTTAAATTACATATATGAGATAGTCGGGAATAATATTTTTAAAATTTGGATGCAACCCGGAAGGATTGAAGACAAAACTGTCCCTGTAAATCCATTGGGATTTATCCATACACAAAGTCAATTGCGATGCGATGAGACTAACCGTTTTGAACAAGTCCATTCACATCTTTAACAAAAATGTTATGACCTGCGATGCCGGATCAGTTCCATGCAATGAGCAATTATGGGCTGTTGACAAATGCTTAATACTCATCAAATGATCTGAGAATTGAATTTCAATGGCAAAAATCATTAAAAAGAATCTTAATAATGCACCGGACGAGACAAGAGCGTTTGAGAAGGGTAAAGTAGAGATCGCGAGTTTTGACGATGTTACGATAGGAAGAGCCGAGTTTGATCCTGGATGGAGTTGGGAAAAATGCGTCAAACCAATAGCAAAAACAAATAGCTGTGAAGCACCACACACCCAATATGTGATCTCTGGAAGAATGAAAGTTGTCATGGACGATGGTACAGAAGAAGAATTCGGTCCGGGTGATGTTGGAATCGTTCCACCGGGGCACAACGCGTGGGTGGTTGGAGATGAGAAATGCATTGCAATTGATTTCACAGGTATGACTAAGTATGCAAAAAATCAATAAGTAAACATCCAATTACATAATAAATTCCACTATTTTTTTCAATTCTTTAATATATCAAGTCCAAATTTTTTCATCTACAAGGATTCAAATTTCAATTCTTCATCTGAGAATGTTTGTAGTTCGTTTACTCGACTTAGCCACCGGGAATCGAATTTTTAACTATTTGGATCCAATTATTATTAGAATTTAGAACTATTATAAAGAAGGGCAAAAGCCGACTCAAGGCAATTAAGACATAATTCATGAATCCAGAAATATTTCTGGTTATCACCAGGCATTACTAAATTAAGTTACATTCACTATAACGCTACAGGTAATAATTACGCTACGCAAAAAAGCAAAGTTGTTGAACTTGAATTTGAATTAACTAAGTTTCCTGAAGTTTTTATATTTACTAGACCTGAATCATTTTACTCTTCATACAACTGGTGGGAACCTTATCTTCCAAACACCTTAAAGTTCTGAACTCTCCCACCAGTCGGCTTCAAACACGTACAATTCCATCTACAAAGTATCTCTTCACAATATTGGTTCCAAATCTATTTATCGTACCCTACATTCAAGAAGGTAGAGTTGGAAAGAAGACGTCCTACGGGTGTTACGATAATCACTGTGCTTGCAATAATTGCCGGGGTCCTCCTTCTATTTGGAGGGATGGGTCTTGTCGCATTAGCACCATTTATAGGTCAGATTAAGGTAAATGATAATACCAATAATTCAAATACTTCTCTTTCACTTAATGTTAACGGTACTGAAGTTACCATTCCAAATAACCCATTGTTTGTTCTGGGAGGATTTATAGGATTACTTGGAGCTATGTTAATTGTCCTTGGAATTGCAAACTTTGTAGTTGCATGGGGTCTATTGAAGGGTAAGGGATGGGCGTGGATAGTTACTATTATAATTAACATCATAACTGCAATCTTAAATATAACATCTATAGTTGCAGGGAGTATCGGAAGCATTGGTGGTCTGATAATAAATGGAATTATAATTTATTACCTCTATAGACCAAATGTGAAATCCTATTTTGGCAGGATAAAAACAACTACAGTATAAATTTAAGGATTACATTTTTCGGTTTTTATTATTATGAATTGAGACATAATTTTCTATCTCCATATAGATAGATCCTATCGTGTAAATAATCCAGGCTTATTTTTTTAATATACAAATATAGATTTTTATTTGTATGCCAAAAAATATATACTAGAGCCATAAACAGGGGTAAATGAAAATTATGGATTAATGGCGCTGTTACTGTCAATTAATAAAGATCTTTATTTTCTGGACGATTGACAGACATGTCGAGGAAAGTCCTCAACAGTTCCCTCGAAATCTTATCCACAGTATTCTAACAATTAGCAGTGGCAACAGAACAGTCGAAAATCGTAATAGAAGGAAAGCAGTCTGACAGCATCTTACTTGAATGAAGCGGTTTCACAATTCTCCGAAATATACTTTCCAAATGTAACGGTTAGAATAGCCCATCTGTATTTCTTATCCATCTTTGAAATTTATGTTTTTATGTGTTCCATCGCAGAAGGGTTTATTCTCTGAAGCACCACAACGACAAAGGGTGTAATGTTCTTTCGATGCCCCATCTCCAAACTCGATATTTTCACTAATTAGTTCAACTCCTCCTGTTATCTGATAAGGTCCATTTTTTAATACCGTAACTGTCGGATTTCTTTGTTCCTCTGGATCTCTATATTCAACTCCATCAATGGAGTAACTTAGAGCACCGGAGGGACATTTTCGTACAGTGTTAATTATGTCTTGCATTTTAGATCCATCGGCATTAATCCAAGGCCTAGATCCTAACTTAAATACAGAGGGAAGATTATTAACACATTCTGCTGCATGAGAACAAATTTTCCTATTATCATGTATTGTAATTTCCTTACCGGGATAATCACGTCTCTTGTCCTTGCTAGATATTTTCCTGGTATCATTTTCCTTTAAAGTCATGTTCTTACTTGAAAATCGAATTAGGCTATGTGTACCGTCACAAAATGGCTTGTTCTTTGATGCTCCACAACGACATAATGCAATGCCTATTGTTGTCGATAGAGGTTCTCCCTTGAAATTTTTAACATTATCAATTACTTTAGGTTGGATGTCGTTTATCAAGTAATATGGGCCATTTGGTAGTGGCAGAATCTTTGGCTTCACTTGATTGTTAATAGCAATACTATTATTGGATCTCAAACGATCATATCTTCTTTTGTTTACTAGGAATAGTATTCCTATCTCTATCTAATGAAAACTTCATCGACATAACACCATTTCCATTTTTCACCAGGCTCAAAGGATCTAATGATTGGATGACCCGTAGATTTAAAATGCTTTGTTCCATGTTTATTTACAGAAGAATCACAACATCCTACATGACCGCAACTTAAGGAAAGGCGCAAATGTACCCAGTCGGATCCGATTTTTTCACATTCCTCACACCCTTTTGTGTTCCCATTGATACCTTCATTAACATTATTCACGTGCTCACATGAATCAGCAACCCTATTATTCATTTTACATCATACTATTATCTCCAAAACAATATTTAATAGTTGTTAAATCATGCACACATGATTTAATTAATAGTCCTCATCTTGAATGTTGTGCAAGTATATCCATGCAAGTATTAGATGAAAGCAGCCAGGTATTCTATAATTTCATAAAATCACTACATTCTGATTCTACGAAAGAATCTTGTATTATTGTGACAATATTGCCTTTTTTTAGTTCTTGTTTGATATCTTTATCTGACAACTGCTACTAGAATTAAAAGAAGAAAATCTAACTGATACCATTGGGTGAAAATACTTGTATGTCATCGTTCTTTCTGTCAGATACATACAGTTGGCATATATTAGCAGTACCGATGCAACTTAGACAACTAATGCGATCGCAAGATAAAAGTATAGTAAAAATTTCCCCTAAGGATTATACGCTGAGTAACGGAGTGGACTACTGTTGCGTGGGATTAAAATGCAAGGATGGAACTAACTACTCAGTACAAGCGTATGGAAAAGAAGCAAGAGAATTACATGAAGAGGCCACGATAATGGCTACAAGATCAATAAGGCTAGTTTCTCCAACAATATAGGAGAAACTAAGTTATAGACAATTAGTATCTCTAGGCCAGTACTCACACCATGTTTTGTCACATCTTTAGTCATAATAATACAAAAAGCACTTGATTATTGACTGATCTCCTTCTCTATATGAGTAGTCAATTCTTGTTTTGTGTGATTTAATAGATGCATGAACATTCTATATTTATCATATTCATCACTGTGTAACTGCTTATGACATACTGGACAAATCATTTCTTAGTATTTTCTTCGACTGGCGAATGATATAACCACAATAATGAACCGTTTATTCCGCATGGTAATATGATGCAGACACCCGTGCATAGGCACATTATAAATAACTCAATATCTTGTATCTATTTAAAGAACGCTTATTCTTTAATCACTGATCCGTGCATAAGTTACATTTCTTAGTTTCTTCTAGTCGCATTGGTTATTCTTTCACTAGGCTAACCGCGGGCAAGTAATTAGGTAGTTCTGTAGGTAGTTAGTTAGTTCCTTAATAGAATTGTTGGTAGATAAGGTCATGGTACAAAAGAAAAGAAAGAAAACCGTTGGCATGAGCCATTATCCTAAGCGTAGGTAGATAGAAAATGTCCAAATTATATACAAACTCATCTGATTGGACGTATATGCAAGGGTATGCTAAGTACAGCGAACGGGACACTGGCCAAGATTACAGTATTTCTACATATCGGCAAGAATGTAAATGGATGGTATATGGTATTATCTGCGAACGAGGAAGGTAAGATAGAACTGGTTGCATCAAAGACATTAGGAAGCCTAATGGGAGCAGGTTCTGCAACTTCTGAGGAGGCTAGAGTAAAAATAATAGTGGAGTACTGCCAAAAGAGTGCCAGAGTTAAAGAAATTAGATTTAGATAGTGGCTGTGCAACAAAATGGATCGAACTTGACGACAGGAAAAATAAAACTTCGGAATCATTTGCTGAAAAAAACCAATATTACCGTAGAATATATCCTAATTCGTCAGTTCTTACACCACAGGAGTTTTTTGATGAAACTCTAGGAGCAGAGTTCGAACAGTTACTAAACGACAAAACCCTAAAAGAATATTTTTCCAAATTTGCTTCCGGTTTTACGGAAATGCCAGCGCCACATGATCAATCATACAAGAAAGCAAACCTGGAATAATGAACAAAGATGACAGAGCAAAAAAAGCAAAGATGTGATAAGTGCAATTCAGATAATGTAATTAAAATGAGATTTCCTACGTCAAGGCTGATACTGTCATAGCTGCCTTCATTTCTTTTTGGCAAAGTATTCAAGGACAGACAGGGCACAAATAATACAAAAAGCACTGGAATATTGACTAGAGTTCATCACAATAAATTGCACTGTACACATCCATCTTATCTATATTATAATACTCTAAACGATGACTTGTAGGGTTGGGTTATCTTCGTTCATCGGATTGATCCAGCCTCACCAGTCATCCTAATAACTACTAATTTCCTTAATTGTTTGTAGTGTTCAAATATTATCGATATGAGGATCGTATGAATTAGGACTGGTCTACAAGCCATAGTTCCCGCAGCATTATACAATCGTGAATAAGAAAACATTTCATCAAAGAACTTTCTATTCTCCTTATCTAGGAATTTTCTAAACGGTCTCCATTTCCATCTTTCCATTTCTGATGCTATCCGATACGAAGGTATTGTTCGACCCATGATTGCATAATGGCAGTTATTTGATTTTTAAACCTAAATCACACAAAGGAGAGGGAGACTGTTTTTTCAGTTATGCAGTAATTATTACTTTTCTGAAACAACAACTTCTTTTGCTTCTGCTTTGAATCCTATTTTTGCATGAGTGCCGTCACAGTAAGGTTTGGTTTTAGCCGCTCCACATCTACACATGGCAGCGAAAACATTTCCATCCACCTCTATTAAGTTAGGACCATTCGCAGAACATTTGATTACAACCCGTGTCATAATTCCGGTATGATATTGAACTATATAAATAGCATAATAGGCAGACTTCCTTATAAAATAATTTAATGGTGACTGGCGGGACCAAATGTGGAATTCAGTGAAAGGTCTCGCCAGCCTAGACGTTGCGTTAATTTTGGACTAGCCAATAAAATATAAAAAAGTTTAAGATCAAACTGGTGGTGACGTAGTTGCGCTAATATTAGTTTCTTTCTGACTTGGATAAAAGGAGGCCGATGGAATCTTCTATAAGACGGAAGCAAGTTATTCTAAAAATACGATAAATAAAAAATAATTTTAGTAAAATACCAGTGGGACTGATTGAACCGAACAATCCCACCGGCCGGTATCTATTTGTGTTAGAAGAGTACTCAGAGTTCTGCAACTAAATATAAGAACCTGCCTTACCTAAGTTAAATCTCAAATGCAAATCTACTTTTCATTAATGCAAACTTGATATAATATCCAGTCTAGGATCATTAGTTCGCTATGCAGTTTGTCGGCTTTGAATATTGAATCGGTTTGATTTATTACGTCTATGATTTCGTTCATTCTAGATTCAATAAGGGGACAAATATCGATATTTGGATTCCTCATATTTTCTAAAACCCAATTTATTAATTCAATCCTTTTTTGAAGATCTCGTTTGTATGTTGACTGATCAGTTTCTAAATTAAGCCATCTCTTTGACTCTTCAATTTCTGTTTGTAATGTTTGCTCTATCGTCATTAGAGTCAAATTGGGTTTAAGAGCATTTAACATAACAGATCCATTAAAGAGAGGGAGTACTGTGAATATTTTGTTGTAGTCTTCAAATAATTAATACACCTATATAAGCGACTTAATAGTTGTTAAGGAATCCTGCCAAGGATGGCTAATTGACAAACTGGCTACGAAGCTAAGATATTTCATGTATGATTTTGCTTGGATGGGGTTAAAACCAACTGATTTATTATTCAGAAGGATAACATCGCAACATGTGTCAGATGTGGAAATGAAAAAAAAACTATTAGATCACTAATCGTCATACCATACCAAGAAAGAACCCATCAACGGATTCTATTTTTTCAATCCAGTATGTAGTTCCAGTGGAAGGGATAACTTTTCCCCCGTTGTATATTTTTGTATTTCTCATAAATATATAGTTAAATTCGAACTCTCCATCTTCTAGTTCCTTCTGGTTTAATTGCTCTATCTTCTCAAAGAGCATGGTTAACACTTCTTTTGAAGGAGACGTATTTTCAGGAGATGTATCTGTTATTGCATCAATGAATACTTTCCCTATTTCTTCGTAATATCGTTTCATGCCAATCATCTTTCCAGATACGATTGTTCCATGGACGCTGAGGGTTATGTCTATTTCATTCTTATCGCTGGGATTTATAATGCCAGCAAATATTTTTAGTAGTCCTATACGTCCATCAAATTTACTTTTATGTCTAGAATCAAAAGACATAACTGTAAAGTTTTTGCTGTTCCTGCTTTAAGAGGATTCTCTTATTCTATACTATAACATTTATTCTATACTATAACATTTTTACGATAACTTTAATCCATCAATGAATCATTATAACTTGTCTGTCTTAATCCAGACTGTATTCATTAGCGTAGGCGGTTCTTAAACTTGTGATTAGTTCTTAATATTTGGAGGATATTGCTTGATAATTCTTGTTAGCGAATCCGCTCGACTATAATACATATCTCCCCAGAATCCTAAATAATTGAACATGTTTAAAATTTAGAGGGATTACCTGTGAAGTAGTCTCCAATTTTTCTGGATAATTCAAGTTGTTTCCGATACTAAGGGGGGTCTTTTAGAATAATGTTAATATCTCGTAACTGATCTGTAATATATATGCAAAATGATGATAATTACGACAAGAATAAGATTCCGACATCTGTAGAGATAGTAGATGTTCCTCCTCCCAATACTGATAAGGAGAGTGTTTCAAAAACTAAGTTATCTGCTGGAGTGACTGAATTGAGTAAAGACGAGCTACATCGTCTATTCCAATTTAGAAATTTAGCATATTTGGGAACATTATCAAGAGATGGTTCACCTCATATCACTCCAGTTTGGGCAGAGTTGGATAACGATTTTATTTTTATTAACACGTTCGAAGAAGCAGCAAAGCTCAGACATATATCGAAAGACAACAGGATAGCATTGTCTATAGTGGAACAAAATAATCCTTTCAATATGGTATCTATAAAAGGAAAGGTTTTGGAACAGATAGATGAAGGAGCTGATGAACATTTAAAAAAACTTGCCAAGCGATATCTTGGAATTGGAAAGTATTACTATCGCAAACCGGATCATAAACGAGTAATTCTAAAAATAAAACCAGAAAAAATCATGGGTCTTTCTATTCACCCTGCATTTTATTTTCTAGCATATTCACCTTGGGTGAAATAACTGGATATGAAATTTATATCCGGATCAACATATAAAGATATTTAGCTAATAAACCTCATAAGCTCACATAAGTCAGCATTGACTTTTTCTTTTGCCTCGTAGTAAAAACCACATCCCGGCTTATCAACGGGCACCAACTCTGAATCCTTGATACTATCGTGCATCGCTTTGGCGAGGTCAAATAAACAAATATGATAATCCACTGCATGAAGAATGAGAGCTCATCTACCTATTATCTTATCTCTATCTCCCACATTTGATTCTACTTTACAAATCCTTTTTAAAGAATGTCTTATTGCTAGACTCTGTAAAAATAGTGCATCAATTGATAAACCTTAATTTAATGTAGGAAAGATAAAATCTGGGTCCACCATAAAGACATATACAATGCTGAAAATTAATTCTTATTTTCTCCTTGCGTTTTATATCTCAATTATAAGCCTGGTTCTTGTTGCATTAACTAGTGCAATTCTGTAATATGCTTATGCACAACTTCAAGCAAATGTGACTACAAATTGTGAAAATGGAAATTGCACTACCACAATTTGTGTTAATAATCAACCTTGCAAAACAACCAATTCAAATTCCACAAATATCACGTCGTTTGGTGGTTTAATAGAGAATAGAACGGTTCCAAAACCCACGATCCCTGGCGAGATAGTATAACAAATAAATCAAGAAAAACGCTTCTATTTATGAATTTGTTTCCCTAAATTGGTGTTCTGAATTTTTTATCTTACTGAGAATGAAAACTTAAAAACATCAATGTGTCGATTTTTAGCCGTCGAATCCATTTTGTTACGTTAATGTTTTTGATGGAAGGAAATTATAAATGTAAGACTTTATCAATTATCATTTTACGGATTCAACATCAAATGGTTCCCGTAATGAATTCAACATGAATAGCATCTTTTTTATATACCTCTCCTTTGAGGGAACCATGACTAGTTGTCTTTGATAGAATTCAATTAAATGCCCAATCAAACAATTAGATTCTTGCTTGCTTACCCCGGGTGATAAATTAGTAAGTATCATGGCATACCAGTACTCCACTAATGCATCCTCCCCATATTTTGATACTAGATCTAGTATATACGTAAAATTAGAATGACATTTTCTACATAGTCCATTATGTACATCTATGTGTTTTTTCTCAACTAAATGACCACACTTTGCCTTTATCAAAGTATTTGTTCAATACTATTGTAAAGAGGGCATATTAATGCTATGGTAATTTAATATGCCTAATAATTGAAGAGAGCATCATAAGCGTGTTTTTATGATTTTCATCTAATTTGATTTTAATTGGGTCTTCGAACAACGTTGTTAATAAATGAGCATTCTGGCCTCACTCAACTCAATGACTCTTGCAAAAAAGGCTTCACCTCTAGATGTTCTGATGATAGTTCACACACAAATTCACCCAAACCTATTGGAAGCTTTTAACTTGCAGTTGCGTAAATAATAAAATAAGCAACTAGTTGTCAATTGTGTGTTTAGCGGTTAAACAAGAACCAAGCCCATCATCCACTCGTTGCGGTAATATTAGTCTCTTTGTAACTTGAATAAATAGGAGCTGATGAAATGTTCTATAAAAATGGAAGGAAATGATTCTAATGAATAAGATAAATATGATCTTGACGTTAAAAATTGTTTATACACATCTAGTCTTTATTAATACAAAGAAGATGAAGGTATAGTCAAGTCCGGTACCATCATAATGAACAACCTTATCTTCAGAGCTATAATCTAATGGTTCTGTAAGAACCAATCCATTCAGTTCTGCGGCCTTGAGTACAACATTCTCTATTTCCTCCTTACTGAATATATTATCAGGATAATTCGTTGGGTTATGTTTCGTCTTTACTACATTGGGTATTTTATCAGGCCAGTAGTCGGTGGACGTTAAAAGCATCCCTCCTCTCTTCATTATTCTGTTCATTTCCTTGAAATAATTTTGAATATTAACACCATGTTCTATAACTGACAGTGATGTGATATAGTCAAACATTTTATCTTGGAAATTGGTTTTTTCCAGGTTTTGAATCGATATATTAAAGGGCTTGTCCTCATCAATAATTCGTGTATTGGAAGGTCTCTTTTTTAGGAATAGATCGCAACCGTACAGATTCATAAATCCAAGTCTTCTCAATATGGACAAGATGGGACAGCCATTACATCCTACATCAAGTATGAAGGAGCTTCTAGCACCGTCGTTTATTATTTTAATCATTTTGTATGTGTCCCATGATTTTACTTTATCAGGATGGGCGAAAAGACCTAGAGAATGCAAGTGATCGATCGCGTAATTTACTTCAGATGAATTTTTTAGGACAGAATTTAACGTCATAATTGTAATATTTTGGAATTACCATATTTTTAAAGTATCATGAGTCATGGAATTTACTGCCATGGATGTGCTAGTATTCACTTATTTTCCTAACCCCATGTCTTTCAATAAGTGGAATACATCATTTGTTAAACTCCTTTTCATAATCAATTTCTTTTTTATTTTTAATTATTTGTAGCACTTCATTGAAAGCCTCTAATCTTCCTTTATAGCGCAAATGCGTTTTATGCTCTAACTCTTGTTTACATTTATTGGTTTGAAAATAAAATAATATCTGGCTACTACTTTTTCTGATAATTGCCATAACCGGAATAGTTAGCCTTTTGTCTATTGTCAAACGTACTTGCTCCTCGTGGTGGTGGGCTATCATTTTCATGACCCGGATGTGATCTTACATGGAACCAATATTGCGAAGGAGTAATTGGACTCTTACAAATTGGACAGTTTTGATGATCACATTTATGATTACCTATGAAATTAGGATGGATAGTCAAGTTACACTTATCGCACTTATTTTTTTCCAAAATCGTTCTAAATATAGTACTGTCAAACACAATAAAGATGTATTGATTGATCAATCAATATCGATATCAATCATATTCCTCTAGATCCATGCTGTTAATAGTGAGTCATGACAGGCACCAACCAAATGTATCCCGCCTTTCACTAAAATTGGATTACATACACCAGTATATCGCATCCCACCGAACCCGCTATAAAATTTATATGTTTTAAATATATTTCATTATAAATATTATGCGAAATAACTGTCAAGATAAATACGAAGACCATAATCATCTGAAGGATCCTGAACTTAGTAACACATGACACTCCACCAACAGTAACAACTCCTCTGGTATGAAATTCCTAGATATCTGAAGCTCTTAGTATTAGTAACACAGTAGAAATACTTTCAAGATGTATTTGAAATTCAATCGATGATAGAGACTTTTTGTCCCGGTAAGTTTCCTGAATAGACAAACTCATTGTTCATTATCGTGTCTGTATACTTTAAAGACCTATTTAATATTACTAATACAGGTATCGCAGTATTTTTCAATGACAGTTACATTATCTCCAACCTCAAAGCATGCTATTTGTGTTGCTACATTCGCACACATTACGCAGAATTTACTTTTTTTCTTGGGCTGAGCTATAAAGGGTTTCACATACTGCAAAGTCTTCAATTAGACCAACTTCCTAATAATGAAGTTGCCACGAATATAGCATTTTTTGTTCCTGGTCGAGTAAGCAAAAACACGATTTGTTTCATTATTGGTCATAATTAGTATTAGTATCATCCCCATTATTAAGTAAAGTGGATTAGCTATATGCATTTCTTTTTTTATGGGGATTATTTTATAGCTACTGAAAAAGTGAAATAAACTAGAAAATGGTAAGAATTTCTAATCCATATTCCGCTCACGAATCCTCCTGCAGACACCTTCGACCTTCCTCTTGAATCGACCGTTATCTAGAAATAATATCATATTCAATCGGACTATTAAATGAAATGCTAATGAGGTGAGAACGGTTTGCCAATGATTAAGAAAAAAAACTACACAACATATTGCCTTGGAACGCTGAGACCATGCATTATTCATGTTTTGTAATATTTACCGTAGTTTGGTACCAAGTTATATGACGACTTGTATATTTATGGGATTAAACGATATGAGATGAAATCGTCGTATTACGTTTATAGATACTACTATTTTTGCTACTTTGACTAAATTTCCAGTATACTGTTTTAACTATACTTATTTTGATGTAAACCTTTCCAATTCCAATTTTGGTATACTGAGTATACTTTTCAACCAGCATACTCCGAATTCTAATTAATTCCTCGTTTGTTTGGTATTTTCCTTTTTGATATAGTAAAGTGGCATGTCCAATTAACATAGCAAACCATAGCTTTTTCCAGTCCTCTTCATAGTGGTCTACAAGAAAGGAAACCCTTGGATTTTCTGTTATGTTCTTTACCCTCTTTAGCTGCTTGATAGTAGTGGTCTTAGGTTTATCGTCCAATGGAATAAAGATACTTTTCTGTTCAATAACAAATACTACCGGTGTAAGATATGGCTGCAAATTAGAAGATGCTGTTGCGAGATGTCCAATCCTTGCACTCCTTATCAAATCTAAAATCTTTCTGTCCATACTTGTGTCAACATCACAATTGAATAATAAACTATCATTTTTGTCAAAAATCTTTTCAGACGGATCATTCGTTCATGGAAACGTCAAATAAGTGACAAAGATTTGGTCAGATAGAGAATTTGTGATTAAATGTCTAATCCTTGAAAGTGGTAGAATAAGAAACCATGAGATTGTTTTCTCATTCTCATTCTCACTTAACATTCCTAGAAAGTTACCTGTAAGGTGATTAATTAAAGCTACAACCCTTTAGTAAGAGCAAAAGTAGTCAATTTATCTATGAAGATTGGTATTACTATGCACGAAAGTGGTAAAGGTAGATACTATCAGCGTTTTTGATCTTTGAATCAAATTTGATACAATTATTAGATTCACTCATAATATTTACTTGTTACAAATTAATATTGATACTATAGTCGCAATTAAGTTGCTGGGTCTGGAACCGTCGGTAACCAAATTGTCAACAATTCTGATTCATTTGAGTAAATGTGATTAGATTTAATAGGGGAAACAATTATCGACAAATTTTTGATTGGAATAGGATCACCATTTGCTATTATCACTCATCTTCCACCTCTTCCTCTTCGGACTCTTCTTGTTCAGTGTCTTCTAATTCATGGGTTTCATCTTTCATTTCGTCTCTTTCATTGTCCTGAGCATCTGCTGTATCAGATTCTTTTCCCATGATTCACTATCGATACAAACTACAATAAAAATAGTTGCAATTATCTATTATCTTATTATCGCAAATAATAGAACCAATTGAGTTATAGAAATTTCAAAAATAAGGTTTGGGGAGTTAAATTTGTGTGTCTTAGTCTACCTTTTATCCTAGAGCTTGTAAAGCAGCCTTCAAATGCATCAGAGCACCGTTTGAATCTCCAGATGAAAACGCCTTCATACCTTCACCAAAATGCATCTTGGCCTGATCAGATTCTCCAGATATGGCCTGTTGTGCAGCAGTCAAATGAGTCGAAGCCGTTTGTTTATCTCCACTCTCCAAGGCTTTAACGGCCTCTTCAATATGCATTTTTGCTGAACCGCCAGAAGATGAACCTGTCATATTTGGAGCTGTCATATTCTGTGCTCTGATCGAAGTGAATCCTGTGAATGTAAGGCCAAAGAGGACTCCTACAGCTAAAGCTACTGTCATTATTGTAGTAGTTGATAATTTCATTTAAGTTAATATAGACTTCATGCTTCTTAAGTGTTAACAGAATACCCTCGGACCTCGATGGTTATACAATAAGTGTTAAATACGTTGGTTTATTCCTGTTCTTATGATAAGAAGATATGCATTACTATCATCACTGGCTTTAGTGGCAATCTTAACTCCGATACTATTTTCAGGTGCGATGCAATATTCAAATGCCCAAGGTTCTGAGGGAACCGTGGTACGAGATTCACAAACCGTTCTTCTTGAAGGTAAGACACTTCCAGCAGGCGATTATATTCATCTGTACGATGCTACTCCATATATGATAAAAGCAGGTCATGTTGCCGTAAAGCTTCCTTGCGACAGCAAATCAGAAACCTCCTTGAAAGTGCTTATCGGTCAAGCGCCCAACCTTAAGGCTGCCGATCTGGAGTTACTTAAGGAATTATCTAAACCGGGAGCTATGTGCATATACCATGTAGATGTTGAATCAACGAAACAAGTTAATGGAACCATAACCGACATAGCACTACAAAACCCTACAAACAAAGAAGTAAAATTTGGACCGACTGCCACAGTTGTTATAGGTGTGGATGAAATCATGCCAGGTGCAGAAGCAGAATCAACGGGAAATATGTCAATGGGTAACAGTACGGGTTAAACAATTTCGCTGATGTGCCTGTTTAAACATTTCAGATCCAACTCGAAGGGATAAAACTGATTATTCATTAGGAACATTAGTAGAATATCTAATTTTTTCATAATCAATCTTTGGAATTATAATAAACTGGAAATTATCGTGAGCAGGTCAATCGTCATTTTTGCTTTCTTACTAATACGTTGTTACCATCCATTTTTACTTCATACTTGGGAACCGATCGCACAGCAGGAGGCTTAGTTGGCTCACCAGTCCTAACATCAAATTTAGAACCGTGCCAAGGACATTCAACTTCATATCCTTGTAGAGTTCCTTCATCCAATGGGCCTCCAACATGAGTACAGATATTTCCTATTGCGTAATAATTTCCCTCCGTATTAATTATACAGACTTTTTCGCCTTCTACTTCGACTGCTTTCATACTTGAAGGCGCAATTTCTTTTGTTTCGGCAACCTTAACGAAATTCTCACTCAATCTATATACTTTAATACTTCAAAATAGTATTTAACTGCTATATGTTTTCTCTTTTTTCGTATGAAATCTCCCTTCGGAATATACTAGATTATCAGCTCTGTTTTTTGAATTCAACGAAATACAAATAAGAATCGATACTACTAGCCAGAATTAAAAATTCATTTATTCTCACTAATTTCCATAAGAATTTTCAAACTTATGTAATATTAAATAACATTTATAGGTTAGTAGAACTTGCTAATTATGATTTCAGAACCTAATGCTTCAATTAGACAGGTCGAAGGTTAATCCAATATTAGTTCCTGATGAATCTAATTGGTGGGAATCAAAGGCAGTATTTAATTGCTCGGTTCTTAACGATGGTAAGACTATTCACATGCTTTACAGAGCAATAGGCGAATACAGTAATTATGTATCAAGGATTGGTTATGCATCAAGTAACGACGGTCTTTCATTTATTAGAAGAAAGGAAGTAGCGATATATCCAGAGATGGACTATGAAAGATACGGTATTGAAGATCCTCGCTTAATGACTATTGAAGAAGAAACTTATGTAACGTATGTGGTGCTTTCGAATTATGTCAAAAATAATCCATCTATATCAACTGCACTTGCCAAGACCGATGATTTTTCTCATTATAAAAGACTTGGGATAATAACTATACTTGGTTCGGAGGATAAGGATGTTGTACTATTTCCCAAATTTAATGGAGAAGGGCCATCAAGTTACATGATGCTACACAGACCAAGTACCTGGGTAGGACCGGAGTATAATACAGATAGACCAACTATATGGATTGCGGAAGGCGATTCAATCACTAATTTTAAAAAGCATTCTCCTCTCGTCAAACCAGAACAAAGTTGGGAGGCACTAAAGATAGGAGCAGGTGTTCCTCCCATTAAGACAGAGAAGGGTTGGCTTGTAATATACCATGGAGTTAGCGCAGAGCATGTTTACAGTGCTGGAGCCCTTCTACTTGATATAAAGCAACCTTGCAAAATCTTAGGGAGAACTAAAGCACCTTTACTAACTCCGGAAGAAGATTATGAGATAAAAGGGGATGTCAATAATGTAGTCTTTCCAACAGGGGCATGTATTTTAGATAATAAGTTATTAGTATACTATGGTGCTGCAGATAAGGTGTGCTGTGTTGCCACGGTTGAATTACGGGAGATATTAGATTATTTATTGTCAGATGCATGTTCAATTTGATTTGACGGAAAAAATCTAATACTCATAATCCTCCTTCCAGATTTACTTAATTATTCTGTTCGGCTTCCAGCTAGTATAGTTACTAGTATTTAGTAATATGATAGAAAGCTTACATTAGCGCACTGGACGTTTTTGAATCAAATTTCTCATACAGCAAGGATTTCAAAGGGTCTGATAGACTTGCATTTAGTTGAAGTAGAGAATACAAAAAGGGGAAGTATGTCTGCAATTTTGACAAATTTAGGAAAAGTTCAGGACTACCAGTGTTCTTGTAGAGGGACAAAAAACAAGGAGCTTATCAGTACAATTCCTAATACCATTCCTACAACATAGATGTTTGATTTTACGTATTTCAAGATACTCATACTATTCTTTCGTAGTACATCTATTACTACTATAGTTAACACTTAAGCTGAGAATTCATAATCGAATTTGAATTCTACACATCAAGTTTGCTAATATATTCTGGGAATCCCAAAGATATATTAAAAAAATTAGGTTGGTTCATTTACTCTGATTATTGTTTTGATGAGGGATGAGATCAATGTGTGAATTGAGTCGTGGAAGACCATCCTCTCCTATTATTGAAGCAGTTAGGTGCATTAGGCCATCCATACTCTTGTGGATTTTAAAATACCCAAAGTTGTAGATACCTCCTTCAACATATAAGGTGGTGGGTTGAAAGGTGGGGTCAAATTTGGGAAGTAAATACTGGTGGGTCGTTTAGGAAGTGATAGGTAATGTACCCACCAGTAGATGTACTTTTGTCTCAAACCTTTCATCAGATATGGACAGAGGAGGAGAGTTGATCCACGCAGTCAAAACTACATCCCCGAATGCCGTATCTGTGTTGGTGATACAGCTATCTACAAGATAATAAATAAGAATTCAGGATCTTATTTAAGCAAAATATAAAAACTGCACCTGTTTTATTTGTGTATTCAGATATCTGGGGGTTTAGAGGTAATTAATAATGAAAGGGAAAGCTACGGAAATAAGAGTAGATTTTTCTCTTAAACGGGAGGTATTCTTCGTTGTAATAGGGGCAATGTTAGGAGCCGTATCCATGCTTATTCCGACTGCATTTGAAGTTGGAATGGGTTTGCCTTATTATGTTACATGGGTAGCATTTGGGCATGTCATAGGAGTCCATTCCTCTAATGCAGCTTTTGCTGGAATAGCAATTCATACAATAACTGCGATTTCAATAGGCATTGTTATCGGAGTTTTTCTCTATAAAACTGGAATACTTAATATAAGTAAGCTTTCAAATGGTTTGCTTTATGGGTTATTCGCCGGTACTGTGATCCTAATTATTTTTTTCATACCTGTCTACATGTTAATTTTGCAGCCAGAGATCAATCGTATTCTAACTACAATTATGCCAGAAACCTATGATGAATATGGTACAACATCATCTCACTATAGCTTCCCCTTGGTAATTGTAAGTTATATTATTATGCATCTTGTTTTTGGGATCATTGTAGGAGTAACTTCATCTGCTTTATCAATTAAATTTGGCAGCCGTTATAGGTGCACAAAATGTGATATTTCCTTTTCTAGGATCGATTCATACCAAAAACACGTAGAACTTGTTCATGGAGAAAAACCAATTCAACAAATACGGATTTTAATTTTGGGAGGTGGATTTGCAGGAATAGAAGTTTTGCGGCAGCTTCAAAAAGCATTTCAGAATGATATTAGAATTGACATAACACTGGTAAGCCGGGATAACTTTTTCCTCTTTACACCAATGCTTGCCGAAATATCCTCAGGCATGATAGAGACAAGGCATATAGTAACACCCCTGAGAGCATTTTGCAATAGAGCAAAATTTTATGAAACCGAGGTAGAGTCAATTGATCTGGGGAACAAGCAAGTCGTTATAACCCATAGAATAGGAAAGCCTACAAACCCTATCGAGTGGCGTAGTCATATATTGAAATACGATTACCTTGTCATATCGTTGGGAAGTGAAACAAACTTCTATGGTATCAGTGAAGCTGCTAAACAA
>Ga0209382_10001783_pt1 | contig 33170 bp, 31 predicted proteins | sample SoiMetdeltSBSDD5_FD_187599 | JGI IMG/M metagenome (GOLD analysis project Ga0209382, IMG submission 187599) | Bulk soil microbial communities from a Populus tree surrounding site in Tennessee, USA - Soil MetaG P. deltoides SBSDD5 (SPAdes) (version 2) | ecosystem: Environmental > Terrestrial >... | reverse complement strand
TGAAGAACAGCTTGCGCTGCGCCTTGGTGGTGGCGATCTTCACCAGCCGCCAGTTGCGCAGCACGTACTCGTGGATCTCGGCGCGGATCCAATGCACGGCGAACGAAACCAGGCGTACGCCGACGCCCGGGTCGAAGCGCTTCACCGCCTTCATCAGGCCGATGTTGCCTTCTTGAATCAGGTCGCCCATCGGCAGGCCATAACCGCCGTAGCCGCGAGCGATGTGGACGACGAAACGCAGATGCGACAGCACCAGCTGACGCGCGGCATCGATGTCGCCGCTCTGCTGGAGCTGACGCCCGAGCGCAAGCTCCTCTTCACGCGTCAGCACCGGAATGCGCGACACGCGTTCAACGTAGGCTTCGAGGCTTCCGACCGGACCGGCCAGGACGAGATCGGTGGTCGAACGGACCAACGCAGTGCTCATTTCGAAGATGTCTCTCCTTGGGGTGGGAATGGAGTTTAGCAATCGAGCGATTGGAGTGCTAACGGGGCCGGAAAGTTCCCCCGCGGGCGGGCCGCCGAGACCCGCCAATGGCTCTTGTAACCGATTGATTTAAATCAGGTCGGTTCTATCTTGCGGAGGTGCCGGGTGGCGGCGATGTAGGAGCCCAGCCAGCCCAGCGCGACGCCGCAGGCGAGCAGCACGCCCGAGGCCTCCGGACCCAGGGCTCCGAGCTGAAAACTGCTGCCGTAGAGGCCAGCGAGCCTGCCGATGGGCTCGCGCAGCACAGCCACGGCGACGAGGGTGATGACCCAGGCGGTGGCGGCCCCGCCGAGCCCGTACCAGAAGCCGTTGTACAAGAAGGGCCGACGCACGAACGCATCGCTCCCGCCGACCAGCTTCGTGACCTCGATTTCGTCGCGGCGATTCTGGATATCGAGCCGGATCGTATTGCCGACGATCACCATGACGCCGAGGCCGAGGACTGCGGCCGCGAGCAGCAGTCCCCGCTGAAATGCCTCCAGGATTGCGTTGAGCCGATTGACCCACGCCGTGTCGAGTTGCACGACTTCGACCGATGGCAGGGCGCGGATATCCGCGGCGAGGCTCTGCAGGTTCGCAGTATTGGTGTAGGCGGCGGCCGGGCGCACGACAATCGTGTGCGGCAGCGGATTTTCGTTCAGCGCATCGATCGCGTCGCCAAAACCGGAGCCGCGGCGGAATTCCTTCAGCGCTTCGTCCGCGAGGATCAGCTGCGCTTCGGCCACGTCGCGTCGCTGACGGACTCGCTCGGCCGTGCGGCGTGCTTCGTCCGCCGAGGTGGGTCGCTTGAGAAACACGGTGAGATCGACCGCGCGATTCCAGTTGCCGGTCGCGATCTGCGCGTTGCTCACCAGCAGGTGCAAGCAGGCCGGTAGCGCGAGCGCGATGCCGATCACGAGGATCGTCAAGGTCGTCGCCAGCTTGTGCTGGGCCAGTCGGCCGAGCGAGCCGATCGACGTCTGCAAGTGCCGCAGGAACCAGGCGGTCACGGCTTCGCTCCGTGATCCAGGAGCTTGCGCGGATCGAGCAGCTTTTCGCCGGCGGTGGGCGCCGTGGTAGCGACGATGCGTCCGGCTTCGAGACGCACGCGGCGTACGGGGAAATGCTCGAGCAGATAGATGTCGTGGCTCGCGATCAGCACCGTGACGCCGACCTCGTTGAAGCGGCGAAAGATCTTCATCACCTCGAGCGACAGGTCCGGATCCAGGTTGCCGGTCGGCTCGTCGGCGATGAGGATCGGCGGCTTGCTCACGACCGCGCGCGCGATGCCGACGCGTTGCTGCTCGCCGGTCGAAAGCTCCAACGGCGCGCTCTGCTCGCGGCCGAGCAGGCCGACTTGATCCAGGGCCGCGCGCACGCGCTTGCCGATCTCCTTCGTGCCGACGCCGGCGATGATGAGCGGCAGCGCGACGTTGTCGAAGATCGTGCGGTCGTGCAGCAGCTTGTGATCCTGGAACACCATGCCGATCTGGCGCCGATACGCGGGGACCTTGCGCGGCGCGATGCCGGCGACGTTCTGGCCGTTGACGATCAGCTGGCCGCGGCTCGGCCGCTCGATCAGCGCGATGAGCTTCAGCAGGCTGGACTTGCCCGCGCCCGAGTGGCCGGTGACGAAGACGATCTCGCCCGCGGCGATCTCCAGCGACAGGTCGCTGAGTGCCTCGCGGCCGTTCGGATAGCGTTTGAAGACGTGATCGAAGCGGATCATTCTTCGCGTTTTAACAGCGCGTCGACGAAGCTTTCGGGCTCGAATTCAGCGAAATCCTCGGCGCTCTCGCCGATGCCGATGTAGCGGATCGGCAACTGCAACTGGCCCGCGATTGCGAAGACGATGCCGCCTTTCGCAGTGCCGTCGAGCTTGGTCAGCACGATCCCCGTGACACCGAGCGCGTCGTTGAACAGACGCGCTTGCTGGAGCGCATTCTGTCCTTGGCTCGCATCCAGCACCAACAATACTTCGTGCGGCGCGCGCTCGTCGACGCGAGCCATCACGCGCTTCACCTTCTTCAACTCGTCCATCAGGTTCGACTGCGTGTGCAGACGGCCTGCGGTATCGGCCAGCAGTACATCGATACGTCGCGCCCGCGCTGCCTGCAACGCGTCGAACACGACAGCGGCGGGATCGGCGCCGTCGGCCTGTGCGATCACGGTCACATCGTTGCGCTCGCCCCAGATCTGCAGCTGTTCGACAGCGGCAGCACGAAACGTGTCGCCGGCGGCGAGCATGACTTTCAGTCCTTGCTGTTTCAGCTCGCGCGCGAGCTTGCCGATCGTGGTGGTCTTGCCGGCGCCGTTGACGCCGACGACGAGAATCGCGAACGGCGCAGCACTGCGATCGATCGCGAGCGGCCGCTGCGTCGGCAGCAAGATGCCGAGCAAGGAGCTGCGCAGGGCTTCGAGCAATGCGTTGAGGTCGCCGAGCTCTTTGCGCGCGACCTGACGACGCAGCTCGTCGAGGATGCGATGGGTCGTCTCGACACCGACGTCCGCAGTGATCAGTCGCGTCTCGAGCTCGTCGAGCACCGTGTCGTCGATGCGGCCTGCCGGCAACAGGTTCGCGAGGTCGTAGGTCAACCATGAATTGCCGCGGTTGAGCTTTTCGCGCAGCCGCTTGAACAAGCCGGGCTGCGCAGCCGGCGCCTTGTCTTCCGTCTTGGATTTGAACCCGAACATCGCCTGGCGGGATCACACTGGCTCGTGAAAAGGAGCGGCAGATTCTATCAGCTATGATCAGCGCACGATGCCGCGCCCAGCCAACCGACTACGCATCATCGGCGGCCGCTGGCGCGGCTCGCGCATCGTCTTTCCGCCGCTGGCAGCGATCCGGCCTTCTCCCGACCGCGTACGCGAGACACTCTTCAATTGGTTGCAACAACCGATCGTGGGCGCGCGTTGCCTGGACCTGTTCGCGGGCAGCGGTGCGCTGGGTCTCGAGGCGTTGTCGCGTGGTGCCGCGCACGTGACGTTCGTCGACTGCGAGCCGCAGGTGGGCCGTCATCTCGTGCAAACGCTGCAACGGCTCGGCGGCCCCGATGCGACTGTCGTGGTCGAAGACGCGCAGCGATTCCTACGGCGCCCGCCGCAGCCGTTCGACATCGTCTTTCTGGATCCGCCGTTCGACTCTGCTGTGCTGGAGCAGGCCGGCAGCCTGCTGGGGCAGGGTTGGCTCGCTCCAGGCGCCTATATCTACGTGGAATGCCCGGCCGATCGCTCGCTCGCGACTCTGCCCGCGCAGTGGGGCGTACAGCGCACCAAGCGCGCCGGTCAGGTCGGCTATCATCTGCTGCGAGCCAGCGACTCAGCCAACGAGGTTCCGCCATGACCGGAGCTCTGTACCCGGGCACGTTCGACCCCATCACCAATGGCCATCACGACCTGGTACGCCGCGCAGTCGATATTTTCGGGCGCGTGCTGGTCGCCATCGCGGCGAATCCGGGCAAGGCACCGCTGTTCACCGTCGACGAGCGCGTCGAGCTCGCGCGTGAAGTGCTGCGCGACATTCCGAACGTCGAAGTGACGGGCTATACCGGCCTCACGGTCGACTTCGCGCGTCAGCATGGTTTGAACGTCGTCGTGCGCGGCCTGCGCGCCGTGTCGGATTTCGAGTTCGAATTCCAGCTCGCGACGATGAGCCGGCATCTGTCGAACCAGGTCGACTACGTGTTCCTCACGCCGGCCGAGCGCTTCAACTTCATCTCCTCTTCGCTGGTGCGCGAGATCGCCAGCTTCGGCGGCAACGTCAGCCAGTTCGTGCATCCCGCCGTCGAGACCGCCCTGCAACGCGCCTGGGCGCGCCGCAAAGCCTGAATTTTCTGAAGATCGAAACCTGTCCCATGAAGATCGCACTGCTTCGTACCCGCATCGCTTTTCTATTCGTCGTCGCGCTGTTCGCGCCGCTGCTTGCGACGGCGGATGCGCCGTCGAAACCGCAGAAGGCCGCCATCGCGAGTCAGCACGAGTTGGCCACGCAGGCCGGAATGGAAATCCTGAAGCAAGGCGGTAATGCGTTCGATGCGGCGGTCGCAGTGAGCTCGACGCTCGGAGTCGTCGAGCAGAGCAGCTCGGGACTCGGCGGCGGCGGCTTCTGGTTGCTGCATCGTGCGTCCGATGGCTTCGAGATCATGGTCGACGCGCGTGAAGTCGCGCCCAAAGCGGCGACGCGCGACATGTTCCTCGACGACAAGGGCAACGTCGTGCCCGGCCGCTCGACTTCAACCGCGCTCGCGGCTGCCATTCCAGGCGAAGCGGCGGGGTGGGCGCACCTCGCGGCGAAATACGGCAAGCTGCCGTTGAAGACGAGTCTGCAGCCCGCGATCCGCATCGCGCGCGAAGGATTTGCGCTCAACACGCGACTGCGCGGCGGTATCGAGGCCAAGCGGAACCTGTTTCAGGCGGGAGCTGCGGCGAAGATCTTTCTCGTGAACGGCGAAGTGCCGGCGGTCGGCACGATCATCAAGCAGCCGGAGCTCGCACAGACGCTGACGGCGCTTGCGGAGCAGGGGCCCGACGGTTTTTACAAAGGTGCGGTCGCGAAGCGCATGGTGGAAGGCGTGCGCAAGCTCGGCGGCATCTGGTCGCTGGAGGACTTCGCAAACTATCGCGTCGCCGAGCGCAAGCCGTTGTACGGCGAATATCATGGCGCGCGCATCATCTCCGCGCCGCCGCCGTCGTCGGGCGGCGTAACGATCATCGACACGCTCAACATTCTCTCGGCCTTCGATCTCGGTTCGGTCGACAGCGCCACGCGCAAGCATCTCGTCGTCGAAGCGATGCGGCGCGCGCATCGCGATCGTGCGGAATTCCTCGGCGATCCGGATTTCGTGCAGGTGCCGACCGACCGGCTCACGCATCCGTTCTACGCCGCCGGCCAACGCACCACGATCCGCATGGATCGCGCGACTCCGAGCGAGATGCTGCCGAGCAGTGCCGCGCCGAATTCCGGCACGGACACGTCGCACTTCTCGATCATCGACACCGAAGGCAATCGTGTCGCCGGCACGCAGTCGATCAACCTTTTCTTCGGTTCGGGTCTCATGGTGCCCGGCACCGGCGTGATGTTGAACAACGAGATGGACGACTTTGCCGCGAAGGCAGGCGCGCCGAACGGTTTCCGCCTGCTCGGTGCCGATGCGAACGCGATCGCGCCGGGCAAACGGCCGTTGTCGAGCATGACGCCGACGTTCATCGAGAGACCGGACGGTCTGATGATTGTCGGCTCGCCGGGCGGCAGCGTGATCATGACGGTCGTGCTGCTCTCGACGCTCGATTGGATGGACGGCATGGCGCCGGAGGACTTCATCAAGAAGGGGCGCTATCACCACCAGTACATGCCCGACACGATCACGTTCGAGCCCGGCGCGCTGACGGACGAAGAGAAGCAGACGTTGCAGAAGTACGGTCACGCATTGCGCGAATCGCGCATGCCGGGCAACGCGCAGATCGTGACGTGGGATTACAAGAGCGGCGCAGTGAAAGCAGTGTCGGATCCGCGCGGCGTCGGCGTCGGCGTCGTTTACTAGTCTATTTCTGACACTTCGGGCAGAAATACGTCGACCGCTGCCCCTGCACGAATTGCCGGATCGGCGTGCGACACACGCGGCACGGCTCGCGCGTGCGTTCGTAGACGTACAGCTTCTGCCGGAAGTAACCCGGCGCTCCCTCGGCATTGACGTAGTCGCGCAGCGTCGTGCCGCCTGCACGGATAGCTGCACGCAGCACGACCTTGATCGCTTTCGCGAGCGCGTCGAACTCTGCGCGCTTGATGCGCTTTGCCGAGCGGCGTGGGCTGATGCCTGCACGAAACAGCGCCTCGCTCGCGTAAATGTTGCCGACGCCCACGACGATCTGACCGTTCATGATGAGCTGCTTGATAGCGACGCTGCGTCCCGCCGCGGCCCGCGCCAGATACGCACCGTTGAATTGCGCCGACAGCGGCTCCGGTGCGAGGGATCTGAGCAGCGGATGCTGCAGCGGGTCTTCGCGAGTCCACAGCAAGCTGCCGAAACGACGCGGGTCGTTGAAGCGCACGCACAAGCCGGAGTCGAGGACGATATCGACGTGATCGTGCAGCGCGGGCGCGCTCGAGCTCGGCATCAGCCGCAGGCTTCCCGACATTCCCAGGTGCAGAATCATCGTGCCGCGCTCGAGATCGAACAGCAGGTACTTGGCTCGTCGTCGCAGCTCGCGCAGCCGCTGACCGGCGGCCTCTTCCGGCAGCTCGCGCGGCACGCGCCAGCGCAACCGCGGCTCGCGCACCAGGATCGAGCGGATGACGTGGCCCCGGACCGCCGGCTCGATGCCGCGGCGCGTCGTTTCGACTTCGGGAAGCTCGGGCATTCGGACCTTTATCCAGACCGGCGGGTTGAAGACTGTGAGATCACCATCACAGTATCCACCACCGCTCCGCACCCCAGCTCACATCCCTTGAACGGAGCAGGGATTTGCTCATTTGAGGTCACTAGGGTGCTCCGCTATAGTCCCGCGACCTCGATTTTCCTTAATGCGAACCGGCCGCGCCCAGCGGGCCGCAGGTACCCACAGTGAACGTCGACTTTCTCTATGGATTTCTGAACCTTAGCTTTTGGTCGTACGTCATCGTGACGTTCCTGATGGTGCAGCTCACCTTCATGGGGGTCACGCTCTACCTGCATCGCGATGCGACCCACCGGAGCCTGGATCTGCATCCCGCGCTCCGTCATGTCTTCCGCTTCTGGCTGTGGATGAGCTCGGGCATCGTCACCAAGGAATGGGTGGCCGTGCACCGCAAGCATCACGCTCGCTGCGAGACGCCGGACGATCCGCACAGCCCGGTCATCTATGGTCTGAAGAAGGTGCTGCTGGAAGGCGCCGAGCTGTATCAGTTGCAGGCGCGCAATCCCGAGACGCAGGAGAAGTTCGGACGCGGCACGCCCGACGATTGGATGGAGCGCAACGTCTACGCGCGCTATCGCAATTGGGGCATCACCGCACTGTTTTTTGTCGACCTGCTGCTGTTCGGCGTGCCGGGCATCATCGTCTTCGCTGTGCAGATGATGGCGAATCCCGTGATGGCTGCTGGTGTGATCAACGGCCTCGGTCACTATTACGGCTATCGCAACTTCGAGTGCCCGGACGCTGCGCGCAACATCGTGCCGTGGGGCCTGCTCGTCGCGGGCGAAGAGCTGCACAACAACCATCACGCGTTCCCGAGCTCGGCGAAGTTCTCGATCTATCGCTGGGAGTTCGACATCGGCTGGCTGTACATCCGCATCTTCCAGGCACTGCGGCTCGCGAAGGTCATTCGCGTCGCGCCGGAGCCGATGCACGTCGAGCCGCGCAAGCACATCGATCTGGAAACTGTGCGCGCGGTGATCGTCAATCGCATGCACGTTCTGCGCGCCTACACGCGCAACGTGATGCTGCCGGTGTTCCGCGACGAGCTGCGCATCGCTGGCGGCAAGCTGAGCAGCCGCGTGCGGAAACTGCTGGTGCGCGAGCCGGTGCTGCTCGATCAGACGGCGCAGTCACGACTGCGCGAAGTCCTCGCCTCCAATCAGGCGTTGCAGACCGTGCACGAATTCCGCGAGCGCCTGCGCCAGATGTGGAGCGGCGCGAACATGAGCAACGAGAAGCTCGTGCAGCATCTCAAGGAGTGGATCGCGCAGGCGGAGGAGAGCCGCATCAAGGTGCTGCAGGATTTCGCCGCGACGTTGCGCGGCTACGCGATGCAACCTGCCTGACCTAACGAATTTTGAGCCCAAATAAAAAGCCCGCCATTCGGCGGGCTTTTTCTATTTGATCTTGGTCTCTTTGTAGACCACGTGCTTGCGGACCTTCGGGTCGAATTTCTTGACCTCCATCTTGTCCGGATGGAGCCGCTTGTTCTTGGTCGTGGTGTAGAAGTGACCGGTGTTGGCCGACGACAGGAGCTTGATCTTCTCGCGCATGGGACTCTCCTGATTTACAGCTCGACGCCCTGGGCGCGCAGCTCTGCCACGACCTTCTCGATGCCCTTCTTCTCGATGGTGCGCAGGCCACGGGTCGAGACGCGCAGGCTGACGAAGCGACGCTCGCTCTCCAGCCAGAAGCGCTGCACGTGCAGGTTCGGCAGGAAACGGCGGCGACGGCGGTTATTGGCGTGGGACACCGTATTGCCGGTCATCGGCCGCTTGCCGGTGATCTGACAGACTCTGGACATGGCTGCGATCCCTAAAAAGAGTCGCGCTTTATACCAGCCAATGGCTTGAGAGGGAAGGGGATTTACAGCAACCCCCGCTCGGCGAAGGACTCGCACACCCCGTCCCCGATGACCAGGTGGTCCAACAGCCGGACGTCGATCAGCGCCAGGGCCTCCTTGAGCCGTTGGGTGACGATCTGGTCCGCCACGCTCGGCTCAGCCACGCCGGACGGGTGGTTGTGGGCCAGGATGACGGCGGCGGCGTTACGGGCCAAGGCCTGTTTGACCACCTCCCGGGCGTGGACATTCGCGGTATCCAGGGTGCCCCGGAACAGCTCCTCGAAGGCGATGACCCGGCGCCGGTTGTCGAGCCACAGGCAGCAGAAGACCTCGTAAGAGAGGTCCCGCAGGCGCACCTGCAGGAATTCCCGCGTCGCCTGGTTCCCGTTCAGCGGCAAGCCGGCCTGCAACGGCTCCTGATAGTGACGGCGTGCCAGCTCCAGCGAAGCCTGCAGGACCACATACCGAGCCGGGCCCAGCCCGCGCGTCGCGCAGAGTTGCTGACGTTCGGCTGTCAGCAAACCTCGCAGAGAACCGAACTCGATCAGGAGCTGCCGCGCCACGTCGAGAGCGCTGTGCCCGCGCACCCCGGTGCGCAACAGGATTGCGAGCAGTTCTGCCTCGGTCAGGACGCTCGGCCCGCGCTCGAGCAGCTTTTCCCGCGGCCGCTCGCGCTGCGGCCAATGGCGTATCGACATCCGCTGTCCTCGGGGTGGGCCGGGGCTCGATTGTGCCGGCAACCCACCCCATTCACCTGCGGAATACCTCGATACAGCGCTTGGTTTGATGCGCCCGAAGGCCGCCCCCATAATCCGGTCATGAGTCCGCAGCCCCGCAAGATCCTGCTCGGCGTCACAGGTGGCATCGCTGCCTACAAGAGTCCGGACCTCGTGCGCCGTCTCATGGAGCACGGCGCCGAAGTGCAGGTCGTGATGTCGCGCGGCGCCCAGCAGTTCGTGACCGCGCTGACGTTCCAGGCAGTGTCCGGACGTCCGGTGCGCACCGACTTGTGGGATGAGGCGGCTGAAGCAGCGATGGGACACATCGAGCTTGCACGCTGGGCCGATGAGATCGTCGTTGCTCCGGCTACTGCCGAGTTCATCGCGCGCCTCGCTCATGGTTTCGCCGACGACTTGCTCGCGACGGTTTGCCTTGCCACGACCGCGCGGATCACGCTTGCGCCGGCGATGAACCGCCAGATGTGGGCGAACGCCGCCACCCAAGCGAACGTGCAGATCCTGAAGGAACGCGGTGTGCGCATGCTCGGACCTGCGAGCGGCGAGCAGGCGTGTGGCGAAGTCGGCGTCGGTCGTATGCTCGAGCCCGCGCAGATTGCCGAAGAGATTTTCACGACGCGCGGGGCAGCAGGCCCGTTGCACGGTCTCAAGGTCGTCGTCACTGCCGGACCGACGCGCGAGGCGATCGATCCCGTGCGGTTCATCAGCAATCGCAGCTCCGGCAAGATGGGCTACGCAGTCGCGCAGGCGGCCCGCGAAGCGGGCGCCGAAGTGATATTGGTGAGCGGACCCGTGCAGATTCCGACGCCGCGTGGCGTCGAGCGCATCGAGGCGGAAAGCGCGGAGCAGATGCTCGAAGAGGTGCGACGCCATCTCGTCGGCGCGCACATCTTCATCTCCGCGGCGGCGGTTTCCGATTACCGCGCGCACCAGATCGCGGGCGAGAAGATCAAGAAGACGAGCGATACGATGAGTCTGTCGCTGGCGCGCGCGCCGGATGTGCTCGCGACGATCTCGCGCTCCGAGTCGCCGCCATTCCTGGTCGGCTTCGCCGCGGAAACCGAGCACGTCGAGCGCAATGCGCTGGCGAAACTCACCGGCAAGAATCTCGACATGATCGCGGCCAACAAAGTCGGCGCGGGGCTCGCGTTCGACAAGGATGAGAACGCGCTGACTGTGTATTGGCCCGGCGGCGGCAAGCGCGAGCTCGCGTTCACCAGCAAGCTGGCGCTGGCGCGGCAGCTGGTCGAAGTCATCGCCGAGCGTTATCAGGCGAGCAACAAGACGCGCTCGTTCACTACGAAAACCAAGAGTCCTGCCCATGCCAGCTGATGGAGCGCACGCCGCCGGCGCGCGGCGCCGGCTCGAGGTGCGCATCCTCGACCCACGCATCGGTCGCGAATACCCGCTGCCGCAGTACGCAACTCAAGGCTCCGCAGGCGTCGACCTGCGCGCCTGCATCGACGCACCGCTGGAGCTGAAGCCGGGCGACACGCAGCTGCTTCCGTCTGGCATCGCGATTCACCTGGAGGACAGCGGCTACGCCGCGATCGTGCTGCCGCGCTCCGGCCTCGGGCACAAGCACGGCATCGTGCTCGGCAATCTCGTCGGCCTGATCGACTCCGATTACCAGGGCCAGGTGTTCGTGTCGTGCTGGAATCGCGGGCAGATGACGTTCACGATCCAGCCCGGCGAGCGTATCGCGCAGCTCGTGGTCGTGCCGGTCGTGCAGGTGGAGTTCGAAGTGGTCGAGGAGTTCGCCCAGTCCCAGCGCGGCGCCGGCGGCTTCGGCAGCTCCGGCCGCGGCTGATCACCCCACTCTGATCAGCCCACTCTGATCACCGAATTCCCTTCAATTCCTTGAAGCGCTTGATATCCGCTTCGAACGTTTCCCGCAGGTGCTGCTGCTCCTTGCGATTCGCGTCCAGCGATTCCTGGTAGACCCGCAGGCCGTTCACCGTGTTGACCATCTCCGCGGCCACGTTCTCGGGCAGCGGCGGCGCGTTCGGCTTGTCGCTGTACGGCTTGAAACGTCCGAGGGTTGCTTCGAGCCGCGTCTGGCGCTCGCGCAGGTTGTTGATGTTCTGCTCGGTGACCCGGCTCTGCGCGACGAGCATGTCGAGACGCTGGTCGCGCAAGCGCTCGATGTCCTCGACCGTCAGATAGGTTTCGATCAGCGTGTGGTCGCGCAACTGCCGCTGTTCGCGCTCCTTGCGCGCCTTTGCTTCCACTGCCTCGCGTTCCAGTCGCGCCGCGCGAGTCTTGTCGCCCTCGATGACGCGCAACGTCATGCCACGGTCGTTGAGCACTTCGGTGTCGAGGCCGGCGCATTGCGGCGGCATGCTGTCGCCGTAGTGAGTCTGGCCGTTGCGATCCTTGCAACGAAAGAACGCTTCGCGAGTGCGGGTCTGCGCCGCGGCTGCAACGGCATAAACCGCTGCGACCAGCACGATCGTTGTCGCGATGCTGCGAATTCCGCCCATAGTGGTCCGAGTCACCGTAACCGCGGCTATTGTGCCGTAGCAACCCCGCCGGTCAAATTTTTACACCGTTTGCCGTTTTTTCTCGGCGCCGTCAGGCGACGCCATATTCGGCGCGATAGGCCCGCGTGGCCGCCAGCTGGCTCGCGTTGCCGGAGAGCTCCAGATAGTCGATCAGGTCGGCGAGCTTGAGAATGCTGGTCACGGGCAGGCGCAGCGTCTGCTCGACTTCCTGCACTGCCGAGAGCTGTCCCGTGCCGCGTTCCTGACGATCGAGCGCGAGCACCACACCGATGGGCTGAGCACCCGCCGCGGTGATGATGTCGACGGCTTCGCGAATTGCCGTGCCGGCAGTGATCACGTCATCGACGATGAGGACGCGCCCGCGCAGCGGCGTACCGACGATGCTGCCGCCCTCGCCATGATCCTTCGCTTCCTTGCGGTTGAATGCCCAAGGGGCGTCGCGACCGTGGCGGTCCGCGAGCGCGATCGACGCTGCAGCCACGAGCGGGATGCCTTTGTAGGCCGGCCCGAACAGCACGTCGAACGGCCACGCAGTCTTGTGGATTGCCTCGGCGTAGTGACGCCCGAGCTCGGCGAGCCCGCCGCCCGTGTTGAAGGAGCCGGCATTGAAGAAGTACGGGCTGAGCCGGCCGGATTTCAGCTTGAACTCGCCGAAGCGCAGCACGCCCAGGCGCAGACACAGTTCGATGAAGGAGGCGGACATGAAGGGATTCTATACATTCTCTCTATAATGGGCGGCATGCGCATCATCACTCTCAACGCCAATGGCATCCGTTCGGCGGGCAGCAAGGGCGTGTTCCGCTGGCTTGCGTCGCAGGAGCCGGACGTCGTGTGCGTGCAGGAGACCAAGGCGCAGGAGGATCAGCTCGGCGACGCGTGTTATCGGCCGAAGGGCTATCACTGCTATTACTTCGACGCGCTGAAGAAGGGCTACAGCGGCGTCGCCATCTACGCCAAGCGCAAGCCCGACAACGTCACGATCGGCTACGGTTCGAAAGAGTTCGACGCCGAGGGGCGCTACCTCGAAGCGCAGTTCGGCAGGCTCTCCGTAGTCTCGGTCTATCTGCCGTCCGGCTCTTCGGGCGAGGACCGGCAGCGCGCGAAGTTTCGCTTCCTCGGCGAGTTCATGCCGCACCTGAGCGCGCTCAAGCGCAAGCGCCGCGACTTCATCCTGTGCGGCGACTGGAACATCGCGCACAAGGAAATCGACCTGCGCAACTGGCGCTCGAACCGGAAGAACTCCGGCTTCCTGCCCGAGGAGCGCGCCTGGCTCGATCAGCTGTTCGGCGACGTGGGCTATGTCGACGGCTTTCGCGAGATCGACACGAACCCCGACCAGTACACGTGGTGGTCGAATCGCGGCCAGGCCTGGGCGAACAACGTCGGCTGGCGCATCGACTACCAGGTGCTCAGCCCGGGGCTGCGCGGCAGCGTGCTGCGCGCGAGCATTTATAAGAAGCGTCGCTTCTCCGATCACGCGCCGCTCGTGATGGACTACGACCTTTGAGTACTGCTGAGCAACCCGCGGCGGCCGGCAGCAAAGGGCGCGGCTGGCTCGCCGCCGTGCTCGTCTACCGACAGCCGCGGATGCTGTCGATGCTGCTGCTCGGCTTCTCCGCCGGCCTGCCGTTCTTCCTCGTGTTCCAGACGTTGTCGGCGTGGTTGCGTCAGGACGGCATCCAGCGCGCGACGATCGGAATGCTCGCCTGGGTCGGTATCGTTTACTCGATCAAGTTCCTGTGGGCGCCGGTCGTCGATCGCACCAAGCTACCGCTGCTGCATCGCTTGTTCGGCCGGCGGCGCAGCTGGATGTTGCTCGCGCAGGCGGGCATCGCGATCGGACTACTCAATCTCTCGCTGAGCGATCCGTCTGAGAATGTCCTGCGCATCGCCATGTGGGCCTTGTTCGTCGCCTTCTGCGCGGCGACCCAGGACATTGCGATCGATGCGTGGCGCATCGAGTCCGCGCCGCCCGAGATGCAGGGCGCGATGGCGGCCGCGTACCAGCTCGGCTATCGCGGCGCTCTGATCGCCGGAAGCGCCGGTGCTCTCACCGTCGCTGCCGGATTCGGCTGGCAGGCGAGCTATACGACGATGGCTGCGCTGGTCGCGGTCGGTGTGATCACGACACTGGCGAGTCGCGAGCCGGAGGCCGGCGCATCGCGCGACACCTTGCTACGCGAAGAGCGCGTCATTGCCTGGCTCGATCAGCGTACCCATTGGCCTCACTGGCTGCGCAACGCCGGCGCGTGGTTCATCGGCGCAGTCGTCTGCCCGCTGATCGATTTCTTCGGCCGCTTCGGCTGGCGCACCGCTGTGTTCATCCTGCTGTTCATGAGCACCTACCGCCTGACCGAGTTCGCGATGGGCTCGATGGCCAATCCGTTCTACATCGACAAGGGCTACACGCTCACGCAGATCGCGACCGTCGTGAAGGTGTTCGGACTGGCGACGTCGATGATCGGGGTCGTGATCGCCGGCATCGTGATCGCGAAGCTGGGCATTCTGCGCGCGCTGGTACTCGGCAGCTGCATGATCATGGCGTCGAACCTGGGATTCGCGGGGCTGGCGGCGCTGACGGACTCGCCGACGCTGGTCGGACTCGCCGCGGTCAACAGCCTGGACAATCTCGCGCAGGCGATGCACGGCACGTCGCTGATCGCGTTTCTTTCGAGCCTGACGAGCCCGAAGTACACGGCCACGCAATATGCGCTGTTCTCGTCGCTGTACGCGTTGCCGGGGAAGATTCTGGAAGGAACGTCGGGCTTCGTGGTCGACGCAGTAGGCTACGGCACTTTCTTCACGTACACCGCGAGCCTCAGCCTGATCGGGCTGGTGCTGCTATTGGTGATTGCGCGGCGGGGCGTGTTCTACAAATCGCGCGGCGCGGGCCACTCGGAGTAGCCGGACGCCTCCGAGCGGTCGAGGCTCGTGAGCGGATCGGTCCACACAGTTCCGCCGCTGCTCACTTCGCGCTCGGCTTCGGTATCTTCGGAGTCGACGTCGACGGAGCCGGTCCAATCCTCGGGCGCCTGCGCTTCTTCGAACTCCTGTTCTTCCCACGACTCCAGCTCGAACTCCTCGAGCGTGCCGTCGAAGTGTTGCACTTCGACCGTCGCGTCGTCGCGATCGATTGCGACGACTTCGAACAACGCGCCACCCGGCCGGCGATACCAGTCACCCACAACAGGACTCGGCGAGGGCATACGTTGTCTCCTTGTTCGTGCAAATCGTTTTAGTCCTGTGGGCGTGCTTATTCAAGAGGAAATTTTTCTGCAGAGCATCAAGCAAGCACGACATGCCTGCGCATTGATGACAGCAGTGTCAATTCTTTCTTCGATACTCTAGATCCCATACGCCGTGACCGAGACGCTGACCGCGACGCTCGAAGCGCGTGAGCGCGCGTTCTGCGGATCGCGCGACGAAACCTGCGTCCGCTGCGATGTTCGCAAACGCCGGTGACGCATCGATGACCTCGCGCATGTGCTGCGCGTACGGTTCCCAGTCGGTCGCAAGACGCAACGTCCCGCCTGGCGCGATCACTTGCGCCAGCAACTCTACGAACGCAGGCTGGATCAGCCTGCGCTTGTGATGACGCTTCTTCGGCCACGGATCCGGAAAGAAGATGTGCACGAGTGCGATGGACGCCGGCGCCAGCTGATGTTGCAGTACTTCCACGGCGTCGTGACAAATCACGCGCAAGTTGCGCAGTGTTGCAGCTTCCGCGCCGAGCATCAGGCGTCCGACGCCCGGCCGATGCACTTCGACGCCGATGCAGTCGATCTCGGGATGCGCGCTCGCAAATTCGAGTAACGCTTCGCCGGCGCCGAAGCCAATCTCCAACATGCAGGGTGCCGCGCGGCCGAACAGCGCCTGCAGATCCAGCGTCGTCTGCGAAAATTCGACGCCATATTTCGGCCACAGCTGTTCGAGTGCGCGCTGTTGACCCGCCGTCGCGCGTCCGGCACGCAGGACGAAGCTGCGCACGCTGCGCAGTCGCACGTCCGAAGGGTCCTTGTTGGACATCACTGTGTTTGCTTTTGTCCGAGCAAGTGATCGAACAGCACGCGCGCGGCCGAAGGCAGCGGTGCGTTCGCACGAGTGCATAGGAATAGCTGACGTCGCGCCCAGGCGTCGCTCAAGGCGATGCAGGCGAGCGACAGCGAGCGGATGTATGCCGTCGTCGCCGCACGTGGAACGATTCCAACACCAAGACCGGCTGCGACCATTGCACAAGCGGCATCGAAGCTCGTCACGTTGATGCGCCAATTCAGCGTGCGGCCCATCTCCGTCGCGGCGCGCGTGAGCACGTGATGCAAGGCACTGCCAGCATGCAGGCCGACGAACGGCTGATCGGCGATTTCAGCAAAGTGCAACGACTGGCGCTTCGCGAGCGGATGATCCGGTTGCAGTACGACCACCAGCTCGTCAGTGCGAAACGGCACCGTTGCCAGGCCTTCGATCAGCGGCAGCTCACTGAGAATGCCGAAATCCGCCGAGCCGTCGGCGACCGCGGCGGCGATCGCCGAGCTGACGTGCTCTTCGAGCTGAACATGGATGTCGGGATGCGCAGCGCTGAACGAGGCGAGGGCACCGGGCAGGAATTCCACGATCGCCGAGATGTTCGCGAACACGCGCACATAGCCGCGCGAGCCGCTCGCATGCCGGCGCATCTCGTCGTCGAGTTGCGCTGCCTGGTGAAGCAGCACGCGTGCCCTCACGAGCAGCGCATGACCGGCTGCGGTCAGCTCGACGCCCTTGGCCGCGCGCACGATGAGCGCGCAGCCGAAGACCTCTTCCAGATCGGAAATGCGCTTACTGACCGCCGAGGCGACCGTGTGCGAACGCTCGGCCGCCCGCGCGATGCTGCCGGCATCGGCGACGGCCACGAACAGCTCCAGGTCGCGCAGATCGAACTTCATGGGGCGTAGCTTGCCGGTTGGGCGGCCCGCTGCATAGAATCCGGGCGACGCGGCGGGTGTAGTTCAATGGTAGAACTGTAGCTTCCCAAGCTACTAACGTGGGTTCGATTCCCATCACCCGCTCCACTTCCCGCGTCGCCCCATTACGCCGCCTAGAACCGCTTCGTCACCCCGAACTTGAACGTACGTCCGAGCGGGCTGCCGTAAGCCGTGTTGTACGGGATCGTGGCGCGGTAGAACGACGGATCCTTGTCGAACACGTTGCCCACGGTGAGCGTCGCCGCGATCTCCGACGGCAGCTGCACGCGATAGATCAGGTCGACGTTGAACAGCGCTTCGACTTTCTGGCCGGCGAGCGTCGCGACGTTGTCCGCGGCGCAGAAGCCGCGCGGCTGACCCACCGCTACCGTGGACGACGAGAACTGCCCGGTGCCAGCTCCCGTCGGTACACCGTCGATGTTCGATGTGACCGGGCTAGCCAGAGCCTGACATGCGCCGCTGCGCACGACGCCGTTGGCGTCGCCGACGTTCGCGTTGCGGTTGTTGATGGCCGTGAACAGCGTCAGGTCCTCGTTGATGAGCTCCGGCACGTACTGGCTCTGGATGTTGAGCATGTGACGGCCGAGCTCGAAGACGAGTCCCGCGTTGGCACGATACTTCGCGACCGACTGATTGATGCGTCCGGTCGAGGCGTTGACGAAGCCGAGGCCGTCGTAGCCGTCTGCGACCTTCACGCCGTTGATGATGAAGTCGCCGAGCTCCCACTCGAAGATGCGCGAGTAGTCGACCGACGGCGTGATCCTGAGCCCGCCGAAGTCGAAGCGGTAGCTCAATGACACGTCGATGCCGCGCGTCTTCAGCTCGCCCGAGTTCGTCTGGCCGTTGCCGGCGAAGTAGTTCACGCGGCCGCCGACCAGCCCGAGCATGTTGGTCTGGCCGGGCACGCAGGGCGACGCGAGCTCGACGAGCGGGCGGCCGCCCATGGCCGAGATTCCCTGCGTCAGCGAAGCGCTGTTGCAGTTCATGAGCACCGACGCTGCCGGCACGGCAGCCCCCGGAACCTCCGACGCGAGCGTATCGACGACGTTGGCGACAGTCATCGTCCGGGTGTAGTCGCTGATCGTGATGTCGTAGTAATCGACGTTCGCCGCGAAGTTGCCGGCGTTGAGCAGGAAGCCGACCGTGAAGTACTCGCCTTTTTCCGGCTTGATGTCGACGTTCGGGAAGTCGAACGTGCTGTACGTGGCGGGACCGCTGTTGTCCGGCAGCGTGCCGCTGCCGAGGCCGATGTAACGCGTGCTGCCCGCCGAATTGCCGAAGATCGGGTCGCGCTCGCGCGGCGGATTGACCTGCGAGAACGTTCTGCCCGCCGATGTGCGCACGCCGAGCCAGTCGAGCGGCTGCCATTTGATCGCGGCGGCCGGCACGAAGATATCGTTGTCGACATCGGTCACGTCGGAATAGAACTTCTCGTAACGGCCGGCGAGATTGAGATCGAGCGTGCTGAGCAGCGGCAGCTGCGTCTCGAGGAAGCCCGCCACGACGGGGTAATGACGCGCATCGGGCCGGAAGTCGTTAGCAGCGGCACCGAACACGTTCTGCTGCCGGTCATACAACCAGACGCCACCGCGTGCCGTAGCATCGCAGTTCGTCACGCCGATCTCCGTGCAGGGATTGTTGTTGCGGTTGCTGACCGCATCCATCGTGACGCGCTCGTCCTGCCGGCGGAACTGGCCGCCGAACGCGATCTTGACCGGACCGCCCGGCAACTGGAGCCCCAGGTCGCCGCGGATGATCGGATCGACGACGTAGTTCTTGTACACGCGCTCGAACCACACCGGCTGATACAGCCATTCGACCAGCTCGCGGCTGTTGGCGAGGCCCGGCTCGAAGTACGGATTCATCGCACCGGTGAAGACGTTGCGCTCGATGGCAGAGGAGAACGGATTGAACCACTGACAGCCGTTCGCGCCCGGCGTCGTGCCGGTGCAGTTCGGTCCGCCCAAGCCATTGAGGGCCGCCTGCATGTCGGTGACCAGGATGTCGTTGGCCTCCTTCAGGTCTTCGGTGTGGCTGTAGGTCAGCGCAACCTCCCACTCGAGCTTCGTGCCCCAGAACTCGGGCAGGTCGCCGCCGATCGCCTCGGTGAGGCGATACATCTTCAGATGGCCTTCCTGGCGATCGACGTCGCCGAGCGGTGAGCCGCCATTCCCAAACGGCTTCCACAGGAAGTTCTGCAAGCCGACGCGTCCCGGACTCGCCGGGTTCGTGATCGCCGCGATCTGCGCCGCCGTGAACGCTGTCGTGCCGTTCGGATTGCGCAAGTCGCTGAGCAGGTTCGCGACCGCCGGATTCGTGCCGGGCACGAAATAGGCGTTCGTGCCGTTGATGTTCTGCTGGACGCGCGGTGCGCCGTTGACGCTCGGCGCCAGCGGCCACGCATCCGGGTTGTTGACGAAGGTACCCGCGAGCGCAATGTTCGGAATGTCCTGACGATAGATCAGCGCTTCGGTGTGGAACGACAGACCGCCCGCGTCGACGTTGTGCTCCAGATACAGGTTGTAGCTCTCCTGCTCGGTGACGAGCTCCTCGGTCTCTGCGGTATTGGTGAAGCAGCCGGGCGTCGGCGTGTTGGTCCAGCCGCGGAAGCCGCCGACTTCGGCGCAACCCACGTCGCGCACCGAGCCGCCCGCGCTCATCTGCAACTGGTTGAGCGGCACCTGCGTTGGCGTGAACGATGTCTGCACGCCGGCGACCGGGCGCTGGAACACGACCGTGCCCGGATTCGAGATCGCCGACGTCAGGCTCTGCCAGCTGTTCGGGCTTTCCAGCAAGTGCAGCTGTGCAAAGTCGCGATCGATCTCGTTCAGCGCGCTGCGATGCTGGTAACTCGCCGAGATCAGCAGCTCGCCGGCGTCGCCGAGATTCGTGCCCCACAGCGCATCGATGCCGTAGTCGCCATCGGAATCCTCGATGTAGCGATAGTCGCCGTTCAGCTCGAGGCCTTCGAAGCCCCTGCGCGTGACGTAGTTGACGACGCCGGCGACGGCGTCCGCACCGTAGGTTGCCGCGCCGCCGGCCTTCAGTGTTTCGACGCTGCCCACTGCGGCGTTCGGAATCCAGGTGATGTTGTTGAAGCGCCCGGTGTTGACCGAGAACTGCTCCGGAAAGCGGCGGCCGTTGAACACGACTGTGGTGAAGCGCGAGCCGAGGCTGCGCAAGTTGATCGTGGCCGCGCCGACCGGATAGAAGTTCGCGCGGTTGTTCTCGCCGGCGACGCCGCCCGACTCCGACATCAGCTTGACCAAGTCCAGGTTCGACGGCCGACCCATTCGCTGGATCTCCTCGAAACTGACGACCTCGACCGGGGCTGCCGTGTCCTCCGGCGTGCCGCGGATGAACGAACCGGTGACCACGACTTCTTCGAGCTCTGCGCGGCCCGGCTCGGCCCGGCCTGACTCCTGCGCCGCGAGTTGCGCGCTCCACAAAGTCAGCGAAATGGCGGCGGCCAGAGTCAGCTTTGAGCGGTCGACTTGCGAAAACGACATACGACATTCCCCCTGATAGGCATCCCGCGCACGGAAGCGAGGTCGTGGCTGTTAAAGATGGAAATGGCCCGCACCGACCGGTGCAGCCGATAGAGTCGTAGCGATCCCCCTGCGAATTCTTCGTTAGCGCGCGCGTTCCGCGAATCGGAACCGGAACGTCCGCGATCAACGCCGCGATCGCGTGCCGTTGACAACGCAATAAATAGCTCCGGCGCAACGCTCGCTACGAGCGACTTTGCAAAAGTTTGCGCGAGCGGTATGGCGTGATCTGCAGGTCAGGCGCGGTTCGTCTTCAGCAGTTCTGCATGCAGGTACGCGCGAACGTCGGCGGCGCGTGTGGCGATCGCGGCAACTTCGGCGGGTCGTCCACGGGCGCCGTAGGAGGTCCGCGGGTCCCTTGCTGATTGTCGAGTGCCGCACGGTAGAAATCTTCGGCGCGCTCCGTGCCAGTTCGTGCTCACCCCGGCGCCGATTGAGCGGCGCGATCGAGCTCAGCCGTGCGCAGCACATCGCCGTCACCCGCATCCGGCCGACCGGGCGATGCTGGGCGCGTGATTTGGCGTGACAAGCTGAATATCCCGCAGGTGCAGTGCTACAGTTCTGACCCACGTGTCCAGCCGTCTTCGCCTCCTTGTATTCCTGCTATCCAGTTGCGCTGCGTTCGCTGCCGCGGCACTGGAGGCCGTTTCCCCGCGCGGCGTCGATCTCAGCGGCAGCTGGAAACTGAACGCCGCGCTCAGCGACGACGCCGAGCACATCCTCGACGAACACCAGCGCAGGGAGCGCGAGCGCTACATGCAGTGGCGCAGGCAGCAGGAACGCTCGTATCCGCCGGGCGCCCCGCCGCCGATCGACGTCGACGCACCCCCTCAGCCGCGCGAGCCGAGCTCAGCGCGGCGCGCCTCGTTGAAGCGGCGCGACGAGAACCTGCACAAGATGCTCGCGATCTCGGACACGCTCGTGATCCACCAGGAAGGATCGACGTTGGACATCCTGTCCGCAGTCGACTCGCGGCGCGTGGTCGCCGGATCGCGCACGCAGGTGTCCTTGCCCGAGGGCGAGCTCGCCGACTCCAAGGTCGGTTGGGACGGTCAGTGGTTCGTGATCGACCGCAACGTGCGCCGCGGGCCGCGCGTCGTGGAGCGATACCGGCTCGTGCCGAAGACCGGTCAGCTGGAATACGAGATGAAGTGGTCCGGCGACAGCGAGATCGCCGGCATGAAGATCAGACGCGTGTTCGACCGCGTCACCGTGACGCCGCCGCCGGCCGATCCGGCGGCGGGCCCCATCAGATGACGACTCAGGCGGCGCTCGAGTAACCCATCACGGCCTTGGTCTCGAGGAATTCCTTCAATCCCTCGCGACCCCACTCGCGGCCGTTGCCCGACTGCTTGTAGCCGCCGAACGGCGCGTTGACGTCGGTCGGCGCGCCGTTGATGTGAACCATGCCCGTGCGCAACCGCCGTGCCACACGCCGCGCGTTGTCGATGTTGCCGGAGTACACGTAGCCCGAGAGGCCGTAGACCGTGTCGTTGGCGATGCGGACTGCTTCTTCCTCGTCGCGATACGGAATCATGACGAGCACCGGCCCGAAGATCTCCTCGCGCGCGATCGTCATCGTGTTGTTGACGTTCGCGAACACCGTCGGTCGCACGAAGTAGCCCTTGTCGATGCCGCTCGGCCGCCCCGGGCCGCCAATCACGACCGTGGCGCCTTCCTCGACGCCCTTCTGCAGCAGTCGCTGGATTTTCTCGAACTGCGTCTTGTTCGAGACCGGTCCCATCGTGGTGCCGTCGGCTTTCGGATCGCCGACGACCGGCTTCTCCGCGACGGCCTTGGCGATTTTCACCGCTTCGTCGTACAGCTTCGCCGGGATCAGCATGCGCGACGGCGCATTACACGATTGCCCGGTGTTCGACATCATCGACAGCACGCCGGTCTTCACGGCGGCGTTCAGGTCCGCGTCCTCGAGAATGATGTTCGCCGACTTGCCGCCGAGCTCCTGCGAGACGCGCTTGACGGTGTCCGCCGCCGCTTTCGCGACCAGCACGCCTGCGCGCGTCGAGCCCGTGAACGACACCATGTCGATGTCGGGATGGCGCGAGATCGCTTCGCCGACCGTCGGGCCGTCGCCGTCGACGAGGTTGAATACGCCCTTGGGCACGCCAGCCTCGGCCAGAATCTCTGCGAACAGGTGCGCGCTCAGCGGCGCGATCTCGCTCGGTTTCAGCACGACGGTGCAACCGGCCGCGAGTGCCGGCGCGACCTTGCAACTGATCTGATTGATCGGCCAGTTCCACGGCGTGATCAGCCCGCACACGCCGACCGGCTCGCGACGGATCTGCGTCGTGCCGACCTGCTCCTCGAACTCGAAGTCCTTGAGCACGTTCAGCGTCGACATGAAGTGACCGAGCCCGCTAGCGGCCTGCGCATTCAGCGCCAGCTTCATCGGCGCGCCCATCTCGTCGGAGATCGCGACGGCGACGTCCTTCAAGCGAGCCTTATAAGCGTTGATGATGCGCTCGAGCAGCGCGATGCGCTCTTCGCGCGAGGTTTGCGCGAACGTTTCGAACGCCGCGCGCGCGGCTTTCACCGCAGCATCGACGTCCTCGGCCGTGCCGAGCAGGATTTTGCCGACGGCCTGTTCGGTCGCCGGATTGATGACGTCGAGCTCGCGGCGTCCCGCGGGGCTCACCCACGCACCGTCGATGAAAAACTTTCTGAAGTCGTACATGGGAATCCTCCGCAGGCGGGAGGAGCATGATACGTCAGCGCCGCACGTCGGTCTGCTGGTCCGACAGCAACAACTCGATGTCTGCAACGCTCGCGAGGTTGAAATCCCCTGGAATCGAGTGCTTCAGGCACGCCGCGGCGGTCGCAAAGTCGACGGTCTTCTGCGGATCGAAACTGCGGATCAGGCCGTGCAGCACGCCGGCCGCGAACGCGTCGCCCGCGCCGATGCGATCGACGATTCCGTAGAGAGAGTGGGGGCGCGTCGTGTAGGTGTCCCGCCGGCTCCGCAGGCAGCCGGAGAGTTGCTGGGTGTCGACGCTTTGTCGTGCCCGGCTGGTGTACGCGATGAACTGCAGATGCTTGAACGCTTCGAACGCAGCATCAACGTTGCCACCGAGCATGAACGCGAAATCGCGCTCGTCGCCGAAGATCAAATTGGCCTGCTCGCAGAGCTTGCGTAGCACAGCCGGCGCTTCCTGCGCGCGGGTGCCCCAGACGCGCGCGCGAAAATTGCAGTCGAACGAAACCTTCGCGCCGAGTTGCCGCGCCGCTGTCATGGCGCGCATCGCGGCTTCGCCTGCGGAATTGCTGACGGCGGGCGTGATGCCGGAAACGTGCAACCAACTGCAGCCCGCGAGTAGCGCGCTCCAGTCATAAGCATCTGCGGCTGCAGTCGCGAACGCTGAGCCAGCACGGTCGTACAGCACTTCAGCCGGCCGATGTCCCGCGCCATGAGTCAGGAAATACAGGCCCATGCGGCCGTCACAGAAACGAATCGCGTCTGTCTGCACGCCGTGACGTCGCAGCTCACTTGCGCACGCGCGCCCGAGCGGTGATTCCGGCAGGGTGCTCACCATGGCGGCGCGGTGGCCGAACTTGCTCAGCGATACCGCGACGTTCGCTTCGGCGCCGCCAACGTGAACGTCGAAGCGCGCCGACTGCAGCAGCAGCTCCTTATTCGGAGATGACAGCCGCAGCAGAATTTCCCCGAAGCAAAGCACAGTTGCGCTCATGGTCTCGAACATACCTCTTGTCCGGTCCCGCGCATGCAGGGGCGACTGGGTCCGGACGCGATTGTTGCAGAGCGACACCCGGCGAGGAGAGCACTCCGCACCGTCTTGCCGCTGACTATCGTGCTCTGCTAGCCTTCGATTGTCACCGGTGTCATGCTGTGGCCTCGCGATGCTACCGGTGTCAGAACAGAACAGGTCTTCGGCGATTTGGGGGAGTCATTCACATGCTGTCAGATCGCAATCGCAGCCCGCTTCGCGTAGCGGTGCGGGCAATCCTTGGGGTGGTCTCGTGCGCGGCAGCCTCGGGGGCGCTCGCGCAGGCAACTGGGCCGGCGCAGGAATCGCTGGAAGAGATCGTAGTCACTGGCTTCCGCCAAAGTCTGAGCGTCGCGCTCGACGAGAAGCGCGCGGCCGTCGGGTCCATCGATGCGATCGTCGCCGAGGACATCGCCGACTTTCCTGACCTGAATCTGGCCGAATCCATCCAACGCGTGCCGGGCGTGTCGATCGCGCGCGACGGCGGCGAAGGCCGGCAGATCAGCGTGCGCGGCCTCGGCCCGCAATTCACGCGCGTGCGTATCAACGGCATGGAAGCGATGAGCGCGAACGGCGGCACCGACGCCTCCGGCGGAACGAACCGCGATCGCTCGTTCGACTTCAACACGTTCGCCTCTGAGCTGTTCAACTCCGTCACGATTCGCAAGTCCGCGACCGCCGACATTGAGGAAGGCTCGCTCGGCGCCACGGTCGACCTGCGCTCGGCGCATCCGTTCGACTACGACGGCTTCACCGTCGTCACCAGCGTGCAGGGCAGCTACAACGACATCAGCGAGGATGTCGATCCGCGCGGTGCGCTGCTCATCAGCAACACGTTCGCCGACGGCAAGTTCGGCGCGCTGCTATCGGCGGCTTACACCAAGCGCAAACTGCTCGACGAGGGAGCGAGCGCCGTGCGCTGGCAGGATTCGCGTAACACTGACGGTACGCGCGTCGCGGGCGCCGAGTTCAGCACCAGCCCGCCGATCGTAGCCGGTGCGCCGACGCTGGCCCAGATGAACGCAGCATTCCGTCCGCGCATCCCGCGCTACGACATCTACGAGCACGAGCAGGAGCGCCTGGGCATCACCGCCTCGCTGCAGTGGCAGGTCACGGACAACACGCTGATCAGCCTCGACGGCATGTTCGCCAACTTCAAGGCGGAGCGCAGCGAGATCTTTCTCGAGGCGCCGGTCTTCAGCGCCACCACCGCCCAAAGCATGAACCAGGTCGACGTGGTCGATGCGGTGATCGATTCGACGAACACGCTCGTCTACGGCGTATTCAACGACGTCGACATCCGTTCCGAGGCGCGCTTCGACGAGCTCGAGACGGATTTCACGCATCTGACGCTGGATCTGGCTCACAGCTTCTCGGAGAACTGGCGCATCCACGCGCTGGCCGGATATTCCGATGCCGACCATGACAATCCGGTGCAGACGACGTTGCTGTTCGACCGCAACGACGTCGATGGCTACAGCTTCGACTACCGGGGCAACAGCCGGTTGCCGGTCATCACGTACGGCAACGTCGACGTGACCAACCCGGCGACCTGGACCCTGTCGCAGATCCGCCTGCGTCCGCAGAGCTCGCAGAACACGTTCCAGACCGGATCGTTCGAGGTCGAATGGGACGTGGCCGATGCGCTCACGCTGAAAGCGGGCCCGCAATACAAGAAATTCGAGTTCGAGACGCAATCCCTGCAGCGCTCGAACGGCACCTTGACCAATCAGGAAGGGGTGATCCCTGCGAACGTGGCGGCGACTCCGATCTCGAGCTATAGCCAGCTGGTATCGATCAGCGGCAACCTCGACGCGCCGGCGACAAATCAGAACACCTGGCTGAGGCCCGATGTCGATAGCGCCGCCCAGCTGTTCAACCTGTATGACCGTTCGGTCTTCCCCCTGGGAATCGAGCTGGCGCTGAACAACAACTACACGATCGAGGAAGAAGACATCGGTGGCTTCGTGCAGGCCGACTTCAAGACCGAAGTGCTGGGTCGCCCGCTGCGCGCCAATCTCGGCGTGCGCTACGTCGAGACGCAGCAGACGTCGTCCGGTTACACGTTCACGAGCGGGAGCCCGGTGCAGACGACCGTCGAGCGTGAGTACAGCGATACGCTGCCGGCGTTGAACGTGGCGTTCAACGTTACCGACTCGTTCATCATCCGGGCAGCGGCTGCCAAGGTGATGGCGCGACCCAATGGTGGCGGTCAGGCGACCGGTCTCGGCATCCTGGCTCCGGGCGCATCGGTCAATATCGCCGGCGCGAACAAGACCGTGACTGCCGGCAATCCGGAGCTCAATCCATATCGCGCCAAATCGTACGACCTCGCGTTCGAGTGGTACTTCGCGCAGGACTCGCTCGTGTCGCTGGCGCTGTTCAAGAAGGACATCGGCAGCTTCGTGCAGATCGTGCGGGCATCGGACAACTTCTCCACCAACACGCTCGGACTGCCCGACAGCGTGGCGCTGGCGGCCTGCGGCGTGACGAATCCGAACGATCAGGTTGCCGTCGATGCCTGTCTCGCGGGCTGGCAGTTCAACCTGCCCACCAATACCGACGGCGGCGACGTCGACGGCTTCGAGATCAGCTATCAGCAGCCCTTCAGTTTCCTGCCGGGATTCTTCAGCCACTTCGGCCTCATCCTGAACTACACTGGCGTGGAATCCGAGATCAGCTACCTGCCGCCCCCGGTGATCATCGCCGGCGTGCCGCAACCGCAGGTGCCGGTGAAGGACGACCTCACGGGTCTGTCGAAGTCCGCTTACAACGCGACGTTGTATTGGGAAAACGAGGTCTTCGGCGCCCGCATCGCGGCGGCGTACCGAGACGACTATCTGACGACCGTTCCGGGCCGCAACAACAACGACGTGGAAGGCACGATCGAAACACTGAACGTCGATTTCTCGGCGACCTGGACCGTGATGCCCGCGCTCGACATCACGCTCGAGGCGCTCAACCTGACCGACGAGTTCCAGGATCAATACGTCGGCTCGCAGGGCGACCGGCTGTCGTACTACCACCATCAGGGTCGCCAGTACCTGCTCGGCGCCCGCTACAAGTTCTAAGCCCCCCCACGGCTGGCGCCGGGTCCGAAAGGACCCGGCGCACTTCTTCTTTCATCGAGGGATTGATCGTGCGTACTCAAACCATTCTTCTGGGCACCGTTTGCCTGCTTGGTGGCGTCGTTGCCCACGCTCAAGCCCAACGCGATCTCGGACGCGAGACGCTGCGGTCCGATAACGGTTGGGCTGCCAGCGGCAGCGGCGTCACCGGCGGATCCACCGCAGTCGATGCGCAGGTCTACACCGTGACGAACCGCGCGGAGCTGATCGCTGCGTTGAACAACGGCGTGTTCTCGTCGACGTCGCCGTCGAATCCGTCGAACGAGCCGAAGATCATCTACGTGCAGGGCACGATCGACGGGAACGTCGACGACGCAAACCAGCCGCTCGCGTGCACCGACTATTACCGCAACGGCTTCACGATCGAGCAATTCCTCGCGACCTACGACCCCGCAGTGTACGGCCGCGGCCCGATCACTGGCCCTGTCGAAGCTGCGCGCGTGGCTTCGCAGCAGGCACAGCAGGCGCGCGTGCGCATCCGCCTCGGCTCGAACACCACGATCGTCGGCCTCGGCCGCGACGCGACCATTCGCGGCGCCTGGTTCGACATCCGCGGCACGGCCGGCGTGGCGAACAGCCGCACGAACATCATCGTGCGCAACCTCACGTTCCAGGACACGTTCGATTGCTTCCCGGCGTGGGCGCCGACGGACGGCGCGCTCGGCTCGTGGAACTCGCAGTACGATTCGATCTCGACGCGCGACACCAACAACGTCTGGATCGATCACAACACGTTCGAAGATCGCACCACCGCGGACGCGACGCTGCCGCTGCATTTCGGCGTGCTGTTCCAGGTGCACGACGGCCTGGTCGACATTACCAACGCGTCCGATCTCGTCACGGTGTCGTGGAACCGCTTCCGCAACCACGACAAGACGATGCTGATCGGCTCTTCGGATACGGCCGCCGCCGACCGCGGCAAGCTGCGCGTGACGCTGCATCACAATCTGTTCGACAGCATCGGCCAGCGTGCGCCGCGCGTGCGCTTCGGGCAGGTCCATCTCTACAACAACTTCTACGACGTGCGTGCGACTCCGAACTACGTCTACAGCTGGGGCGTCGGCATCGAGTCGGCGATCTTCGCGGAAGAGAACTTCTTCCTCTCCGACCGCACGTTCACGCCCGACCAGATCATCGATCGTTTCAACGGCACGACGCTGTCGGTGTCGGGAACGCTTCTCGTCGGCCCGCGGCTGCGCAATCCAGTGGACGTGATCTCGGCCTGGAACGCCATCAACGAGCCGGATCTCGGCTTCGACGCAGGTTGGACGCCGACGCTGAACTTCGAGCTGCTGCCCGCGTGGACGACTCCGCTGCTCGTGCCGTTGTTCGCGGGACCATTCCGTTGATCAGAGTCGCAGTGGCGTCGTGCGCGCTCGCCGTATTGGCGGCGATCGCGTGCGCACGGACGCCCGAGCCTCAGGCAGCGGAGGCGTCGCGCCACGTCCGCAATCGCTTCTTCGTGCGCGAGGATGCAGCGGTCGCGAAGGTCGAGCCCGCGCCGCACGACGGCGGCGGCAACTCGACGGCGTATCGCTATTTCGACGATGTTGCGGATGCGCGTGTGATCTTCCGCAAGCGCGCCTTGCACAAGGGCTCAGCGATCGGCATGCACGTGCTGACGCACGACGAGGTCTACTACGTGGTGAGCGGACGCGGACGGCTGCGCGTCGACGACCGCCAAGTCGAGCTCGGGCCGAACACGGCGGTGTTCATGCACGAAGGCGCGGACGTGGGCATCTGGCAGGAAGGCGACGAGGAGCTCGTCGTGATCGTCGCGTATCCGCCGGCGACGCAGTGAGTCACTTCCCCTTCTTCGTCATATAGCGCAGATCCCACTCGCTCTCGTTGAACGCCTGCCGCGTCTCCTTGTACTGCGGATAGCCGCCGACCTGTGCCTGGTCGTCGATGATCTCGCCGCGGCCCTCGATGGTATCGGCGACGATGCGCGCGTCGATCGGGTCACGATCCCACGGCCGTGCGCCGACCTCGCGAATCACTGCATCCTGCACCTCCGCCGCCGGTAGCAATTTCACGTTGAGCGGCAACGCCGGACGCGCCATCGGCACGATGCGCGCGCTCGAGTTCGTGTAGCGGCCGAATTTCTCCAGCGGGTGTCCGACCCAGTCCACCGCGATGTTGTCGTCCTCGTACAGCTCGATGTCGCCCGAGCCGCCGAGCATGAACAACGCAAGTCCGGGCGGCGTCGACGGGCCGCCGCGCAATACGTTGCCGACCAGCGCCATTTGACCCACTTGATACGGCTGATTGCGCCACTCCTCCGCGATCAGGTTGTAGTGCACGGCGCGCGGGCCTGGGTTGTAGATCAGGTTGTTGAGCACCATGCCGCGCACGCCGCCCTTGAACAGCGGATTGCGCTCGTAGTTGTTCGCGTAGAGATTGCCGACGATCAGAATGTCCGAGGCGTTGTCGTGGATCAGCGAGCCCTTGGAATGCTCGCCCTTCGAGTGCGTCGAGTACTTCAACCCTTCGGCGATGATGTTGTTGCTGAAGGTGATGCGAGACGACGTGCCGCGGCGCCATTCCTCGGGCGTCTTGCCCGTGAAGCGCGGACCGGAAGCCGACAGGTTCTCGTCGATCGCCCAGCTCATCGAGCAGTGATCGACGATGACGTCGTGGCCGGCGATGGTCGAGAACGCATCCGGTTCCCAGCCGCCGCGCTTCGGCGCATCGGCAGAGCCGGTGCGCACGCGAATGTGCTGCAGCACTACGTCGTGCGTCGACACGTCGATGCCGGTGCGAATCAGCGTGATGCCTGGAGTCGGCGCCGTCTGGCCGGCAACGGTGAGATACGGCTTGGTGATCTTGATCTCGTGTTGCGCGAAGTCGATGACGCCGCCGACCTCGAACACGACGATGCGTGGGCCGTCGGTTTCGAGCGCCGCGAGCAGCGAGCCGGGCCCGCTCGCGGCGAGCGTCGTCACGCGCAGGATCTTGCCGCCACGTCCGCCTGGCGTGTGCGCGGCCGCACCTTGCGCCCCGGGAAAGGCGAGCAGATCGTCAGCCGCTCGCGCCGCAGGCAACGCCGTGCTCAGCAGTACTATCGCGAGCAGATGGATGCGCAGTCTCATCGCTGACTCCCTCGTGGTCGGTCCGGTGATTGTAAATGACACCGGTTTCCTCTATACAATACCTGAAGAAAACAGCGCGAGCGGTCCGGTGTCCCTGCAATCGCCAACGCCTTCCCCCAGCGACGTCGCCGGCATCGCCGAGCAATTCACGCGCGCGCGCCTGGCTGCACGGTCGCTGCCGGAGTATCCGGGTGTCGTTCCGCCCGATCTCGAGACCGCCTACCGTTGCCAGGACCTCGCGCTCGCGCGCTGGCCAGATCCCGTGGCCGGCTGGAAGGTCGCGCGCATTTCTCCGGCGCAACAGGCGCAGTATGCCGAAGAGCGTCTGATCGGCCCGGTCTTCGCGCCCAACGTTCGCGTCGGGGCGCCCGGCCGGACGATCGAGTGCCCGGTGTTCGAGGGCGGCTTCGCAGCGGTCGAAGCGGAGATCGTCATCTGCGTCGGCCGCGACGCGCCGCGCGACAAGCTCGAATGGACGATCGATGAAGCCGCGGACTTCGTCGGCGAGCTGTGCATCGGCATCGAGATCGCGAGCAGCCCGCTGGCGACGTTGAACGACCTCGGCGCGGGCGCCGTCGTCTCGGACTTCGGCAACAACTGGGGCGTCGTCGTCGGCACGGCCGTGAGCGACTGGCGCGGACTGTACGAAGTCACGGTCCAGAGCTTCATCGATGACGAATTCGTCGGGCGCGGCGTCACGGCGGTTCGGCAAGGTCCGCTCGGCGCACTCGCGTTCACGCTTGCCAAAGCCGCGCGCCGCGGTCGCCCGCTACAGGCCGGCGCCGTCATCTCGACGGGTATGATCACTGGCGTGCACGACATCCGTCCCGGCCAACGCTCGCTGCACGTATTCGAAGGCCTCGGCGAAGTCGGTTGCCGCGCAGTGCGTGCTACACCGCACTCGAAGCGCGCATGAGGATGAATCGGCGCGATGCCCTCATCGGCCTCGGCACGCTGTGCGCAGCGCATTCGCGCACTGCTGCAGCACTGACTGACGCTGGCTTGATGACTGCCGCGGACGTGCACCCCGACGGGTATCCGACCGTGCAGGCCGTGCGTTGGATGAGCGAACGCATCGCTGCCCAGACCGATGGGCGCCTGCGGATTCGCGTCTACTACGCGGGTCAGCTCGGCCGCGAATCGGACACCGTCGATCTCGCGCGCTTCAGCGCTCTCGACATCACGCGCGTGAACTTCGCGTCGCTGAACAATGCGTTCCCGGGGACCCGCATATTTTCGCTCCCCTATGTGTTCGAATCCGTCGCGCACATGCGCCGTGCTGCGGACGGTAAGCCCGGCGCGACAGTGCTGCAGGAATTCGCGAGACGCGAGCTGGTCGGCTTGGCGATCTACGACGCCGGCTCGCGCTCGTTCTACAACGTGCGCCGGCCGATCCACGAGCCCCCCGATCTGCACGGCCTGAAGATTCGTGTGCCGCCTTCGGACATCTTCATCGCTGCGATCGCCGCCCTTGGTGGCAATCCGACGCCGCTGCCGTTCGGTGAAGTCTACTCGGCGATGCAGACGCACCTGATCGAAGGCGCGGAGAACAACTGGCGCACCTTTCACACCAGCCGGCAGTTCGAAGTCGCGCACTACTGGTCGCAGTCCGATCACTCGTACTCGCCGGAGGCGCTGCTGCTCTCGAGGCGCACCTACGATGCGCTGTCCTCGCGTGATCGCGAGATCGTCGTCGAGGCCGCGCGCGAGAGCGTGCCGTACATGCGTACGCTGTGGGACAAGATGGAAGCCGAATCGCGGGCTGTGGTCCTCGGCGCTGGCGTGAAGGCGAATGACGTCGACGTGCCTGCCTTCCGCAAGGCCGCCGCACCGATTCACGAGCGCTATCTGGCCGACCGGGCGCTGCGCGATCTGTTCGACAGCATCCGAGGCCTCGCGTGAAAGCTTTGGCGCGCGCAGCAATCGGCGTTGCAGGCGTGGCGCTGGTCGCGATGGCACTGATCCAGGCGTGGCAGGTGTTCGCGCGCTACGTATTGAACGATCCGCCCAGTTGGACCGAGCCGCTCGCGTTGCTCTGCATGAGCACGACCATGATGTTCGGCGCTGCAGCCGGCGTGCATGCGGGCCGGCACTTCGGTTTCTTCATCGTCGTGGAGCATGCGCGGCCCCAATTGCGTCGCCTCATGCAACTCGTCGCGCGACTCATCGCGACCCTCGTGGGAGTTCTGTTCGCGCTGTGGGGCGGCGAGATGATGATCGACGCCTGGGACTACAAGATCGCGGGCGCGCCGTTGCCGCAGGGAATCATGTTCCTGCCGCTGTGTCTCGGCGGGGCCCTGATCGCGATCTTCTCGATCGAGCAACTGATACGCCTATGGCAATCGCAATCCTCTTCGGCGTCCTGATCCTGCTGCTGTTCATCGGCGTGCCGGTGGGCTTCGCGCTGCTCGCCGCTTCGCTGTCGACGGTGCTGTGGCTCGACCTCCCGGCGATCGTCGTCGTGCAGCAGACTGCGGCGGGCGCGAATACGACGTCGCTGATCGCGATTCCACTGTTCATCTTTGCCGGCGAGCTGATGATGCGCGGCGGGATTTCCGAGCGCCTGATCGCGTTCGCTTCCTCGCTGGTCGGCCACCTGCGCGGCGGCCTCGGCCAGGTCAACGTGCTGGCGTCGCTGTTCTTCGGCGGCGTATCCGGCTCGGCGATCGCGGACGTCTCGGCGATCGGCGGCACGATGATTCCGCAGATGGTGAAGCGCGGTTTCGATCGCGACTTCGCCGTCAACGTGTCGATC
>Ga0209382_10001781_pt1 | contig 33197 bp, 41 predicted proteins | sample SoiMetdeltSBSDD5_FD_187599 | JGI IMG/M metagenome (GOLD analysis project Ga0209382, IMG submission 187599) | Bulk soil microbial communities from a Populus tree surrounding site in Tennessee, USA - Soil MetaG P. deltoides SBSDD5 (SPAdes) (version 2) | ecosystem: Environmental > Terrestrial >... | reverse complement strand
GCAGGTCGTCCTGCGGATCGATGTCGATCGTGATGATGCGACCCCTGTCCATCAGGTCGCACATCGAGGCCAGGTAGAGGGCGCTTCCCCCGGAGAACGTGCCGGTCTCGATGATCAGATCCGGCTCAGTCATGTGGAGCAGCTCCTGATAGACCCAGAGGTCGGTCGGGCACTTGTAGACGTGCCTGCCGAGCCAGAACGTCGCCAGCCAGACGCCGCTCTTGCCGTACTCCCGGTAGAAAGCTTCCCTGAGCTCGCTCATGGATCCGTTCTAGCGGCTGGCGGTACTAGCTGCCACTCTGGCGGAGCAGGGCGCCGGTGGTCTGCTCCAAAATCCGGCGCCACGCGGTGGTGCGCTCGCGTTGCTCGTCGGCCTGGCGCAGGATCTTCGTCACGCGCCGGGCCGAGATCTCGATCCCGTGCTTCTCGCAGATCTCCTTGTAGTGGCGGTAGTCCTGCGCGAGGCGCAGGGTGACCGACTCGAAGCCATGGCGCGCGATCTCGATGCGCGACGAGTAGTTCATGATGCTCGTCCCGAACATCAACTCGTCGTTCGGGTCGGGCTCGATCAAGATGATGTCGACGCCCGGGTAGCGCTCCCGCCAGTGCTTGACGTGCTCGTGCAACCGGGCGTGGGCGAGCAGCTTGAACGCCTGGTAGCCGACCTGCGGATAGCCCATGTCCGACACGCGGCGCACGCGGCTCCCGAAGATCGTCGGGATCCGCTTCTGGAAGTCATTCACGTACGGCACGAGCGGGTTGATCACCACGATGAACTTCGCGCCCTGCTCCACCGCGACGTCGACGTTCGTCGTCGAGCGGATGCCGCCGTCGATCAGCTGCCGGCCGCGCACCTCCACCGGCCGGTACACCATCGGCAGCGCCGTGGAGGCCGACACGGCCTTGGAGATCGGCACGTCGTCCCAGCCGGGAGAGCCGAACACGATCCGCTCGCAGGTGTCGAGATCGGTCGCCGTCAGGTAAAGCTCGGCCTCCAGCAGCCGGAAGTCGTCGGTGCGGTCGCTCTCGAGGAAGGCCTCGCGAATGTACTGCTCGATGCCGGAGCCGGTGTAGAGCCCCGAGGGGAGCGCCTCGGCCAGCCCGGTGAAGACGTCCATCAGCGACACCTCGCGCCACCGGCCCGCCAGGCTGCGCGCCAGCCCTGCGAGCCGCAGGGGCATGAGCATGGCCCGCGTCGCGAAGTCCGCGTAGTTGGGCCGCAGGAGGGCGCCGAGGTCCACGTCGCGGAAGGGGGTCGGCACCTGGCGGTTGACGACGCGCGACATCTCCTCGGGGGTCAGGCCCGCGGCCAGCAGCCCGGCGACGAACGATCCGGCGCTGGTGCCGACGTAGATGTCGAACTCGTTGACCGTCCGGTTGACGCTCAACAGGTCGAGCGCGCGCAGGGCGCCGATCTCGTAGACGCCGCCCGTGAACCCGCCCCCGCCGAGCACGAGCGCGGTCTTGGAACGCCCGCCACGGCGCCGTTGGGCCTTCTGGATGCTCGAGCGCTTGGGGCCCGCAGCCCCCGGCACCGATGATTCGAGTTCGACTACGTCACCCATTGAACAAAGCGGACCCTACCAGGGGCTTCTTGCCGGTCCGCGCACTCCGCCTCCCCTGTTGCAGCGCAGTGCAAACCGGCCGGTCAGTAAGTGGAACCGCCGCCAGAGGCGGCGGTAGGCTGTCCGGAGCAGGCAAACCCGGCGCGCAGGAGGCCCAGTGACCACGCTCAGCTCACGTATCGAACTCACCGACTTCTTCTCGGAGACCGCGGACCCGGCGCTGCTCGAGTCGGCGGACCGAGGGCAGACGGAGCTGCTCGACTACCGGCAGCTGTACGAGCTGTGGGAGCGCCAGCAGTGGCTCACGCAGGAGCTGGACTTCTCGGTCGACCGCGATCACTGGCACGGCTTCCCGGACGAGGAGCGCTTCCAGCGGATGTACGGGCTCTCGTCGTTCTTCATCGGCGAGCAGAAGGTCACCGAGGAGCTCGGCCCGATGATGCGCGCCGCGCCCACGCAGGACATGCAGGTGTTTCTCGCGACTCAGATCGCGGACGAGGCCCGCCACGTGCGCTTCTTCGACCGCTTCTACGCGGAGGTGGGCGTGCTCGCTTCGGATGACCTGGCGGCGCGCCTGAAAGAGACCGAGAAGCACCTCAATCCCGCGTTCAACGTCCTCTTCGACGAGATGCTCGGCGCGCGGGTGCGCACGCTCGCCGAGGACCCGACCAACATGGTCGCGCTCGTGGAGGCGATCACGCTCTACCACATGGTGATCGAGGGCATGCTCGCGCTCACGGGCCAGCACTTCATCATCGACTTCAACGAACGCGAGGGCACGCTGCCCGGGTTCGTGCGCGGCTTCAACCTCGTCGCGCGCGACGAGCATCGCCATGTCGCTTTCGGGGCGCGCTTCCTGCGCGACGCCGTGTCGGAGGACCCGGCCTACAAGGAAGTGATCCAGCGCACGCTCGCCGAGGCGCTCGAGATCGCCGATGCGGTGCTCAAGCCGCCGTGGGCGCAGGACCAGCCGGAGGACTACGAGTTCTTCGGCGTGAGCATCGACGACACGCGCGACTTCGCGGCCCAGGCGCTGACGCGGCGCCTGAAGGTCATCGGGCTCGTGCCCGCAGCCGCCTAGTACGCAAGCTGACGGCCTGAAAAGGATGGCGCGCCCCGCGCCGCCGTCCTACGATGGGAATGCGTCTTCAGGGATGGAGGCGCTTTCTCAATTCAGCGGGCGCAGCGTCGGAGCGCCTCACTTGACCGCTTCGCCGCCGTCAGCAAGGAAGCCGACACCCGTTTGGCAGGCCTCGGCCTGCTCGTGCGCGGGCGCCACGCCCTGTACGTGAGCGCACTCGCCGCCCTGCTTGCCAGCCGCGGGGCGCGCGTCTGGGAGTCGCACGCCGGCTCCCCTCCGCGGGTGCCGCGCGGAGCGGACATCGCGATCCTCGAGTCGCCGCTGCCCGCGGAGCTGCGCGCGCTCGCGGTCCGGGGGGTGAGCGTGATCGTGCTCGCAGAGCGCGCGGAGCCGGCCGACGCTCTCGCCGCGGCGCAGCTGGGAGCCCGCGCCCTCCTGCCGAAGAACTGCACCTTGGCGGAGCTCTCCATTGCTATAAGGAACGCCACCGCCGGGGGCCAGGCGCCCCACCGCCCGTCCCTGACTCCGCGGCAACGCGAGGTGCTGGAGCTGATCGTCGAAGGCCTCGACAACGCGCAGATCGCATCCCGTCTCGGGATCACCGAGCGGACCGTGCGCGCCCATGTCTCCAGCGTGCTGGAGCGCACGGGCGTCTCCAACCGCACGCAGGCGGCGGTGGCCGCGATTCAACGCGGCTGGGTCGCCACGCTGCTGCTCGCGGTCGCGCTGCTCGCGGTCGTGACGAGCGCCGCGGCGGCCGCGGTCGAGACGCCCACTGCGCTGCGTGCCGCCCTGACGCGCGAGATGCGCGCCGCCGGCGGCTATTCGGGCGCCTGGGTCCACGACGGTGGGTCGGGGCGGACGGTGTTCAAGTGGCGCTCGCAGAGCCCGCGCGTGCCGGCGTCGGTGCAGAAGCTCGTCACGACGGCCACGGCGCTCGACCGCCTCGGTGCCGAGGCACGCTTCGAAACCGCGGTGATGGCCGACGGCGAGGTCAGCGAAGGCACCCTGGACGGGAACGTCTACCTGCACGGTTCAGGCGACCCGACTTTCGGGACGAGTGCCCTCAACAGGCTCGCCGGCCTGGTCGCCGACACGGGCCTGGATCGCATCACCGGTCGCGTGCTCGGCGACGAGAGCTTCTTCGACACGCGGCGTGGCGGGCCGGCGAGCGGCTTCGGGATCTCGCCCTATGTCGGTCCGCTGTCCGCCCTCGCCTTCAACCACGGCTCGCTCGTGCCGTTCGCGCGCGGCTGGCAGACGAATCCTCCCGCCTTCGCCGCGGAACGCCTGCGCGTGTCGCTGCGCCGTGAGGACGTCGCCGTCGCACGATACGTGCGCACCGGAAACGCGCCCGCGGACGCCAAGACCGTGGCGGCCGTCGAGTCTCCCCCGCTCGGGAGCATCGTGCGGCGCACCAACCAGGTATCCGACAACTATTTCGCCGAGATGCTGCTGAAGGGGATCGGCGCCCGGTCCGGGGGGGCCGGTTCGACGTCGGCGGGAGCGCGGGTTGCGCGCGCTTACGCGCGTGAGGCCGGCTTCAAGGCGAAGGTCGTCGACGGCTCCGGCCTGTCGCGCGCGAACCGCGTCGCGCCGCGGGATGTGGGGCGGCTGCTGCTCGACGCGCGCAAGCAGCCGTGGTTCGAGGCCTTCTACGGCTCGCTGCCACTCGCAGGCAAGTCCGGGACGCTCCACAAGCGCATGCGGAGGACTCGCGCGTCGGGACGCTGCCGCGCCAAGACGGGCACGCTGTCCGGCGTCACCGCGCTGGCCGGCTACTGCCGCGCGCCGGACGGCGACGCGATGACGTTCGCCCTCCTGATGAACGGCGTGAACGTCTGGGCCGGCCGCCGCGCCCAGGACCGGATCGCTGCGCTGCTCGCGTCGTACACCGGCGACTAGGGCCGCGTCGCCGGAACTTTGGCCCGTCCGTAACCACAGGTGTTACGCACGGGACATGGTTCGCCGCTGGGTCTGAGTACCGTCGATCAGGCCGGGCCGAGCAGCCGTTCGAGCTCGGCCTCGTCGATCACGGGCCGGCCCAGGTCCCTGGCCTTGTCGGCCTTGGAGCCCGGGTCCGCTCCCGCCACGACGTAGTCGGTCTTGCCCGACACGGAGCCCGTGACCTTGCCCCCGGCGGCCGTGATCCGCTCGGTCGCCTCGTCGCGCGACATGTTCGGCAACGTGCCCGTCAACACGAAAGTCTGTCCCTTCAGGGGCCCATCCTGCGGCCCACCCGCCGATCCGCTTACGGATCGGCGGCCCTGTTCCAATTGAAGACCTGCGTTCCGCAGGTCTTCGATGAGCTGCTGGTTGCGGGGCTCGTCGAACGTCTCGCGGATCAGCCCGGCGAGCACGGGCCCGATGCCCTCGACCTCGAGGATCTCCTCCTCGGACGCACCCATCAGCCGGTCGATCGAGCCGAAGTGGGATGCCAGAGCGCGCGCGTTGACGCCGCCGATGCCGGGAATCCCGAGCGCGTAGAGCACCCGGTGGAAAGGCTGTCGCTTCGAGCCTTCGATCGACGCCACCAGGTTCTCGGCCGACTTGCGCTGGAAGCCCTCGAGCTGTTCGAGCTGCTCGACCGTGAGGCGATAGATGTCCGGCAGCGCCCGCACGAGCTCTTCCTCGAAGAAGCGGTAGACGAGCTTCTCGCCGAAGCCCTCGATGTCCATCGCGCCTCGCGAGACGAAGTGCTTCAGCGCCTGGACGATCTGCCCGGGGCAGTCCTTGCGGTTCGGGCAGCGGGTCCAGACCTCGCCCTCGGGCTTCACGGTCGGGGTGCCGCAGGCGGGGCACTTCTTGGGTGGCCGGTAGCGCTTCTCCTTCCCGGTCCGCCGTTGCGTGATCGGCGAGACCACCTGCGGGATCACGTCGCCGGCGCGCATGATCACGACCTGGTCGCCCTCGCGGATGTCCTTGCGCGAGATGTCCTCCTCGTTGTGCAGGGTCGCCTTGCCGACCGTGACTCCGCTCACCTGCACCGGCTCGAGCCGCGCCCAGGGGACCATGTTCCCGGTGCGCCCCACGTTCACCTCGATCTTCTCCAGCTTGGTGACCGCCGTCGTGGGCGCGAACTTGAACGCGACGGCCCAGCGCGGCTCGCGGCCCACCACGCCCAGCGCCTGCTGCACGTCGTACTCGTCGATCTTGACGACCACGCCGTCGATCTCGTAGTCGAGGCTTTCGCGGCGCTCCTCCCAGCGGTGCGCCGTCTCGATCACCGAGTCGATGTCGCGATGCAGCTCGACGTCCTCGTTGACCTTGAAGCCGTGCTCACGCAGCCAAGCGATCGAGTCCGAGTGGCGCTCCTGGCCGAGCCCCTCCGACGCTCCGATGCCGTAACACCAGATGGACAGCGGCCGGGACCGCGTGACCTCCGGGTTCAGCTGGCGCAGCGACCCGGCCGCGGAGTTGCGCGGATTGGCGTATGTCTTCTGACCCGCCGCGGCCTGCTCCTCGTTCAGCTTGGCGAAGCCCGCCAGCGGCAGGTACACCTCGCCGCGGACCTCCACGAGCGGCGGCGCATCCGGCCCGATCGAGTGCGGGATGTCGGGAATCGTCTTGAGGTTCTGCGTGACGTCCTCGCCGATCTCGCCGTCGCCGCGGGTGGCGCCGCGGACCAGCTCGCCGTTCTCGTACACGAGCGAGATGGCGAGGCCGTCGACCTTGGGCTCGGTCACGTATCGGACCTCACGCTCGGAGAGCTCCCGCTTGGCGAGCAGGTTGCGGACCCGCTGCTCCCACGCCTGCAGCTCGTCCGCGTCGCGCGCGTTCGCGAGCGACAGCATCGGCAGCAGGTGACTCACCTGCCCGAAACGCTCCAGCGGCCGGCCGCCCACGCGCTGCGTCGGCGAGTCCGGGGTGCGCAGCTCCGGGTGCGCGTCCTCGAGCGCATTCAGCTCGCGCAGCAGGTCGTCGTACTCCGTGTCGGAGATCTCCGGATCGTCCTGCACGTAGTAGCGGTTGTTGTGGTACTCGATGTCGTGCCGCAGCTCGGCGGCGCGCGCAGCCGGGTCGGTGGGACTGCGCTTCGTCCGCGGCATCAGGGCGATGCGGGTGCGCCGTGCGCCAGCAGGCCGGACAGGTCCCAGCCCTCCAGCTGCTCCATGCTCCCCAGATCGGTCAGGTCGAAATGGAGCGGCGTGACCGAGATCGTGTCCGCGTCGATCGCGGCGAAGTCGGTGCCGTCCTCCGAGTGGTAGGAGGGCTCCATGCCGTAGATGCGATACCGCTTGCGCCGGCCGCCGTCCGGATCCTCGCCCGCCAGCTCGAGCCGGTCGCGGTAGATGCGCTTGCCCATGCGCGTCACCTGGGCCCCGGCGAGCTCCCCGAGCGGGACGGCGGGGCAGTTCACGTTGAGCAGGGTGCCGCTGGCGAGCGGCCGGTTCGGCAGCCTCTCGACCAGCCGGGCGGTGAAAGTGGCAGCCGCGGTGAAGTCGAACTCCTTCCCGAGGCGGAAGTCCATCTCCCGCTTCTGCGACTGCTGTGAGACCGCGATCGCGGGCAGGCCCAGCACCACACCCTCCAGCGCGGCCGCGACCGTGCCCGAGTACGTGATGTCGTCGCCCAGGTTGGCACCGTGGTTGATGCCCGAGACGATCAGCTCGGGTGGCTCTCCGATCAGCCCCAGGCTCGCGAACCGCACGCAGTCCACGGGCGTGCCGTCGGTCGCGAAGCCCGTCGTGCCGTCCCCGAACTCGATTTCGTCCACCCACAACGGCTGCCTGGTCGTGATGCTGCGCGCGCTGGCGGAGCGGTTGGAGTCGGGGGCGATCACCGCCAGCTCGATCCCGGGCACCTTCAGGAGGGCGCGGCGGAGCTCGTTCAGCCCGCGCGCCTGGATGCCGTCGTCGTTGGTGAGGAGGACTCTCATGTGGGCGATATCCGGGGAGGCAATGTTAGTGAGGCACCCTCCGGGGGCCCCGTATATGAGTCGAGCGCGGGCCCGGAAGCTGACGAACTCCCCGCTGCGGACGAAGGGTCTAGTGGAGCGCCATGGACCGGAGCATGCGACACGAGGGCCTCAGCCTGCGCAGCGAGCGCGGGATAATGCTGATCGAGCTGCTGACCGTGATCCCCATGCTGGTGATCGTGCTCCTGGGCACCTACGCGCTCTACACGGTGGGAGCCCGCAGCCAGCGGGACACGACCGGGCGCGTGCAGAGCCTGCTCCAGCAGCGAAACGGCCTGGAACAGATCACGCGCGAGATGCGGCAGGCAACGGCCATCACGCCGGTGTCGTCCCAGGTCCTCGACGGGACGACGTGGGTCCGCCCCTCGGACGGCGGCCCGTCCGCCCAGCGGCGGGTTCGCTATGACTGCTCCGGCGGCGCCTGCAACCGCTGGGAGGGCCCGCCCGGCGGTTCCCTCACCTCGGGGCCGGTGCCCGTGATCACGGACGTCCAGAATGCGGACGTCTTCTCGCTGGAGCCGAACACGGTCAATCCCACGTACGTGGTGACCCGCGTCGAGGTGACGGTCAGAGGCGCGGGCAACCCGATCACGCTCGACGGCGGCTTCGCGCTCCGCAACGTGCAATCGGGCTCGTAGTTCCGGCCGCTCGACACTCGCCCTAGAGCACCCGTTTAGGCCGGCACCCGGTCAAGTGTCGAGTCTCGGAGCGGACACCTCTCGGAGTTTAGAACCCGACCGAAAGACCGGGGTGGAAGCGCAAGCGCGAATGAACGATGCGCAGACACGCACAACACACGGTCGCCGCCGAATGTGTTCCCAGCGGAACGACGCCGGCTTCACGCTCATCGAGATGTTGATCGCCGTCACGGTGGTCTCGATGGGGGTGGCTGCGACGCTGAAGGTGTTCGGCTCTGCCGGGCGCACGACCCTCAGCGCCCAGGCACAGCACGTCGCCGTGCAGCAGGTGCAGGCCGAGGTGGAGCAGCTGGCATCGCTTCCCTATGCCGAGCTTGCGCTGACCACAGCCCCCGAAGCATCCAGCGACCCCCGCCACCCGGGCTTCAAGGTGGCGGGGGGATCTTTCAACGTGCGCTCCGGGCTCTCCGAGGCGCTGGTGACTGCCCCGGGCGAAGGGGCCACGGCCCGAGTCGAGCCCGGGCCCGACTCCTTCGCGGTCGGCACCGGCGGAGCCACGATCACCGGCAAGCTCTACCGGTACGTCACGTGGCGCGACGAGACCTGCCCGCTCACGCTCTGCCCCACCACCGAGGACACGAAGCGCATCACGGTGGCCGCCACGATCGACGCTCCCTTCCGGCCCTCCAACCGGCCGCCCGTCTGGATCTCGACGATCGTGGCCGACGCCGCGACGGTGCCACCCGGCTCCCCTGCTCCTCCCGGCGGCACCCCCCACAGCGGGCCCCCGGTCACGGCTCAGTCCCTGTATCTCTACGACACGCCGTGCAGCCAGGCCACGCGCCAGACGCCGGCCGCCGACCACGAGACCCGTGACACGGCCGCGCGCGGGGCGGCGCCCGAGGACAACTCGACCTGTGAGCATCCGAGCACCGACCGGCAGCCCGACCTGATGGCGCCCGGAGCACCCCCCGGCAGCCCCGGCGACGAGCTGTACAGGTACTCGAACGACCTCGACGGCCCCTACTACGGCGGGCTCGCCACGAAGCCGGCCGGCTCGACCTGCGTGCACTCCTATGACGCCGGCGGCGAGGACCCTGCCGTGCCGAGCCGGTGGAGCGTGCACTCCTGGAGCACGGCTCCGATGCCCTACCTGTTCCACCTCGACGGGCAGGCGACTCTCTCCCTCTTCACGGTGTCGATCGGCGGGGTTCCCGCGGCCGGACGGCTGTGCGCCACGCTGATCGAGCAGTCCGTGACGAACGGCGTGCCGACCGACCGCCTGCTCGGCGACGCCACCTACGACCTGTCGGCCTGGCCCCGCTCGATCCGCCGGGTGACGTTCACCTTCCAGCTCCCGACGGGCCAGGACATCCTGCCCGGCAACCGCCTGGTGCTGGTCCTGCACACCCAGGGGCAGTCGACCCACGACCTGCTGTACGCCTACGACCACCCCGCCTACCCGTCGCTGCTCGAGCTGGCGACCACGACACCGCTGTGAGACGCCTGGCAGAGAGCCTTCGCTCACGGCTCCGCGACCAGGGCGGGTTCGCCCTGCCGACCTCGCTCGCGGTGCTGATCGTGGTCGGAGGCCTTGCGACCGTGACCGCCCGCGCCGCCATCGGAGGTGAGAGCCAGTCCCTGCGCGATCGCCACGTGAAGATGGCGCTGTCCGCAGCGAACGCCGGCCTGTCGGCCGCGATGTACCGCACCAACCTGCTGCAGCCGGGCGCGGTCCAGTGCGTCGTCCAGAGCACGACCACGGGCGCGTTCGTCCTCAGCGCCCTCGAGGCCGACGGCTGGTGCCGCGAACAGGGAGAGGACCTGGGCGAGGGCGCCAGCTTCACGATGCGCGTCTCGGGCGCAGTGCCGCTGCACGTGAACGGCCAGGCGCTCACGCAGCGTTCGATCGTGTCCACGGGCATCGTCAACGGCGTGCGCAGGCGCCTGCTGCTGAAGACGAACGCCGCCACGGGCGAGCCGATCTTCCCGAACGGGTACGCCGCCGTGAGCCTCGATCCCGTGACGGTCAGCAACTCCGCGCAGATCACCGGCGGGATCGGCTCGAACGGAAACGTCTACCTGCGCAACAGCGCCCAGGTGTGCGGCAACGCGACGCCGGGCCCCGGCAAGGTGGTGGAGATCCGCAACAGCGCCTCGGTCGTATGCGCAGGCAACACCCTGCCCGCCCAGGAGAGCTTCAACCTCCAGCCCGTCGACCAGGGCAACGCCCGCACCGTGAACGACAACTCCCGGATCGGCAACCCACCCTCGTCGACCCAGCCCGACCCGTGCTCGGACTGCGGCAGCGTGAGCTGGAACCCCACCACCCGCAGGCTCCGGCTCAGCAACAGCGCGACTCTGACCCTGGGCGGGAACGTCTACAGCTTCTGCCGGCTCGACATCGAGAACACCGCTCAGCTGAAGATCGCCGCGCGGCCGTTCGGCGGCGCGGTCAGGGTGTACATCGACGCGCCGGAGGCATGTGGCGGCGCGGGCACGGGCTCGGTCTCCGTGCGGAACACAGGGACGATCGTGAATCTGAACCCGGACCCCACGACGATGCAGCTCTACCTCGTCGGCAGCGCGACCTACCCGACGTCGGCGACGTTCGAGAACAGCGCCGGGCTCAGCGGGGAGCTGGTGATGGCGCTTTACGCTCCGTCGTCCACGGTGCGGCTCCAGAACTCGGTGCACATCACCGGGGCAGTCGCCGCCAAGCAGGTGGAGATCCAGAACAGCGCGCGGATCACATGGCACGAGAGCATCGGGGAGATCACGAGCGGCAGTCCGGTGCGCCTGTTCAAGCCCGAGCACTACATCGAGTGCACGGCGGTCCCGCCCACGGCTGCGCCCAACTCGGGGTGCTGATCCCCAAAGTCAGTACAGCACGCGTTCCAGGTACAGCCCATGTGGCTCGGCCGTCGGGCCTGCCTGTGACCGCTCCGCTCCTCGCAGCAGGGACGTGAACTGCTCGAGGTGGCGTCGGCCCCCCGCCACCTCGAGCATCGTCCCGACCAGGACGCGCACCATGTGCCGCATGAACGTGTCCGCCTCGATCCAGAACTCGAGCACCTCCCCGTCGCGGCTCCACTCCGCCGCCGCGACGTCGCGCTCGAAACGCACGTGCTCGGTCTGGGTCGGCGTGAAGGCGGTGAAGTCGTGCGTGCCCACCAGCCGGCCGGCACACTCGTGCAGCATCCCTTCGTCGAGCGGATGCGGCCACCACAGCGCGCGGTCGCGCAGAAAGGGGCTCGGCGCCACCCGCGCAAGCACGCGGTAGCAATAGGTCCGCGACCGAGCATCCCGCCGCGCATCGAACCCGTCCGGCACCACATCCACCGCGACCACGGAGACGTCCTGCGGAAGGATGCCGTTCAAAGACCGCAACAACCCCCCACTCCCAGCCTCCCCTTCACAAGCGAAGCTGACCACCTGGCCCCTGGCGTGAACGCCCGTATCCGTGCGCCCGGCAACGGACAAGGCAGGTGGGGCACGGAGAAGCTTGCCGAGCGCGTCCGAAAGAACGCCCTCCACGGTCCGCAGACCAGGTTGGTGCGCCCAGCCCCTGAAGCCGCCCCCGAAGTACTCGAGCGTGAGCTTGAAGGTGGTCAACGAAGGGCCGGAAGGGGGAGAGGTCCGATACTGACTCCCAAAGCGTCAGTAGCGGGCCTCTCTCCCTGGAGGCCGGGCTTAGACCAGCTCCAGATAGACCATCTCGGTCGAGTCCGATCGCCGCGGCCCGAGCTTCAGGATGCGCGTATAGCCACCAGGCCGATCGATGTACCGAGGAGCGATCTCCTCGAACAGCTTGTGCACCACGAACTTGTCCTGGTTCAGCTGAGCCAGCGCCAGGCGCCGGGCGTGCAGGTCACCGCGCTTTGCGAGGGTGATCAGCTTCTCGACCTCCGGCTTGATCACCTTCGCCTTCGCCTCCGAGGTCTGCACACGCTCGTGCTGCAGCACCTGCGCGCACAGGTTGCGGATCAGCGCCTTGCGATGGCCGGCGTCGCGGGAGAGCTTGTTCCTCTTCTTCTGGTGGCGCATGGTTGCCGCAGTCTAGTCGTCACGCAGTCCCAGACCGCGCACGCGCAGGGTCTCCTTGACCTCCTCGATGCTCTTGCGGCCGAAGTTCGGGATCGCGCTGAGCTCGTTCTCCGACTTCAGCACCAGGTCGCCGATCGTCTGGATGCCCGCCCGCTTGAGGCAGTTGTACGACCGCACGCCCAGCTCCAGCTCCTCGATCAGGATGTCGTCCATCCCGTCCGCCGCCGGCACCGCCGCCAGGCCGCCCGTGACCTCGCCGGCGCCGTCACCGGGCGGGAGTCGCAGCCCCTCGATACGGCTCGGGTCGGTGAAGATCGACAGGCTCTGGATCAGCACCTCGGCCGCCTCGCGCAGGGCGGCCTGCGGGTCGACCGACCCGTCGGTCTCGATGTCCAGGGTGAGCTTGTCGAAGTCGGTCCGCTGGCCGACGCGGGCCGCCTCGACGTTGTAGTTCACCCGCCGCACAGGCGAGAAGATCGAGTCGATCGGGATCACGCCGATCGGCTGGTCGTCCGACTTGTTGCCCTCCGCCGGGCGATAGCCGCGGCCGCGGCCGATCGTCAGGTAGACCTCGAGCTTGGCCTTCTTCTCCAGCGTGGCGATGTGCGTGTCCGGGTTGAGGATCTCGACGCCGGAGGGGAGGTCGATGTCACGCGCGGTGATCTCGCCGGGGCCGGTGGCGATCAGCGGCGCCTCCACCTCGCCCGCGTCGGTGTGCATCCGGCACACGACGTCCTTGAGGTTGAGCACGATGTCGGTGACGTCCTCCTTCACCCCTTTGATCGTCGAGAACTCATGCGCCACCCCCTCGATGCGCACGGAAGTGACTGCCGCACCGACTAGGGACGACAGCAGCACGCGGCGCAGCGAGTTGCCGAACGTGTAGCCGAAACCACGGTCGAGTGGCTCGACGGTGAAGCTGCCCTTGTTGTCCTGGATCTGCTCGGCTGTGATCTTGGGGATCTGAAAGTCCAACATGGTGGTTAGTTCCTCCGAACTGGAATTGGGCCCGAGCGCCGTGTCTCCTGAGAGCCGGGCTCGAGGCAAACCCGTTCGCGGCTGGCCGCGAACGGCTACTTCGAATACAGCTCGACGATGAGCTGCTCTTGGACGGGCGCGCTGATCTCGTCCCGCTCGGGGAGTCGCAGCACGTTGGCCGTCAGCGAGTCGTAGTCGGCCTGCAACCAGGCCGGCACGGTCGCGGTGCCTTCCGTGGCTTCACGGATCAAGGGAATTGCACTGGAGCCCTCCCGCACCGAGATGATTTCGCCAGGCTTGACCTGGTACGACGGCACGTTCACACGCCGCCCGTTGACCAGGAAGTGGCCGTGGTTGACGAGCTGGCGCGCCTGACGCCGGGAGGCCGCGAATCCGAGCCTCACCAGCACGTTGTCCAGGCGCCGCTCGAGCAGGCGCAGCAGGTTCTCGCCGGTCACACCGGCCTGCCGGCTGGCCTTGGCGTAGTAGTTGCGGAACTGCTTCTCGAGCACCTGGTAGTAGCGGCGCGCCTTCTGCTTCTCGCGCAGCTGGTGCCGGTACTCGGAAGCCCGCACGCGGCCGCGGCCGTGGTCCCCGGGGGGATAGGGCCTGCGCTCGACCGCGCACTTGTCCGTGAGACAGCGCTCGCCCTTGAGGAACAGCTTCTGCCCCTCGCGGCGGCACTGCTTGCACTGCGGTCCGATGTCTCTTGCCATTTGTAGTCGCTTCTAGTCTCGAAGATTTAGGGCTGCGCCGACCAAGAGTCCTGTGCTTCGCGCCTCATACGCGGCGCCGCTTGCGCGGGCGGCAGCCGTTGTGGGCCTGCGGGGTCACGTCCTTCACGCCGGTCACCTCGAGCCCGGCCGCCTGTAGCGAGCGGATCGCGGTCTCGCGCCCGGAGCCCGGCCCCTTCACGTGGCACTCGACCTTCTGGAGGCCGTGCTCCATGCCCTTGCGGGCTGCGGCCTCGGCGGTCACCTGGGCCGCGAACGGCGTGGACTTGCGCGAGCCCTTGAAGCCGGCGCCACCGGCGGACTCCCAGGCGATCACGTTGCCCTCGCGGTCGGTGAGGGTGACGATCGTGTTGTTGAAGGACGTCTTGATGTGGGCCTGGCCCACGGGAATGTTCTTGCGCACACGGCGCCGGCCGCGGGGCCGTCCGGGTCTTGCCTGGGGCATTGGTTAGGCGATCCCCCTGGGGCTCACTTGGACACCTTCTTCTTCTGCGCCACCTGGCCGCGGCGCGGGCCCTTGCGGCCGCGCGCGTTCGTCTTCGTGCGCTGGCCGCGGACCGGAAGGCCGCGCCGGTGGCGCTGGCCCCGGTAGGTACCGGTCTCGGTGAGCCGCTTGATGTCCTGCGAGCGCTCCCGCCGCAGGTCTCCCTCGACCACGAGGTCGTTGTCGATCGCCTCGCGCAGCTTGATGATCTCGTCGTCGGTGAGGTCCTTGACGTAGCGGTCCGGCGGGATGCCCGTCTTCTTCAGCACCTCGTTGGAACGCGAGCGACCGACCCCGAATATCGAGGTGAGGCCGATCTCGATTCGCTTGTTGAGCGGGATGTTGACCCCTGCGATTCTTGCCATGGAATACCTCTGGCTTGTCTAGCCTTGACGCTGCTTGTGACGCGGGTTCTGGCAGATGATCAGGACCACCCCGCGGCGGCGGATCACCTTGCACTTTTCGCACATGGGCTTTACCGAGGCGCGTACCTTCACGTCCGTCCGTTTCTCGAGAGATAGCCCTGCCCGCCCCAGGAGTTGGGCCGGCGAGCCCTGCATTCGGGCACGGCCAGAGGCCGCGCGCGACCGGTAAAGGCTAGCAAAGCGCCTCGGAAGAAATATCCAGGGGATTTCGCCCTCACCTGAGGTCCTGTGGCGTCGCCCAACGCCCCGCCGCCGACCATCAGGCTGCGGCGCGATCCTGCTTGAGATGCCATGGGGTCAGGATCCGGGGGCCCTCCGCGGTCACCGCGATGGTGTGCTCGAAATGGGCCGTGAGGGAGCCGTCCTGGGAATAGATGGCCCAGTTGTCGTCCCCCATCCGGACCGCGTGGCCGCCCGCGCACACCATCGGCTCGACGCAGAAGACCATGCCCTCCTCGAGCACCATGCCCCGGCCGGCTTCGCCGAAGTTCGGCACCTGCGGGTCCTCGTGCATCTGCCGGCCGATCCCGTGGCCGACCAGCGAGCGGATCACGGACAGGCCGTCGCGCTCCACCCGCTCCTGGACGGCGTGGGAGACGTCGCCCAGGCGGTTGCCCGGCACGGCCTGCGCGGTGGCGGCCTCGAGCGACTCGCGGGTCGCCTTCAGCAGGCGGGCCGCGGTCGGGCTGACGGGGCGCAGCGCCACGGTCAGCGCGGCGTCGGCAACCCAGCCCTCGTACACCACGCCCACGTCGATCGACAGCACGTCGCCGGAGACCAGCTCGTAATCGCCGGGGATGCCGTGCACGACCATCGAGTTGGGGGACGTGCAGATCGATGCGGGAAAGCCCCGGTACCCCTTGAACGCAGGCTCGCCGCCCCGCCCGCGAATGAACTTGTCCCCCGCCCGGTCGAGGTCGGCCGTCGTGACGCCCGGCCGGCACATCCCGCGCAGCATGCTCAGGCAGCCGGCGACGATCTCGCCGGCCTCGGCCATGACCTCGATCTCTTCGGGTGTCTTGCGGACGATCAAACCTTTTCCTCGAACTTCAGGCTCGCGAGCGTCGCCCGGATGGCATCGCCGACCTTCTCCGGATCGCGGGCCCCGTCCACCCGGCGCAGCATCCCCTTGCGCTCGTAGTACCCGATCAGCGGCTCCGTCTTGTCGTGGTACTGCTGTAGCCGGTGCTGGATGACCTCGGGCTTGTCGTCGTCGCGCTGCACCAGGCGGCTGCCGTCCATGTCGCATCGCTCCGGGTGCTTCGGCGGGTCGAACTTCAAATGGAAGTTGTGCTGGCCCTTGACGCACACGCGGCGTCCCGAGAGCCGGTCCACGACGGTTTCCTCGTCGACGTCGATCAGCAGGGCCGCCCCCAGCGACCGGCCACGCTTCTCGAGCTCCTCGTCGAGCGCCTGTGCCTGCCGCTCCGTGCGCGGGAAGCCGTCGAGGATGAAGCCCTTGCTCGTGTCCTGCTTCTCCAGGCAGTCGAGGATCATGGCGATGATCAGGTCATCGGGCACGAGGTCGCCGCGGTCCATGTACTCCTTTGCCTTCACGCCCAGCTCGGTCTCGTCGCGCACGGCGTCGCGCAGCATGTTCCCGGTGGCCAGATAGGGAAGGCCGAAGTCCTTTACGAGCCGCTCCGCCTGAGTGCCTTTTCCAGCGCCGGGTGGACCGAGCAGTATCAAGTTCAGCTCAGGCACGGCCGGGCTATTTCAAGAAGCCCTCGTAGTTGCGCATCATGAGCTGCGCCTCCAGCTGCTTCACAGTGTCGAGCGCGACGCCGATCGCGATCAGCAGCGAGGTGCCGCCGAAGTAGAAGTTGGCGCCGGTCTGGTTGAACAGCAGCGTGGGGAACGCGGCCACGACCGCGAGGAAGATCGCTCCCGGGAACGTCAGGCGGGCCAGGATGCGATCCAGGTACTCGGCCGTCGGGCGGCCGGGGCGTACGCCGGGTATGAAGCCCCCGTATTTCTTGAGGTTGTCGGCCTGGTCCACCGGGTTGAAGGTGACCGCCGTATAGAAGTACGTGAAGATGAAGATGAAGAAGCATTCGCCCACGATGAACGCCCAGCCGTTGGGATTGAAGAACGCGGAGACGTCCTGCGCCCATTGCGCCTGGCTCAGCTCCCCGATGGTCGGCGGGAACGCCATGATCGAGGCGGCGAAGATCACGGGGATCACGCCCGCCATGTTCACGCGCAGCGGCAGGTAGGTGGAACCGCCGCTCGTCATGCGGCGCCCCACGACCCGCTTCGCGTACTGGACCGGGATCCGGCGCTGCCCCTCCTGGATGAAGACGATGCCGACGATCACGGCCAGCGCGATGAACGGCATCATCACGACGAAGACCTGATCCGGGTTCGTCCACCACGCCTGCACGCCGGGCAGCAGGCCGGCGACGATCGACGCGAAGATCATCAGTGAGATGCCGTTGCCGATGCCGCGCTGGGTGATCAGCTCACCCATCCACATGAGCAGCGTGCAGCCGGCGGTCAGCGTGACCATGATCATGAAGAGCTTGCCGAAGGTGAGCGTGCCGACGATGCTCTCGCCCGACTGGTTGCCGATCGTCCGGAACAGGAACACGAAGCCGAGCGACTGCGCGGCGGCCAGGGCGACCGTCAGGTAGCGGGTGTACTGCGTGATCTTCTGCTGCCCCACCTCGCCCTCTTTCTGGAGCTTCTCCAGCGTGGGAACGGCGACGGTCAGGAGCTGCAGGATGATCGACGCGGTGATGTAGGGCATGATCCCCAGCGAGAAGATCGCGAAGTTCTGCAGCCCGCCTCCGGAGAACAGGTTGAGGAAGCCGAGGATGTTGGACCCGTTGAAGCTGTCCCCCACGCTCTTCACCGCGTCCACGTCGACGCCGGGGACCGGCACCACCGCACCCAGGCGGTAGAGCGCCAGGATCGCGGCCGTGAACAGGATCTTCCGCCGGATCTCGGGAACGCTGAATGCGTTGGCGATCGTCGCGATCATGACTTGCTGCGCCTCCAGGGCTCCTTCGGCGGGATGACCGTGCAGGTGCCGCCGGCGCCCTCGATGGCCTCGCGCGCCTTTGCGCTGAACCCGTGCGCCGACACGACCAGGTTCTTGCGCTCGACCTCACCCCGGGCCAGGATCTTGACCGGAGTGTCCTTGCGCGTCGCCAGACCACGCGCCCGCAGCGTCGCGGGCGTCACCTCCTCGCCGTCCTCGAAGCGGTTGAGGTCCGCGAGGTTGACCGGCTGGTTGTGGGTGCGGAAGGGCTCGAAGGGCATGGACTTCTTCATGTGCGGGCCGCGCAGCTTGCGCATCCGCATGTGCAGCGGGTTCTGGCCGCCCTCGTAGCCCGCCTTGCGCTTGTTGCCGGAGCGCGCGCCGGCGCCCTTCTGGCCGCGCCCCGCGGTCCGGCCGTAACCCGAGCCCTCGCCCCGGCCGACGCGCTTGCGCGCCTTGCGCGCACCGCGCGGCGGAGTCAGCGTGTGCAGGCCGATGTCGGCGTCTTCAGGCATTTGCCGTCTCCTCGATCTCGACCAGATGGGCCACGCGCCGCAGCATTCCCCGCAGCGCAGGATTGTCGGACCGCTCCGTCGTCGTGCCGATGCCGCGCAGGCCCAGGGAGCGCAGGGTCTCGCGCTGCGGGCGGTTCGCCCCCGCGGCGCTGCGACGCTGCCTGATCACGAGCTTGGAGGCCATGCTCCTACTCCGCTGCCGCCCCGGCGGGAGCAGGCGCAGCCGCCGTCTCGTCACCGGATGCGACGCTCTTCGCGGCGGGCCGCTCCTCCAGGCCGAGCACTTCGGCCACGGTCTTGCCGCGCAGCGCGGCGATCTCCTCGGGCCGCTTCAGGCCGCGGAGCCCCGCGACCGTCGCCTTCACGAGGTTGATCGGGTTCTGCGTGCCGAGGCTCTTGGACAGCACGTCCTTGATGCCGGCCAGCTCGAGCACGGCGCGCACGGGGCCGCCGGCGATCACGCCGGTTCCCTCCGAGGCGGGCTTCAGGAGCACCTGCCCGGAGCCGTAGCGGCCGACGATCTGATGCGTGATCGTCTGGTGGTGCTTCGGGACGCGGAAAAGGCTCTTCTTGCCGCGCTCCACCGCCTTCTGGATCGCGAGCGGCACCTCGTTGGCCTTGCCGTAGCCCACGCCGACGATCTGGTCCTCGTCGCCGACCACCACCAGGGCGGTGAACGAGAAGCGCCGGCCGCCCTTCACGACCTTCGCCACGCGGTTGATGGCCACGACCCGTTCCTGGAGGTCGAGTCCCTGGGGGTTTATGCGATCGTCGCGGGCCATTTCGTGAGGGTACTAAAGGGGTCTGTCTAGACCGTTAGAACTTGAGCCCGCCTTCGCGGGCGCCGTCGGCAAGCGCTTTCACGCGGCCGTGGTACTTGTAGCCGCCCCGGTCGAAGACGCATGCCTCCACGCCGGCGTCGGCGGCTCGCTGCGCCAGGACCTCGCCCACGCGCTTGGCCTGGTCCATCGCCTTGAGCCCGCGGAGGTCCGGCTCGAACCACCGCACGGAGGCGACGGTGTGGCCGCGGTCGTCGTCGATGAGCTGGGCCACGAGGCCGCGGTTCGAGCGGAACACGGACAGCCGGGGGCGCTCGGCGGTGCCGACAGCTCGCGCCCGGATGCGCCGGCGGCGCCGGTCGCGGCGCGCGCGCTTCTCGATGACCGCGGTCGTCATGCGCGCTTGCCCACCTTCCGTGCCACGTGCTCGCCTGCGTAACGCACGCCCTTCCCCTTGTAGGGCTCGGGCGGCCGGAACTTCCGGATGCGCGCGGCGATCTCGCCGACGACCTGCTTGTCGTTTCCGCGCACGACGATCTGGGTGGGCACGGGCACCTCGAACTCGATGCCCTCGGGCGCTTCGATCCGCACCGGGTGCGAGAAGCCGAGCGCCAGCTCCAGCGTGTTGCCCTTCAGCTGCGCGCGGTACCCGACGCCCTGGATCTCGAGCCGTTTCTCGAAGCCGCTCGTGACTCCCTCGACCATGTTGCTGACGAGGCTGCGCGTGAGACCGTGCAACGCGCGGTGCTCACCGCGGTCGGTCGGGCGCTTCACCACCAGCGTGGAGTCCTCGCGCTCGAAGGACATGTCGCGGGAGACCGCCTGCTGGAGCTCACCGCGCGGGCCGCGGACGACCACCAGCCCGTCGTCGATCTGCACCTCGACCGTCTCGGGAATCGGAATCGGAAGTCGGCCGATGCGGCTCATTACCAGACGTGTGCGAGGACCTCGCCGCCGACACGCTCGCGGCGCGCCTGGTTCGCGGTCATGAGGCCTTTGGAAGTAGTCAGGATCGCGGTGCCCATGCCGCCCAGCACGCGCGGCAGCTGGTCCGTGTTGGCGTACTGGCGCCGGCCGGGCTTGGAGATGCGCTTCAGGCCGCTGATCACCGGCTCGCGGTCCTCCGTGTACTTGAGCCGGATCCGCAGCGCCTGGAACTCCGCCGTCGTCTTGTGGCTCTTGGCTCCCGGCGGGCGGTCCGTCGCCTCCACGCCGAACCCGAGGATGTAGCCCTCCTGCTCGAGCACGCGGGCAAGCTCCTGGTTCATGCGCGAGGCCGGGACGACGACATCGTCGTGGTCCGCGTGGATCGCGTTGCGAACGCGTGTCAGGAAGTCTGCGACTGAATCCGTCAAGAGATCTCTCTGGCTCTGCTCGGTAGGTGCTGCAGCCCGGCTACCACGACGACTTGGTCATGCCCGGGATCATGCCCTGGTGGGCGATCTCCCGCAGGCAGATCCGGCACAGGCCGAACTTCCGGTAGTACGCCCGCGAGCGGCCGCACCGGCGACAGCGATTGTAGTTACGCGTCTTGAACTTGCTTCCGCGCTGCTGGCGGACTTTCTGTGACGTCTTGGCCATGTTCTCCTATTCGCTCTCTTCCGAGGGGGCTGCGCCGCCCTCGTCTCCTGCGCCGCCTTCACCCGCGGCTCCGTCCTCGGAGGCCTCCTCCTCGGGCTCGCCCCGCTCCGCCTTGAGCTGCGCGGCCGCCGCTTCCTCGGCCTCTCGCTTGGCCTGCTGCTCGAGCTGCTGCTGGCGCATCTCGGCGGCCGTGGGGCCGCGGTCCTCGGCGCGGAAAGGCATCCCGAGGAGGCGCAGCAGCTCACGCGCCTCGTCGTCGGTCTGTGCAGAGGTCGTGATCGTGACGTTCAGGCCCCGGACCTGGTCGATCGAGTCGTAGTCGATCTCGGGAAAGATGATCTGCTCGCGCAGCCCCAGCGTGTAGTTCCCGCGGCCGTCGAACGAGCGCGGGTTGAGGCCGCGGAAGTCGCGGATGCGCGGAATCGCGATCGACTGCAGCCGGTCGAGCATCTCCCACATGCGGTCGCGCCGCAGGGTGGCCACGACGCCCACGGGCATGCCTTCGCGCAGCTTGAACCCGGCGATCGACTTCTTCGCGCGCCGCACGGCGGGCTTCTGCCCGACGATCGTCGCGAGCTGCTCGGCCGCCGCCTCCAGCATCTTGCTGTCCTGCTTCGCCTCGCCCACGCCCATGTTGACCGTGATCTTGAGCAGGCGCGGCGCCTGCATGACGCTCGAGTAGCCGAACCGCTCCATCAGCTGCGGCTTGATCTCGCTCTCGTATCGCTCGTGGAGCCGGGCCGGCACTTAGGTGCTCTCCGGCAGCTTCTGCCCGGACAGGACCGACACGCGCTCGCGTGTGCCGTCCTCGGTGCGCTCGATGCGCACGCGCGTGGGCTTGTTGTCACGTGGATCCACGAGCATCACGTTGGAGATGTGGATCGGGCCCTCCTTCTCGATCACGCCGCCCACCTTGCCGCCGCGCTGCGTGTCCTTCAGCGAGCGCGGCCGCTGGTGGCGCTTCACGACGTTGAGCCCCTCGACGAACACGCGGCCCTTCTGCGGGTCCACGCGCAGCACGCGGCCCTGCTTGCCGGAGTCCTTGCCGCCGATCACCTGGACCGTGTCACCGCGTCTTACCTTTGCCGCCATTGCCTACAGCACCTCCGGTGCGAGAGAGACGATCTTCATGAAGTTGCGTTCGCGCAGCTCGCGCGCGACGGGACCGAAGATGCGCGTGCCCCGCGGGTTGTTCGCAGCGTCGATCAGGACCGCGGCGTTCTCGTCGAACGCGATGTAGGTCCCGTCCTTGCGCCCCAGCTGGCGGCGCGTGCGAACCACCACGGCCTGCACGACCTCGCCCTTCTTGACCGCGCCCTGCGGCGTCGCGCTCTTCACGGTGCCGACGATCACGTCGCCGACGCCGGCGTAGCGGCGCCGGGACCCGCCCTTCACGCGGATGCAGAGCAGCTCACGCGCGCCCGTGTTGTCCGCCACCTTGAGCCTTGTCTCGGCCTGGATCACTTAACGCGCCTTCTCCAGCACCTCGACCAGCCGCCACCGCTTGGTGCGCGACAGCGGACGTGACTCGGCGACGCGCACGACGTCGCCCTCGTTTGCCTCGTTGCGCTCGTCGTGGGCGTGGAGCGTGCCCGTCTCGCGCATGACCTTCCCGTACACGCGGTGCCGCGCGACACGGTCGATGCGGACCGTGATCGTCTTGTCGGCCTTGCTGGACACGACGACGCCCTGCCGGGTCTTGCGGGCCACCGACTCCCGCGCCGGGGCAGCCTCGTCCTGTGACGCACCGGTGCCCGTGCTTGCAGCACGGTCTTTCTCTCTCCGCTTCGCGCGCCAGCGCGTGCGCTCCTGAGCCTTGCGCGCGCGCTGCTCGGCGCGCTCGCGCAGGCGGTCATCGAGGGACTTCGGGCCGCTGCCCGGACCTTCGGCGACGGATCGCGCGAGCTTGCGGCGCTGCTTCGGCGACAGCTGCTCGGCGGGCTCGGCGTCGGCGGCAGGTGCTGCGGCAGGTGCCTCCGCGGGCGCCTCGGCCGGAGCCTCCTCCGCAGCCTCGTTCTCCGCGGCCTCCGGCTCGGCGGCCTCGGGCTCGGCGGCCTCCGCCGCAGGCTCCTCGGCGGCAGGCGCCTCCGCCGGGGCCTCGGCCTCGTTCTCGGCCTGCTGATCCTTTTCTTCTTCGGCCATCACGTCGGTCTATGCCTTCCGCAGCTCGTGTTCGATGTCCAGGTTGCGCTCGCCCGCGATCGTGAGGGCGCGCGCCAGTGAGCGCTTCGCCTCGCGCAGGCGGGCGGTGTTCTCCAGCTCACCGGTCGAGTTGCGGAACCGGAGGTTGAACAACTCCTCGCGAAACTCGCGCACCTTCTCGACCAGCTGGTCGTTGTCGAGGTTTCTGACGTCTTTGGTCTTCATCTTCGGCCCTACTGGTCCTCACGCATGACGAACTTCGTGTGGACGGGCAGCTTGTGCCCGGCGAGGCGCATGGCCTCGCGGGCCAGGTCCTCGGGCACGCCGGCCAGCTCGAACATGACCCGGCCGGGCTTCACCACGGCAACCCAGAACTCGGGCGAGCCCTTTCCGGATCCCATCCTGGTCTCGGCCGGCTTCTTCGTCACGGGCTTGTCCGGGAAGATGTTGATCCACACCTTTCCGCCACGCTTGATCTTGCGGGTCATCGCGATCCGGGCGGCCTCGATCTGCCGGTTCGTGATCCAGGCCGCGTCGAGCGACTTCAGCCCGTACTCGCCGAACTGCACGGTGCTGCCGCCCTTGGCCATGCCGGCCCGGCGCCCACGGTGTTGCTTGCGGTGCTTGACGCGCTTGGGGCTCAGCATCTAACGGCCCCTCCGCGAGCCGCCGCCGCCACCGCGCCGCGAGTCGCCGCCGTCCTGGCCGCCCTGTGACTCGCCGGCTCCGCGACCGCGTGCACCGCGCCCGCGCTGTGGCAGGGGCGCGTCGGTCCCCTCGGTGGTGAGGTAGCCCTCCGGCATGACCTCGCCCTTGTTGATCCAGCACTTGACGCCGATGCGCCCGTGGGTCGTCTTTGCCTCGTACAAGCCGTAGTCGATGTCGGCGCGCAGCGTGTGGAGCGGCACGCGCCCATCCGAGTAGCCCTCCGTGCGCGCCATCTCCGCGCCTCCCAGGCGCCCGGACACCTGCACCCGCACCCCTGTGGCGCCGGACCGCATCGCGGACGTCAGCGCACGCTTCATCGCGCGCCGGAACGCCACGCGGTTCTGGAGCTGCTCGGCGATCGACTGGGCGACGAGCTTCGCGTCCAGCTCCGGCCGCTTGACCTCGAGGATGTTCACGCGCACCTGCTTGGACGTCATCTTGTGGAGATCGCGGCGCAGCGCGTCCACCTCGCTGCCGGACTTGCCGATCACGATGCCCGGCCGGGCGGTGTGGATGTCGACCGTGACCTCGTTCTTGTCCTTGCGGATGCGGATGTCCGACAGGCCGGCATGTCCCAGCTTGCCCTCGATGTGCTCGCGGATCTTGATGTCCTCGAGCAGATAGTCGGCGAACTCGCGCTCGTTGAACCAGTTCGACTTCCAGTCGTGGATGTAGCCGACCCGGAATCCCTCTGGATGTACTTTCTGGCCCACTAGCTCTCCTTGGTCGACAGCCCGACGGTGAGGTGGGCCGTGCGCTTGCGAATGCGCGTTGCGCGGCCCTGCGCACGCGGGCGGAAGCGCCGCAGCGTCGGGCCCTCGTCGGCGTAGATCTCCAGCACGTACAAGTCGTCTCCCACGAGGTCGTGGTTGTTCTCCGCGTTCGCGATCGCCGAGTTCAGCAGCCGCTCGACGTCGCGGGCCACACCGCGCGGGCTGTGGCGCAGCAGGGCGCGCGCGTCGGCGACGGAGCGCCCGCGCACGTGGTCCATCACGAGCCGCGCCTTGCGCGCGGATGAGCGCACGTACTTCGCCTGGGCGCGGACCACCGGGCGGGCCGGTGCCCGCGGCTCGCGCGCGGCGGGCTTCGGCTTGGCCGCCGCGGCCTTCGCAGGTGCCTCCGCCTTTGCCGCGGGCGCCTTCTCGGCGGGCTTCTTGGCGGCCGGGCGGCGGCGCGCGGCCGGCTTGGCCTCGGCCTTCGCGTCGCTCTTCGCGGCAGCCGGCTTGCGGGCCCGCGGCTTCGCGGCGCTCTTGGCGTCATCGGCCTTTGCGGTCGTCTTCGCGCGCGGCTTGGCGGCCGGCTTCTTCTCGGCCGCGGGCTTCTTCGCCGCAGGCTTCTTCGCCGCGGGCTTCTCCGCGGCCGGCTCGTCCTTCTTGGAACCGGTGCCCGAGCTCGCTCGGGTGCCGCTCTTCTTCTTCTCGTCCGCCATTACCTGACCCTCGCGGTCTTGTCGGAGCCGGCGTGGCCGCGGAAGATCCGGGTCGGGGCGAACTCGCCCAGCTTGTGGCCGACCATCGACTCGCTGATGAAGACGGGGACGTGCTTGCGGCCGTCGTGCACGGCGATCGTGTGACCCACCATCTCGGGGAAGATCGTCGAGGCGCGGGACCACGTCTTGACCATGCGCTTGTCACCGCTCTCGTTCATCTTGTGGATTCGGCTCATCAGCCGCTCCTCGACCCACGGGCCCTTCTTCGTAGACCTGCCCATCGCCTAACGCCTCTTTCCTCTGCGCCGGCCGCGCACGATGTACTTGTCGGACGGCTTGCCCTTCTTGCGCGTCCGGTACCCGAGCGTCGGCACGCCCCACGGCGTCACAGGGTGCCGCCCGGCGGTGGTCTTGCCCTCGCCGCCTCCGTGGGGGTGGTCGACCGGGTTCATCGCCGTGCCGCGAGTCTGCGGGCGGATGCCCTTGTGCCGGCTGCGGCCGGCCTTGCCGATCGTCACGTTCTCGTGGTCGGCATTGCCGATCGTGCCGATCGTGGCGCGGCACTCCGACGGGACCATGCGCATCTCGCCCGACGGCAGCCGCAGGGTGGCGGTGCGCCCCTCCTTTGCGACGAGCTGGATCGACGCGCCTGCCGACCGCCCGAGCTGTCCTCCCCGGCCGGGTGTCAGCTCCACGTTGTGCACGACCGTACCGGTCGGGATACGGGCCAGCGGCAGCGAGTTGCCGACCTGGATCTCGGCCGCGTCGCCGGATCGCACCTCCATGCCCACGGTGAGGCGCTGCGGCGCCAGGATGTAGCGCTTCTCGCCGTCGCGGTAATGAAGCAGGGCGATGTGCGCCGTGCGGTTGGGGTCGTACTCGATCGACGCGACCTTCGCCGGCACGCCGTCCTTGCGGCGCTTGAAGTCGATGCGGCGGTAACGGCGCTTTGCGCCGCCGCCGCGGTGGCGGCTCGTGATGCGGCCGTGAGTGTTGCGGCCCCCGCTCTTGGACTTGCCCTCGACGAGCGACTTCTCGGGCTCGGAGCGGGTCAGCTCCTCGCGCTCCAGCCAGGTGGCGAAGCGACGGGCGGGGCTCGTGGGCTTGTGCTTGCGGATCGCCATGCGCTACTCGGCCGAGACGGCCGCCCCCTCGAACAGCTCGATGCGGTCACCGGGCGCGAGCTCGACGATTGCCTTCTTCCAGTGCCGGGTCCGGCCCGCCGTGTATCCGCGCCGCTTGGGCTTGGCCTTCATCTTCATGGTCCGCACGTCGATCACGCGCACGTCGAAGACCGCCTCGACCGCCGACCGGATCTCGGTCTTGTGGGCGTCGGGGTGGACCCGGAAGGTGTACTTGTTGTCCGAGATCAGCGCGTAGCTCTTCTCGGAGATCACGGGTGCGCGGAGCACGCTGCGGGGATCCACTACGCCGCCTCCTGCGCCACTCGAGCCTGGGGCTCGGCGGCGATTGCCTGCAGGTCCGGGATCGCAGCCTCGGAGATCACGAGCGTCCGGGCGCCGACTACGTCGGCCACGCCGGCGTCACGCGCCGGCAGCACGACCACGTCGGCGATGTTGCGAAAGGACTTGGCGCAGGCGAGCTCTTCGCCGCCCAGCAGGACGAGCACCTTGCGGGTGTCGTCCAGAGCCTCGAGCGCCTTCGCGGCGGTGCTGGTCGAAGGCTCCGTGTAGGACGGCGCGTCGACCACGGCGATGCTCTTGCGCCGCGCGTGCACGCTGAGTGCCGCGCGCAGGGCGCGCCGGCGCGCACGGCGGTTGACCTTCACGGTGTACTGGCGGGGACTGGGGCCGAAGGTCACACCCCCGCCGGTCCAGTGCGGCATGCGGATCGAGCCCGCGCGTGCACGGCCCGTCCCCTTCTGCCGCCACGGCTTGGTGCCGCCGCCCCGCACCTCGGCGCGGGTCTTGGTCGACGCCGTGCCACGCCGGCGCGCGAGCTGCTCGGCCCGCACCGCCTCGTAGACGACGGCGTTGTGGAACGGCTCGGAGAAGATCTCGGCCGGCAGCTTGACGGTGCCCTGTGCGCCCAGCCGCGACGCGCTCGGAGCGGCCTCAGCCATCGCGCACCTCGACCAGTCCGCCCTCCGGCCCGGGAACGGAGCCCCGCAGGAGGAGCAGGTTGCGGTCCGGATCGACGTCCACGACCGTCAGGCCCGGCTGGGTCACGCGCGTATTGCCCATCTGGCCCGGGAGCCGCGTGCCCTTCATGACGTGGGACGGCGTCGCGCTGGCCCCGATGGAGCCGGGCGCGCGCACGTTGTGGGAGCCGTGGCTCACCGGGCCGCGCGAGAATCCGTGCCGGCGGATCGTGCCCTGGAAGCCCTTGCCCTTCGAGCGGCCGCTGACCTTGACGCGCTGCCCCTTCTCGAACAGGTCCGCGACGCCGACGGTCTGGCCGATCTCGTAGGCGCGGTCGTCGGTGTTCGCGATCCGGAACTCCGCAAGGTGGCGCAGCGAGCCCACGCCGGCGCGCTTCAGGTGGCCGCGCTGGGGCTTGGTCAACCGCGCCTCCTTGGCCTCGCCGAAGGCGAGCTGCACGGCTCGATAGCCGTCGCGCTCGGGGTCCCGCACGGCGGTCACGGCGCACGGCCCGGCCTCGATCACCGTCACGGAGATGCGCTCGCCCTCCTCCGTGAACACCTGCGTCATGCCGAGCTTCTTGCCGAGCAGGCCGGCCATCACAAGCGGATTTCGATGTCGACGCCGGCCGGCAGATGATCCAGCCGCTGGAGCGAGTCGACGGTCTTGGGACTCGGCTGATGGATGTCGATCAGCCGCTTGTGCGTGCGGATCTCGAAGTGCTCGCGCGAGTCCTTGTCCTTGAAGGGGCTTCGGATCACGACGTAGACGTTCTTCTCGGTCGGCAGGGGAACGGGACCGGCGACGGTCGCCCCGGTGCGTTCCGCCGTCTCCACGATCTCGGCGGCCGCGCGGTCGATGGCGTCGTGGTCGTACGCCTTCAACCTGATGCGGATCTTGTTTTGAGGTATTGCGGCCAATGTGGTCTGCTGTCTTTTTCCTGCTCCGGTCGCACTAGGGGCGAAGCCTGTGAGGCCCCGCCCCGGTCGTATGAATCGACTTCTTTGCCGTACTACGAAGGGAGACCGCCTCGCGGCGGCCTCCCGTTGCTACTGAAGGATCTCCGTTACCACTCCCGAGCCGACCGTCCGGCCGCCCTCGCGAATGGCGAAGCGGAGCTGCTCGTCCATCGCGATCGGCTGGATCAGCTCGATCTCCATCTGCGTGTTGTCTCCCGGCATCACCATCTCCGTGCCCTCCGGCAGCTGGCACACGCCGGTCACGTCCGTCGTGCGGAAGTAGAACTGCGGCCGGTAGCCGTTGAAGAACGGCGTGTGGCGGCCGCCCTCCTCCTTGGTGAGGCAGTAGACCTCCGCCTTGAACTTGGTGTGCGGCGTGATCGACCCGGGCTTCGCGAGCACCTGCCCGCGCTCGATCTCCTCGCGCTTCATGCCTCGCAGCAGACAGCCGACGTTGTCGCCCGCCTGGCCGTAGTCGAGCAGCTTGCGGAACATCTCCACGCCGGTCACGACCGTCTTCGAGGTCTCGGGATGGATGCCCACCAGCTCGACCTCGTCGCCCACGTTGACCTTGCCCTGCTCGATGCGGCCGGTGGCGACGGTGCCGCGGCCGGTGATCGTGAACACGTCCTCGACCGGCATCAGGAACGGCTTGTCGAGGTCGCGCTCGGGCTCGGGGATGTACTCGTCGAGCGCGTTGGTCAGCTCGATGATCCCGTTCTTCGCCTCCTCGTCGCCCTCGAGCGCCTTCAGGGCGGAGCCCTTGATCACGGGCACGTCGTCACCCGGGAAGTCGTAGTTCGAAAGTAGCTCTCGCACCTCGACCTCGACCAGCTCGAGCAGCTCGGGGTCGTCGACCATGTCCACCTTGTTCAGGAAGACGACGATGTAGGGCACGTTCACCTGGCGGGCAAGCAGCACGTGCTCGCGCGTCTGCGGCATGGGGCCGTCCGCGGCGGACACGACCAGGATCGCGCCGTCCATCTGCGCCGCGCCGGTGATCATGTTCTTGATGTAGTCGTGGTGGCCGGGACAGTCGACGTGCGCATAGTGGCGCTTGTCGGTCGAGTACTCGACGTGCGCGGTCGCGATCGTGATGCCGCGCTCCTTCTCCTCCGGCGCCTTGTCGATCTCGTCGAACTTCGTTTCCTCGGCCATGCCCTGCTCGGCCAGGACCTTCGTGAGGGCGGCGGTCAGGGTTGTCTTGCCGTGGTCGATGTGACCGATCGTGCCGACATTCACATGTGGCTTGTCGCGCTCGAACTTCTCCTTCGACACTGTCTAGCTCCTTGGTTTCGAATAGGGGGCTTGGCTCACGGCAAGGGCCGGCGTGTGGCCGCTGAGGCAGCACGCGGGCCAACCGCGAAAATATAGCTGGATTGCTTAGCTGGCAGCGCCCACGAGCGTGCCGCTGCGGCTTTCGCTGATCTCCTCGGACAGCGCCGAGGGGACCTCGCTGTAGCGGTCGAACTGCATCGTGTAGGTGGCGCGTCCCTGGGTGGCGGAGCGCAGATCCGTGGCGTAGCCGAACATCTCGGCCAGCGGGACGTGCGCCTTGATCACCTGCGCGTTGCCGCGCGGCTCCATGCCCTCGATCCGCCCGCGGCGGCGGTTGAGGTCGCCGATCACGTCTCCCATGAACTCCTCGGGCGTGACCACCTCGACGGCCATCACCGGCTCCAGCAGGACGGGCTTCGCCCGCCGGGCCGCCTCTCGCAGGGCCATCGACCCTGCGATCTTGAAGGCCATCTCCGAGGAGTCCACGTCGTGGAAGGAGCCGTCGGTGAGCGTGACCCGCACGTCCACCATCGGGTACCCGGCCTTGACGCCGGTCTCGAGTGCCTCCTCGACGCCCTGCTCCACGGCAGGGATGAACTCCGAGGGGATCGCTCCGCCCTTGATCTTGTTCACGAAGTCGAAGCCCTCGCCGGGCGCGGGCTCGAGATCGATCACCGCGTGCCCGAACTGGCCCCGGCCGCCCGTCTGGCGCACGAACCGGCCCTCGATCTTTTGCACGTGCTGGCGCACCGTCTCGCGGTATGCGACCTGCGGCCGGCCCACGTTGGCGTCCACCTTGAACTCGCGCATCATGCGGTCGACGATCACCTCGAGGTGCAGCTCGCCCATGCCGGAGATCAGGGTCTCCCCCGTCTCCTCGTCCGAGCGCACCTGGAACGTCGGGTCCTCCTCGGCGAGCCGCGCCAGTGCCGTGCCGAGCTTCTCCTGGTCGGCCTTGGTCTTCGGCTCGATGGAGACCGCGATCACGGGCTCCGGGAACTCGATCGTCTCGAGCTTGATCGGCGCGTTGGGGTCACACAGCGTGTCGCCCGTGGCGGTCTGCTTGAGGCCGACGCCCGCGACGATGTCGCCGGCGTAGATCTCCTCGCGCTCCTCGCGGTGGTTCGCGTGCATCTCGAGGATGCGGCCGATCCGCTCCTGCCGGCCGGTGCTGGCGTTCAGCACCTTCGAGCCGGTGCTCAAAGTGCCGGAATAAACGCGGAAGTACGTGAGCTTTCCCACGTACGGGTCTGCCATCACCTTGAAGGCCAGCGCGGCGAACGGTGACTGGTCGTCGGCCGGGCGCTGCGCCTCGCGGCCCTCGGGCTCGCCCTTGACGGGCTCGATGCCGCTCACCGGCGGCACGTCGAGCGGCGACGGCAGGTAGTCGATCACGGCGTCCAGCAGCGGCTGCACGCCCTTGTTCTTGAAGCTCGATCCGCAGAGCACCGGCGTCACCTTGATGTCGAGCGTCGCCTGGCGCAGCGCAGCCTTGATCCGGTCGGCGGAGATGTCCTCGTCGGCGAGGTAGGCCTCCATCAGCTCGTCGTCGTAGTCGGCACACGCCTCGATCAGGTGAGTCCGCGCCTCGTGCGCGGCGTCGGTCATGTGGGCCGGGATGTCCTGCTCCTCCCAGTTCGTGCCGAGCTCGTCGTTCCAGATCAGCGCCTTGTCGGTGACCAGGTCGATCACGCCCTTGAAGTCGCCCTCGGAGCCGACCGGCAGCTGGATCGGGAGCGGGTGCGCGCCGAGGCGGTCCTTCATGGTCTGCACCGCGGCATCGAAGTCCGCGCCGGTGCGGTCCATCTTGTTGATGTACGCGATGCGGGGCACGCGGTACTTGTCCGCCTGCCGCCAGACCGTCTCGGACTGGGGCTCTACGCCGGCGACCGAGTCGAACAGCGCGACCGCGCCGTCGAGCACGCGCAGCGAGCGCTCGACCTCGACCGTGAAGTCGACGTGCCCGGGCGTGTCGATGATGTTGATGCTGTGGTCCTGCCACTCGCAGGTGGTCGCGGCCGACGTGATCGTGATGCCGCGCTCCTGCTCCTGCTCCATCCAGTCCATGACGGCAGCGCCCTCGTGGACCTCGCCCATCTTGTGGCTGCGACCGGTGTAGTAAAGGATGCGCTCGGTCGTAGTCGTCTTGCCGGCATCGATGTGGGCCATGATGCCGATGTTGCGTAGCTTGTTGAGCGGAATGGTTCGAGGCATGATTTCTTGATGAATCGGCTGGATCGGGGCAAAAAAAGAGCCCTCGCGGGCCTGGGGTGCAATGCGGCCTGCGAGCTGTCGGCTATCGGCGGTCGGAATCCATTTCGGGGACTCCCGGGCAATTCCCTGCCGAGCGGATCCCCTGAGGCGCTCGAGGCAAGTGCAGATACGCCCGTGGACGTCCGGCAAGGATAGCAGGGGCCGATGCCAAAAAATGAGGCCCAGAGCCGCCCCGACGGCTCTTCCGCGACGTCTCGCACGGGCGCCCTGCGCACCGTGGAAGCGGTGCTCGAGCGAATCGCCGCCGCGCCCTTCCGGCTGTTGCGCCGGCGCCTGCCGGAGGCCGCGGCCCTGCTCGCGGTGGTGGGCGGCCTGCTGCTCCTCTACGCCGAGACGCTCGACCTCTACCGGGTCGTGACCCCGGGCGGCGCCACGTCGAACGCGGCCGGCTCGATCCAGTCGGGCGCCGACCAGCATTCCTGGGCGCTCGGCGTGATCGGCGTGGTCATCGCCGCGGGCGCGCTGCTCGCCTACTGGACGCGCCAGCGGCTGCCGGCGTGGGCCGCCGCCGCGCTGGCGGCGATCGCCCTGGGCATCGTGCTGATCGGAGACATCCCGGACGTGACCTCGTCCGGGCTCACGACCGAGATCGAGAACGGGGAGGCCCAGCCGGAGGCGGGCTTCTGGGTCGAGCTGATCGGCGCCCTGGCAGCGCTCGCCGGAGCGGCGCTGCTCGCCTGGCTGCTGTCGCGCGGGACCGCCCGGCGCCAAAGGAGCGCGTAACGGCCGCGGGCAAGCCCCTCCTCCAGGCACTCGACGACGCTCCCCTGACGGGCCGCTTCTACGTGCTCGCCGGCGCGGTGATGGTGGGCGCGGTGCTCGACCTCTTCGACTTCTTCCTGATCGCGTTCGTCGTGCCGGATCTCGCCGACGAATGGGACCTGACTTTCGGCCAGGCGGCGGCGATGCTGCTTGCGGCGGGGGTGGGAGCCATCGGCGGCAGCATCGTCTGGGGACGCCTTGGGGACCAATACGGACGGCGCCGGCCGCTGATGGCCGGCATCCTCCTGTTCTCGCTCGCGACCGGCGCGCTCGCGCTGGCGCCGGAGGGCGGCTGGTGGTACATCGCCCTGCTGCGCCTGGTGGTCGGGGCGGGCGTGGCCGGCGTGGCGGTGATCGCCGTGCCGCTGGCGCTCGAGTTCACCCCGACGCGGCTGCGGACGCTGGTCGTGGGATTCGTGACGACCGCGATGGTCCCGATCGGGATCATGGTCGCGGCGGTCGTCGCGGCGGCGCTGCCGTGGCGCGCCGCGTTCGCGATCGGGCTGCTGCCGATCCTGCTGGTGCCCTTCATCGCCTGGTACGTGCCGGAGTCGCCGCGGTGGCTGGCGGACAAGGGCCGGCTGCGCGAGGCGCGCCGGGTGGTCGCGTGGCTGATCGAGCGCCCCGAGGAGGATCTCGCGCTCGAGGCCCCGCCCTCTCCGCCCGCGGGCGAGTCCTACTCGGACCTGTGGCGCTACCGCAGCAGCGTCGTGGTGACCGTGCTGGCCTGGCTGGGCGCCTCGATCGCGGTCTCGGGGCTGGTGCTGTGGGGCCCGACGTTCCTCGAACGCATCCTCGACGTCAGCGCGGACGAG
>Ga0209382_10001780_pt1 | contig 33204 bp, 29 predicted proteins | sample SoiMetdeltSBSDD5_FD_187599 | JGI IMG/M metagenome (GOLD analysis project Ga0209382, IMG submission 187599) | Bulk soil microbial communities from a Populus tree surrounding site in Tennessee, USA - Soil MetaG P. deltoides SBSDD5 (SPAdes) (version 2) | ecosystem: Environmental > Terrestrial >... | reverse complement strand
GAAGAGCCGGCGCACTGAACGAAATCCACGCGCGCGCGTCGCCGTGCTATCTTCGATTCATGGCCGTACCCCTCGATACGTCCGCCGAAGCTGCCCAGCTTCACGAGGAATCCTACCGGCAGTTGGACACGGCCTACATCGAGCGTTGGGTTGAAGAGCTCGGGCTTCAACAGCAATGGGTTGCCGCGCGAAACAAGGTCGTCTAATCGTCAAGTCGCCCACGACGGGGGAGCTTGTTTCGCGTCGCGGTATGACCTAACATCACACCATGGGCCGAGCCAAGATTGCCATCACCGTTGATGAGGAGGCACTCGCAGAGATCGATCGCCTCGTGGGCGAAGGCGTGTATCCGAACCGGAGCAAGGCCATCGAGTCGGCGGTTCAGGAGCGAATTTCAAAGCTGCAGCGCTCCCGGCTGGTTCACGAATGCGCAAAGCTGAATCGAGAAGAAGAGCAGGCGCTGGCCGAGGAGGGGTATCTCGGGGAGAGTGAATGGCCCGAATACTGAGGGGCGATGTCGTTTGGGCTGAGCTCAATCCAGCGGTGGGACACGAGCAAGCAGGCCAGCGACCCGTGGTCGTCTTGAGCCATGACGTTTTCAACGATCGCTCCGGCACTGTGATCGCTGTGGCAGTCAGCAGTCAGGAGCCACGTGCTGGATTTCCTCTGACGCTGGAGATCACTACGGCGAAATTGCCGAAGCGTTCCTGGGTAAAGATTGGTCAGGTTCGGACGCTTTCGATCGAGCGTCTGGGTAAAAAGTTGGGTCGAATCGCTCCGGAAGAAATCGAGCGAATCATCGAAGGACTCAACGAAATCATCGGAGGCTAACCGCCTCCGCGATGCTCCGCCAACCGCCAACCGCCAACCGCCAACCGCCAACCGTCAACCGCCCGATCGATCATGCTTCCTCCCGAGCGCGTAGCCGTTCGCGGCCCAGCCGGCGGTGACGGCGACGCCGAGGGCGGCGATGGTGACGATGCCCGCGCCGGCGGTGTGCAGCGCGCCGATCAGCCAGGCCACGAGCGCGTCGTTACCGCGGTAGACGAACGTATCGATGAAGTTCTTCGCCTTGAACCGCTCCTCGGGATTCACGACCGTGTAGACCACCTCGCGTCCCGGGCGCGTGAACGCGTGCTCGCCTGCGCGGTGGATGACTTGCAGTACGGCGACGAGCGCGAGGCGCGGGAAGAACGCGAGCGCGGCGAGGCCGATGCCGATGAGCGCCGGTGCGGCGGTGAGCGCGGTGCGGAGTCCGAGGCGGGTGAGAACCTGGCGCGTGACGAGGAGTTGCAGCGTCACCGTGATGATGTTGTTCGTGAGGTCGAGCAGCGCGAAATAGCGCGTCCGCTCGCCGGAGTCGCTGATGGCGCGCTTCACGATGTCCGCCTGCTCGAAGTAGATGATCGTCGAGACGGTCGTGTAGCAGATGACGATCAGCGCGATGCGCAGCAGCGTCGGCGAGCGCAGCGCGAGCAGGATGCCGGCGAAGACGTTGCCGCCGATCTTCTGTTGCGGCGGCGCGTCCGCGCGGCGCGGGATGAGCATCGTCAGCACGGCGGCGATTCCGAGGAACGCGGCGGAGATCGGGAGGAGATTCATCGGGCCGATGAGCGGCGCCAGCGCGGCGGTGATGCTCGGTCCCGCGATCGCGCCCGCGGTGCCGCCCATGGCGATGATCCCGTACATCTTCCGCGCCTCACCCTCGTCGTACGAGTCGGCCATCAGGCTCCAGAAGACGGAGATGAGGAAGAGGTTCAGCACGGAGATGCCGATGAACAGGCCGACGCCCCAGGCGACGATGTCCGCGCTCTGCAGGCCGCCGAAGGTGAGGAGCAGCAGCGCCGAGCAGAAGGTGTAGGTTGCGGCGGCGATGGCGCGGCGCTTCACGCGCGCGACGATCCAGCCGAACAGCGGCACGAGCAGCAGTGTGGCCGCGAAGGTCGCGGTGAAGAGCCACGGCAGTTGCTCGACGCCGGCGCGCACGCCGATCTCGTCCCGTACGGGGCGGAGGACGAAGTAGCCGCACAGGACGCAGAAGAAGGTGACGAAGGGGAGTGCGATCCGCATCGGTCCCGCGCACGTTAGCGCGGATCGATGTAAAGCAAGTGCAACGTCGCGGTGACGACGGCAAACGTTCGACGTGGTGGGTCGTATGAACCTTCAAGCCCATGCTGGACATGAAGCCGCGCTGCGAGCGGTGTGACGGGATCCTCCGCGACGACGAGCTCGCGTACATCTGCAGCTACGAATGCACGTTCTGCCCGAACTGCGCGAAATGGTTTCAGGCGAAGTGCCCGAACTGCAATGAGGAGTTGGTGAAGAGGCCGAAGCGCGATTCCAGTTTATCCCGCGCGTAGACGCGCGGGATAAACTAAGAAAACTAAGGAGACTTCAGCTCCCCGCACAACGCCATCGCCGAGTCGTACGGATTCCCGACCTGACTTTTGGGCTGGAGCCACGACTTCTTCACCATCGGGCAGTAGTACACGGCCGGGCGGGCGCCGGTGGTGGTGTTGCGGACTTTGATCATCTCATCCGAGAGCGCGGCGAAGGCGCGGCGGGCGCCGGTCAGGTCGCGCGATTTCTGGACCGCCTGCGCGAGCTCGGCGATCGTGAGCTTCTTCGCTTTCTGCGCGTCCGTGTGCAGCGCGGCAGCGTTCTTCTGGGCGCTCGCGAGGTCCTGCTTCAGCAGGCTCTGGCGGACGGCTTCATATTTCGTGAACAGCGTCGTGTTGGCGAAAACGGGGAACGCGAGGGCGAGAGCGAGGAACAGTTTCTTCATGCGCCGTCCGGAACACTCGTCTTCGGCCCCCACTTCCAGCTCGTCATCGGCGCTTGCGGTCCGTTCCACTTCTCATTGCTGCAGGGGCCGACGTCGCCGTTCGGGCAGGTCGTGGTGACGTCGGTGGTCGTGGGGACGATCTTCGTTTTCTGGAACGTGAGGCTCTGCGGAAGGGAATCGTGACCGGAGATCGTGATCCTGCCTTGCGCGTCGCTCGTCCAGATGGCGGCGTTGGTCATCTGCGCGCGGACGAGCGACGCATCGTTGAACTCGGCGCCCTGCAGGCAGGCGCCGGAGAAGCTGACGTCCTGCAGCGCCGCGCCGTTGAACTTGGCGTTGACGAGACAGGCGCCCGTGAAGGATGCCTCGAGAAATTTCTGCTGGGCCACGTTCTGAAAATCGAGCTTGCCGAGATAGGCGTTGTCGAAGCGCGTCCGCTGCACGGTTGCGCCATTGACCTTGGCGTTGTCGCCCCAGAGCAGCACGTACGTGAGATTCGCGCCGCTGAGGTGCGCATTCTCGAAGCTCGCATTTTTCAGACTGCTGTGGCTGAGGTCCGTGGACTTGTTGTCTTTCGTCTCCAGGTGCGCTCCGCTGAAGTCCCCGTCGTCGAGCACTGCCTTGGCCATGACGACGCCGGTGAGCCAGGCCTGAACGAACTTCACGCCTTTCAGGCGGACGAAGGACATCGCCGCGCCGGTCAGGTCCGCGTGACTGAAATCGACGGGCTTGCCGGTCGCCGTCGTTGCCTCCTGGAGCTGAGCCCCGTGCATCGTGGCGTAAACGAAGCTCGCGTTGTCGAGCTTGTATTTCTTCAGATCGTAATTGTCGGGAAAATTCGTGTAGTTGGCCTTGAAGCCGGTGAGGTCGAGCGGCAGCGTTCCGACGAGAATCATCGAATCGGCATTGAGCCACGTCCAATCGAGCTTGATGAGGTCGAGCGGAACGGTTGCTCCATGAAGGTTCGTGCACGGATTCGTTTCGCTCGGTGGCGAGAGCGTTCCTTCATAGAAGGCCGGCGGGATACTGAATTGCGCGGTCCGCAGATCACAGGAGTGGAAATCGGCGCCCATCATGCGCGCGCCGAGAAACTTCGTGTTCTTGTCGAGCGTGGCGCTGTTCAGCTTCGCCCGCAACAGAATCGCATCGGTGAGGTCGGCGCCGCGGAGATCGGCGCCGGAGAGATCGGCGCCGGTGAGATTGGCTTTTCTGAAATTGGCGCCCTGGAGGTCCGCGTCCTTGAGGGTCGCGCCGGTGAGATTCGCTCCGCTGAAGTCCACTTTCTGGAGAAATGCGCGCAGACTGAATTTCGCGTTGCAGAGCGTCGCTCCGCGAAACGTGGCCGGCATGTAGTACGGATACGGCTCCGCGGCAACGTTTGCCTCCCGAAAGTCGGCGTCGGTGAGATTGCACCCGTCGAAGGTCGCATTGATCAGCGACGCGCCTTTGAAGACGGCGCCGGTGAGATCGGTCTCCCACTTCGTCTCGCCATACGCAGCCCACGAAAAGGACGCTCGGTAGAGCATGGCATTCGAGAAGTCTGCTTTGCGGAGATAGCTCGACAGAACTGCCGCGTAGGCGAAATCGGTCGATGCGAGTTTTGCGTCATTGAGACCCTTGTCGAGGATCTTTGCCTTGGTGAAATCGATCCAACGGAGGTCGGCGCCGCTCTGGTCGCGAGACCACTCGTTGATGACGTCGACCGTCCACGGCTCTTGTGCGTAGAAAGACTTTTCCGAAACGAGCCACGGCGCGGAACCGCGGACGGTCATGGCCGCCTTGAAATCGGGGAGCTCGAGCCGCGCCTTCCCACCCTGTACGTTGATGCGAAATCTCGCCGCCCCGAGCTCCGATGAGGGCCAGACCACTTTGGGGAAGACGTCGTCGGCGACCGGTTCCCTCGCGCCGTCGAGCGCGAGCCATTTGCCGTACTGCGCGACGTCTCCCCCGATTGCCTTCAATGCGACCAGCCGGGGATTCGTGTGGGTCAATTCATAGAGCGCGAAGGTGGTCTTGTCGTCGGCGTTTGTCGTGAACGTCGATTGTCCGTAGCTCAGAAACAGGCGGCCGGTGCCACCGACAACGATGGAGAATTTGTACGTCCCGCGGTATTCGAGAGACGGTTGTGGCAGCGGCTGCGCTGTTGCCTCGATGCTCATGGTCATCCCCTCGGCGGCGCCGGCGGCGTCCACAGGCTCACGGAAGGCTCGGGTCGTTCGTTTGCGCCGAGGATCGTTTCGTAGTTGAGGGCGTAGACGCGGCGGAGGATGTCGACCGCGATCTTCGCCGCCGCGACGCCCGTCGTCGTGACGAGGAACCTGCCGTTCGGCTCGTACAGATCCACTTGATACTTCGACGCGACGTCGCCGGCGCTGCGATAGCGAAGCACGTACAGGTAGCCTTTCGCTTCGACGGCGAGATCGAGATACGACGAGTCCGCGGGATCGGCGAGCTTCATCGTCGGGATCTTCTTGCTCGCGTCGTTCGGGTCCTGGAAATACGGCACGGGATTGCCGTTGACGTCGAAGGCCTGGATGCGCTGGTGAATGCTTTCGAGGATCAGCACGCGCCCGTCCATGCCGACTGCGATCGCCTGTGGTCCGCCCATCAAGCCGTCGCGGAATCCTTCGCCGGATGCGAGCGTGGCGACCGGCGCTTCGGTGTCGGACACTTCGTTGTCGGCGAGCTTGAGGATCGAGAGTTTGTTCGTCGAGTAGTTGATGCCGAACACGTAGCCCTGCGGATGCATCACATAGCGGTCGTTCGGAACGATGAAGCGTCCGAAGCTCTTGCCCGTGCGTAGTGCGAATGACGGTGACTCGCCGTTGTAGGTGAGACGGATGCGTCGCACCTGCAATCCGCCGCCGCGATTCCCTTCCTTGAACTCACCGCACGTCGGATCGATGTAGAAGTTCCGTCCGCTGCCGTCTTCGGGGCAGGTGAGGTCGTAGAACACTCCCGGCGGGATGCTGAAGCCGACATTCGGGATCGCGAACTTCTCCTGCGGCTTGTCGGTCGTCGCGAGGTTCTGCATCGTGTACAACGCCGTGTTTACCGGCGCGCGCGCGGGATCATCAGGCGGGACGTTCTGTCCCGACGCTTCCCACGAGTACGCCATTTGCGCGGGACGCTGCGCCGTCGTGATCGACGAGCGATGCAGGACCGACTTGCCCGGAAACCTGGAAGGCGTCAGACGCGTGTCGGTCGGTGCGGTGCTCGGCAGCCAGTAGTGCGCGCGGCGCGTGGTGTCGTACACGATCTTCGACTGATGTTCGTACTTCGACCACGTGCCGAGCGGCGCGATGTTCGTTTTCACTTCGAGCTTCTCGATGTTCAGCGTCGAGCCCGACGTGCCTTTCGCTTCGAACCACGGCGATTCGCCTTGTCCGGCCTGCCAGCCGTTTGCGGCGTAGAAGAAAACGTAGACCTTCAGGCGTCCGCCCGCCGGGATGCTGTGGAACGTGACGTCGATCGGCGTCGAGCGCGGCGGGGCGCCGCCGAGCTGGAACGTTTGATCGGGGATCGTCGCGCCTTTGTCGTAGACGACGCGGACGAGATAGCGCACGGCCTGGTCGGGGAATGCGTGATAGTCGTTGTCGGGCACGAGGCGTACGTTCAGGTCGATCGCGCGCGTGATCTCGGACTCGAACACGAACGGCGAGGAGAGCACTTCGATCGTGGTCTGGCTCAGCTGCGCCGCGGTGACCGAGCAGCTGAGCGCAAACTGCGCCACGTTCAGCAGCGGTACGGCTTTCACTGCGACGCCGGCCGCGTAGTTCGCGATCAGCCAGCGTCCGAGGGCGAAGCTGGCGCTGAGCAGGATCGGAGAGAGTGCGATCGCGACGTCTTGCACCGCACGGGCGGGATCTTGCGAGAGACCGATGTACGCCGCAGTCGGACCGGCGACGAGAAACGCGGCGGCCGCGCAGACGGCAAAGAGCGTCTGGCTGTCGCTCATCAGCGCGACGACCGGCTTCGAATCCATCACCGCCGTTCCCGCGACGAGCAGGATCACCGGGATCGCCATCTCGCACGTGACCGTCGTGGCGATGCCGATCGGACAGACGGCGATGTCGTACTTGCCCTGCCCCAGACCTCCATAGAGCACGCGTACCTTCTGCGCGCCTGCGGGAACGGGGAAGGTCACGTGCATCGTGTCGGCGGGAATCGGAATGCCGAACACCGTCTGCACCGGCGGAATGAGCTTCGCGAACTTCACGCTGCGGTTGGGCGCAAAGACGGGAGCCAGGAACTCGGGAAGAACGTCGTCCCACCCTTCCGGTTGGATGACCGTTCCGTCGTTCGTCGTGAACTGCACGTGCATCGACAGATGGCGCAGCCAGTTGTTCTTCGTCTTCACCATCAGCTTTCCGTAGCCCGACTGATCGGTGATGCGGAACGGCCGTCGATCTCTGCCGGCGTCTCTCGCTCCGCCGATGCCGAACGTCGCGGATGGGGACGTGCCGAGCCCTGTTGCGTCGACGCTGTAGGCGAGACCGGAGCGGACGGAGTTGAGCTCGAACGCGGCGGTGGCCGTTGCGGAAGTCGTCACCGGCGGAACGACGCCGGAGCCGGTGAGCGTAGCCGTGAATTTCACGGCTTCGTTGGGCTTCGGCGTTTCCGTCGGAACGAGCTGGCCGCGCAGGAGTCCGCCCGGATATTGAGGCGTGGCGATCTTCACGTACATCTTGCCGTCGAGCAGCGCGGCGAGCGATGCGGCGTCGAACGGATCGGACTGGTCTTGATCGGACCACATCCCGTTTGCGCTCCACTTGCCGCTGGACGCGGGCGGCGTGTAGGTGACGTTCGAGTCGATCTCGAGCCCGCTGCCGGGCGTGAGGTTCTTCAGCGCCCACTTGTATTCATCGTTCGCCTCGAGGTCGATGCCGGCCAGCTGCGGATGCGGCGCGTGGTGCGACTCGGACTCGTGAACGAACTTCGCGTCTCTTGCCGTGGCGCCGTAAGGAGCGCTGGTGAGTCCGTACTGCACGCTCCACTGCGCGTTCTGGAGATAGCGCTCGTCGCGCGTCATGCGCACCGCTTTCGCGAGCACGCCTTCCATCGCGCTCTGAACGTCGGGATCGAGCTTGCGCCCGAACACGGGCTTGCCATCGTCGGTGGAGAGCGGTACGCCCTTCGGACCCAGGGCTCGAACGGTGGTCATCCAATCGTCGCCGGCTCCGCGAATCGCGGCGGGCAGATCGCCGCTCTCTTCGACTGCGGTCTGAATGCAGTAGTCGAGGATGTACGCAGGGATCGGACCGCCGTTGTTCGCGTTGAGATTGATGAGGCTCGGATGATGAAAGAGCAGCGCCATCGCGGATTCGACGGCGTCCTGCCAGGAGTCGATGCCTTCGGGAAGAATGGCATCGACGCCGGCAGTGAGCAGCGCATTCGCCGCGGCGAAGCGCTTCAACTTCGGATGCACGCTCCACAACCGCTTCCCGTTCGCGCGCACTTCTTCGCGCGCAAGGAATCTCCCTTTCCGCGGAACGTGAATGGAGAGGTGCACGGTCTGTTCGGTCTGCACGCCGTCGACCGTGACCGGCCGCGTGACGTGGCGCAGCGCGACGGCGTCCGACGGAAGCGTGGCGTCGATGTAGTGCGTGAGGTTCACGTCGGGAACGTGACGGAGGAACCCATGCTCCTCGCGCGCGCGGCGCAGCGACGCCTGGTCGTGTCTCCGCAGGGGGAACGACTCCATGCAGTAGTGCAGCGTGAAGTCGTGATTCGGATCGACGTGGGAGAGATCGTAGTGGAGCGTTTGCTTTTCGTTTGGACGAGACTCGAGCGTAGACATGGGCGTCTCCTTTTCGCGTGCCTGAGTTGCGGGATGGGTTGCGGTGGGCTACGACTCCTTTCGAATGGTTGTGAATCTCGGACAGCGGGGTTGGACTGACGGGCTCGCGACTTTTCCGTCGACCGGTCAAAAATTCTTCGAAGGACGAGCGTGCTCGTGACACACTGGAAGCTCGCAGGACAGAGAGCTGTATGGACCCGAGCGAGCTTCTGCAGGCGAACCTCGCGGCGATCGAGGGCATCGCTGCGCGTGCGTGCAGGCGCGCGCGCATGCACGACGCCGATGTCGAGGATTTCATCGGCTCGGTGAAGCTGGCGCTGGTCGAGAACGATTACGCGATCCTTCGCCAATTTCAGGGACGCGCGGCGCTGACGACTTATCTGACGATCGTCATCGAGCGCCTGCTCGTCGACGAGCGCATGCACCGCCTCGGACGCTTTCACGCCTCCGCGGAAGCATCGCGTCTCGGCCCCGCGGCGATCCTTCTCGAATCACTCGTCCGCCGCGACGGCCGCTCGCTCGAGGAAGCGCTGCCGATCGTGCGCTCGATCGAGCCTGCGCTCACGCGTGAGGATGCCGAGGCACTGCTGACGCGCATTCCGGAGCGGAGAGCGCGGGCGGTGACGATCGATCTCGACAGCGCGCCGCCGGCAAAGCTCGCGGGCGCACTGGGCGCCGACGCCCCGGCGCTGGCCGGCGAAGCGAGTCGCATGCTGGAGAGCGCGGCCGCGGTGATCCGCGCGACGATGGCGTCATTCGATCTCGAGGATCGCACGCTGGTCCGCTTCCACTACGGCCTGGGCATGAACATCTCCGACATCTCGCGGATGCTGCGTTTGCCGCAGCGCCCTCTCTATCGCCGGGTGCAGTCGCTGTTGCAGAGACTTCGCGGCGAGTTGGAAATGCGCGGACTCGGCGGCAGCTCCGCGGCGGACATTCTCGAGCGCGCCGCCGCCGAGGAGCTCGACCTCGGCCTGGCGGAAAACACGATGGTCCGTCAGTCCAATGACATGGAACCGCGGCATCTCAGGGAGCGCACGTGACCGAATTGCAATCGACGACGCCCTGCCCCGACGCGGAGATCCTGGCGGAGCTCGCGGAAGGAAAAGTGAAACGGCACGAGCTCCCGCCGTTGCTGGAGCATCTGCAGACGTGCGCGCGCTGTTCGCGCGCCGTGCGCGGAGCGAACGAAGAGCTGCAGCAGCCGGCGACGCGCTCGCCGTGGTGGCTTGCCGTCGCCGCGATCGCCGTCGTCGCGCTCGTGGCGGTGCCGTTCGTCGTGCGCCAGCTCCGATCGACTTCGATCGAGACGCTCGTCGAGTTGTCCCCGCGCGCGGCACGCGTCGTCGAGCCGCGCCTTTCGGGAGGATTCGACCATGCGCCGTGGCGCGGACCGAATCGCGCCGAGGGGAGCGCTTTCGACGCCGCGCAGCTCAAGCTCTTCGGAGCGGCGGGCGATCTCGTCGAGCGCGCGACGAAGGAGCCGTCCGCTGCCACGCAGCACGACGCAGGCGTCGCGTTGACGGTCATCGGCAAGCCGCTCGACGCGGTCGATCGCTTGCGCGATGCAGCCGCGCGCGATGGATCGAATGCGCGCACGTGGAGCGATCTCGCGGCGGCGCAATACAGCGCGGCGCTGCAGCTCGGACGCGCGTCGTTGTATCCCGAGGCGTTGGCGTCGGCCGATCATGCGTTGCGGATCGATCCGTTGCTGGCCGAGGCGCGTTTCAACCGCGCGTTGATCCTCGAGAAGCTCGGGCTCAGCGACGGAGCGCGTGAGGCATGGCAGCGCTATCTCGAAGTGGACGCTGGATCGCAATGGGCGGTGGAGGCTCGCGAGCGCCTTGCGAAACTTCCTGCGACGACGGGCGATGCGTCGTTCCGCAGCCGCGACCTTCCGCTTCTCGAGCGTGCAGTCGCGACGAATGATCGCGCACGCGTCGAGCGACTCGTCGCGCAATATCGCCAACAAGCGCGCACATTCGCCGAAGCCGAGCACCTCGGATTGTGGGGCGAAGCCGTGTTGCGCGGCGATGTCGCCGAAGCGTCGCGACTTCGCGACGTTGCGCGTGCGGTCGGCGATGCGCTCGTGCGCGTGAACGGCGAGTCGTTGTTGCGCGATGCCGTTTCATCGATCGACGGTGCGTCTCTCGCGGAAGCGCACGCGACCTATCGACGCGGCCGCATGTTGTACGGCAAGCAGCAGCCATCTGCCGCAGAGCCGGAGCTGCGCCGCGCGGCGGCGCTGTTCGCGGCGGCGAAGAGTCCGATGACGCTCGTCGCGCGCTACTTCGCAGCGAGCACGCGCTACGACCAGAACGACGTCGACACCGCCGAGCGCGAGCTCGCGGCGATTCTCGACGACGCTCCCACCGAATACATCGCGCTGCGCGCGCAGGTGCAGTGGCAGCTCGCGCTCTGTCGCATGTCGCAAGACGACTGGTCGGGTGCGTTGCCGCTGGTCGAGGAAGCGGCGGCTGCATTTCAGCGGCTCGGCGAGCGCAGCAACGAGGGATTCGTGAAGACGCTCGTCGCCGATGCGCTGATGTGCACGGGACGTCCCGACGACGCGTGGAACGCGCGCATCGAGTCGTTCCGTATCCTCAGCGCGGAAGGGCGCGGCAGCCGCCTTCCGGTGAGCATCGGTGGCGCCGTCCGCATGGAGTTGCGCGCCGCGCGTTTTGAATCTGCGCGCGCGTTGTTGCGACTCGAGATCGCGACAACGAAGAACGATGTGCTGCTCACGAACGCGCTCGTCCGCGAAGCCGTGCTCTCCACCGTCCTCGGCGAGCGAGCGTCCGCGGACGAAGCCGCGAACGTTGCGCAGGGCATCGATGACGACGCGCTCCGCGCGCGTGCGCTGATCGATGCGGACTTTGCCCGCGGCGCGGTGACGCTGCCGAGTGATCCGCGCAACGCGGAGATCGTGTTGACCCGTGCGATCGACGGCTATGCGCGCATCGAGAAGCCGCTGTTCCTCCCCGAATGTCATCTGCTCCGCGCACGTGCGCGCGAGCGCACCGGAGACACCGCTGGCGCGGCGGCCGATCTCGAGCAGGGCATCGTGCAACTCGAGCGTCATCGCGTCGACTATCCCGGCGCGGTCGTCGGAACGGGCATCCTCGACGCGGGCCGCGCTCTCTTCCGCGAAGCCGCGTTGCTCGCGATGGATCGGAACGATGCCGCGGCGGCGTTTGCGTACGCGGAGCGCTCGCGCGCGCAAATCGGATCTGCGGCGGCGACCGCGGCAGAAATTCAGAAGCGTTTGATCGGAAGCGATGCGGTCGTGCTCGAGATTTTCGGGTCGCACGTGTTCTGCGTGACCGAACGCGCATTCAAAGTCGCGCGCGTTGTTTTACCGAACACAGAAGATCGTAAGCAGCTCTATGACGGAATCATTCGTCCTTTCGAGAATGAGATTGCTTCCGCGCGACATCTCATCATCGTCAGCGATCCGTTGCTCGATGGTGTGCCGTTCAGTGCGCTGTACGACTCGGATTCGCGCACGCATCTCGTCGAGCGCGTGCCGGTGTCGCTGGCGCTGAGCGCGAGCTCGCTGCAACCGCGAGCGCGCGTGCGGCCGCGCGCGGTCGTCGCGGTCGGATTACCCTCGGGCGAGGCGGCTGGATCGATGGCGTTGCCGAGGATCGCGTCGGAGCTGAACGAAGTGCGATCGCTGTATCCGCGCGCGATCGACACAACGCCTTCGCCGACGTTCCGCGAGATCGCGGCGACCGCCGGAGTCGTCGACGTCGTGCACATCGCGGGGCACACGGAGCGCGGAAGCGGCGCGGGCGAGAGCGGACTGCGGTTCGCGGATCGCGAATGGGCGTCGTGGCGCAGCATCGCCGCTTCGCGGTTTCCGCCGTCGTCGACGATCGTGCTCGCGGCATGCGAAACGCTTCGGCATCCGCGCTCCTCGCAGACGTTTGCCTTGAGCATCGGCGGCGGGTTCCTCGCCGCAGGTGCGGGCGATGTCATCGGCACGCTCGACGTGATTCCCGACGGCGATGCCCACGATCTCTTCAAGGCCATTCACCGCGAGCTCGCACGCGGCGCGAGTGCGGACGAAGCCGTTCGCGCTGCGCAGATCGAGGCACTGCAGTCCGCGCGCGGAGTGCAGTGGCAAGTCATCGCCGTCCTCACGCGCCACATCCCCATTCGTACTGAAAGGAGCGAAGCATCATGGCAACGGTCACTATCTACTTCGTTGGAGTCTGCACGCACGTCGGTTCATTCGCCGCGCAGGACACGGAACATCGGGTGATTCTCGTCAACGCCTCCGCCGCGGAGGGAACGTGGATCAACGGGGAAAAGATCGAGCCGCACGACGCGCGGCTTTGGCTGAACCGAGATGACCAGCGTCCTCTCGCGGGCGTCCGACTGTCGCTCAACACGGAAAGCGAGAGCGTTCACTACGACGATTCATTCCGAACGTGCATCCCGCACGCGAGTGAGTTCACGTCCAGCCTGCCGTCGCCGTCGGAACAAGTCGTCCGCAACACCAGTCCGGATCGCGTCGCCGCCTACTTCGACGCCGCGGGCATGTTCGTCGGTGCGAGGGACTCCAACGGCGCGTCGTTTGCGATTCTGACCGTCACGACCAACGATCCTCCAGTGCTGACGATCAAGTCGTTCGAGTACGGCTCGCAACCCGAGACCATCGAGCTCGAAGATGGCGCCATCCTGCAAATCGAGAACCTCGGCCGCACCGAGCGCAACGACAGCGACCACGACTTCCTTCTTCACTTCAAGGTCGGGGAAAGCATCCCGACGGATGCACGGTGGCCGACGAATCCGCGGACCTGCGCGAATATCGTCGAGCCACCGTATTCACGCAACACGGTAGGCCCGGGCTGCTCGAACTCGGACTATCCCTGAGACCTCCTGAGCTCGCGTTGCTTCACGATCAGGAAAATGATCGGCGTCACGAGGAGTACGTGAATCGTCGATGTCACCATCCCGCCGATGAGCGGAACGGCGATCGGCTTCATCACGTCCGAGCCCGTGCCGGTCGCCCATAGCAGCGGCAGGAGACCGATGACGGTCGTGGCGACGGTCATGATCTTCGGGCGCACGCGCAGCAGTGCGCCTTCGACGGTCGCGTCGAAGATGTCCTGCGCGGTGAGTGGGCGGGCTGAAGCCCGCCCTACGTCGATCTTCCGATCGAGCGCCTCATGTAAGTACAACACCATCACCACGCCCGTCTGCACGGCCACGCCGTACAGCGCGATGAAGCCGACCCACACCGCGACCGACCAGTTGAACTGATAGATCCACATCAGATACACGCCGCCGATGAGTGCAAACGGCACCGAGAGCATCACCAGCAGGGCCTCGATGAGGCTGTGGAACGTGAAGTAGAGAATCACGAAGATGATGATCAGCACGAGCGGCACGACGATCTGCAATCGCTTGCGCGCGTGGACCTGGTTCTCGTACTGACCGGAGAACTGGAGCGAGTAGCCGGCGGGGAGTTTCAGTTGCGCGTCGAGCGCGTCGCGAGCCTCGTTCACGAACGAGCCCATGTCGCGGCCGCGCACGTTGAGCTGCACCAGCGCGCGGATCTGGCCGTTCTCGGAGTTGATCATCGCCGGGCCGGCGGTCGCGGTGATCTTCGCGAGCTGTCCGAGGGGCAACTGCAATCCAGGCGGCACGGTGATGAGCATGTTCTCGAGCGACGCCACGTCATCGCGGTAATCGGGGAGATAGCGCACCTGCACCGGATAGCGCGCTCGGCCCTCGACGGTCGTGGTCACGTTCATGCCACCGATCGCAGTCTCGATCGCGTCGAGCACGACGCCGACGGGGATGCCATAGCGCGCGATGGCCTCGCGGTCGACGTCGATGTTGATGTACTGGCCGCCGGAGATGCGCTCGGTGTAGAGATCGGCCGCGCCGTCGATCTTCTTCAGGATCGCTTCGGTCTGCAGGCCGAGGCGCTCCAGCGTGGCGAGATCGGGTCCGTAGATCTTGATGCCGAGTTGCGTGCGCACGCCGGTGTTGAGCATGTCGATGCGGTTGATGATCGGCTGCGTCCAGCCGTTGGTGACGCCGGCGATCTTCAGTTGCGAGTCGAGCTCCTGAACGATCTGGTCTTTGGTCATCCCGCGCGGCCACTCGCTCTTCGGCTTGAGCTCGACGATGGTCTCGAACATCGACACCGGCGCGGGATCGGTGGCCGTCTCCGCGCGTCCGACTTTGCCGAGGACGTATTTCACTGCGGGATGTTTGGCGATGATCGAGTCCTGCACCTGGATGATCCGCCGCGCCTCGGTGATGTTGATCGCGGGCAGGGTCACGGGCATGTAGAGCAGCGAGCCCTCGTCGAGCGGCGGCATGAACTCCGAGCCGAGGGACATCATCAGCGGGACGGCGATGACGAGCGCGATGACGTTGATCACGAGCATCGTCTTCCCGTACTTCAACGACCAGCGCAGGAACGGCTCATAGACGCGCGTGAAGAAGCGGCTGACCGGATTCTCGTGCTCCGGCCGCATGCGCCCGCGCATGAAGAAGGTCATGAGCACGGGCACGAGCGTCACCGCCAGCACGGACGCGCCGACCATCGCGAACGTCTTCGTGTACGCGAGCGGCTTGAACATTTTTCCTTCGCGTCCGGTCAGGAGAAAGACGGGCATGAACGACGCGATCATGACCAGGAGCGAGCCGAAGATTGCGGGACCGACTTGCTGGGCGGAGGAGATGATGATCGAGATACGAGTTGCCCGTTGCCCGTTGCCCGTTGCCAGTGGTGTTTCGCCTGAGCCAGGTTCTGCTGGCAACTGGTCACTGGCAACTGGCAACTCCGACAATCTCCGGTACGCGTTCTCCACCATCACGATCGACGCATCCACGATCTCGCCGATGGCCAACGCCACTCCGCCGAGGGACATGATGTTGGAGGTGATGCCGAACTGCTTCATCAGGATGAAGCTGATGAGCGCGGAGAGCGGAAGGCCGACGAGCACGGTCACGACCGAGCCGCCGTGCAGGAGGAACACGATCACGACCAGCGACACGATGATCGCTTCCTCGGTGAGCGCTTCCTTCAGCGTCGCGACCGCGCGGATGATCAGCTCCGATCGATCGTAAGCGGTGCGGATCGTGACGCCCTCGGGGAGCCCTTTCTCCAGCTCGCGGATGCGCTTCTGCACGCGATCGATGACTGCCTTCGCGTTTTCGCCGTAGCGCGCGACGATGATGCCGCCGACGACTTCGCCGTTGCCGTTCTCCTCGAGCAGACCGCGGCGGATGTCCGAGGAAAGCTGCACGGTGCCGATCGACGAGAGTCGGATCGGTGTTCCGCCCGGCGCGTCGACGACGATGTTCTCGAGATCGGACACGCGCTTGATGTAGCCGATGCCGCGCACGATGTACTCGGTCTGTCCGACCTGAATGAGCCGGCCGCCGACGTCGTTGTTCGAGCGGCGCACGGCCTCGACGACGGTGTCTAGCGAGACCTTGCGCGCGGCCATCTTGATCGGATCGAGATTGACCTGGTACTGCTTGACGAATCCGCCGACGCTCGCGACCTCGGCCACGCCATCGACGGACTGCAGTCCGAGCTTCAGATACCAGTCCTGGATCGAGCGGAGCTCGCCGAGGTCGTGGTTCTTCGACTGCAGCGTGTACCAGAACACGTGGCCCACGCCCGTCCCCTCGGGGCCGAGGCGCGGCGTGACGCCGGCGGGCAACAGGCCGCTGACGTAGTTCAGCCGCTCGAGCACGCGCGTGCGCGCCCAATAGATGTCGACGTCGTCGTCGAAGATGACGTAGACGAGCGAGAACCCGAACATCGACTGTGCGCGCACGGCTTTCAGATTCGGCAGTCCCTGCAGGTTCGACGCGAGGGGATAGGTGACCTGATCTTCGACGAGCTGCGGCGAGCGCCCCGGCCAGTCGACGTAGACGATGACCTGGTTGTCGGAGACGTCCGGGATCGCATCGAGCGGCGTCTTCACCGTCGCCCAGATGCCGACGCCGATGACGATCGCGTAGAGCAACAGGACGATGAAGCGATTGCGGGCGGAGAGGGCGATGAGATGTTTGATCATCAGTGCGCGTGCCCTCCTGTCGCGCCGCGAAGCTGCGCTTCGCTATCCAACAAAAAACCACCCTCCACGACGACCACGTCCCCCGCGCTCAATCCCGACGCGATCACGATCGCTTCGCCGTGTCTTCCTCCGGTTTTAACCTCGCGGGGCTCGTATGAGCCGGGCTGGGTCTCGACCCAGACGAACTGCTTCTGGCCGCGATCGATGACCGCGCTCGCGGGGACCATGATGTGCGGCGGGGCGGGGGCGCCGAGGATGCGGGCGTTGACGTACATGTCGGGCTTGAGCTGCAGGCCGCGGTTCGCGAGATCGATGCGGACTTTCGCGGTGCGAGTTGCGCCGGCGAGCACGGGGACGATGAACGACACCTTCCCTTCGAACGTGCGTCCGGGGATCGCGGCCACGGAGATCTCGACGCGATCGCCGAGATGCACGCTGGATAGCTGCTGTTCGTAGACGTCGGCCTCGACCCAGACGTTCGAGAGGTCCGCGACCTCGAGCAGCGGCTGCCCCTGCGCGACGTACTGCTGTTCCACCGCGAGCTTCTGCGTCACGACGCCTGACACGGACGAGATGATGTTCGTCGCGAAGATCGGTTTGTGCGTCCTCTCGAGTTGCGCGATCTGCGCGGCGGTCATTCCGAAGAGGTTCAGTCGCCGCCGCGTCGACTCGACGAGGTCCTCGGACGCGCTGCGCGCGCCGGCGAAACCCGCGCGGCGCATGCGCTCGCGGTTCTCGAGCGCGAGCAGGTATTCCTGCTGCGTCGCGAGGAGCTCGGGCGAGTAGATCGTGGCGACCCGCTCGCCGCGGCGCACGGAGTCGCCGGTGAAGTTGACGAAGAGTCGCTCGATGCGGCCGGCGGTGTAGGAGGTGACCTGCGCGATGCGACGCTCATCGAACGTCACGCGTCCCGTGGTCACGAGCTCGCCTGTGTGCGTGTCGAGCGCGACGCGCACGGCCTTCACGTTCGCAGTGACGCGCTGTTCGGGCGAGAGCGATACGGCCGCGAGATTGGTGTTCGTTGGTACTGCGGCGGACGTGCGTTTCACGAGCGTCATGCCGCAGATCGGACAGCTTCCCGGCTTGTCCGACACGACGCTCGGATGCATGGTGCACGTGTAGACGTCGGCGACTTTCTGTTCCGCGGCGTGATCGTGCTCGGGCTCGGCGATTTTCTTTTCGCGGCAGCCCGGAGTGACCAGCGTCGCGATGCTCAGGAGAATAATGAGGATGTTCTTCATGGCTTCATGCTCCCCGCCGCTCCGTTGCGCAGCGCTTCGTAGCTCACGACCGCCTGCGCGTGACGCAGCAGGAAATCGAAGTACTGCAAGCGCAATCGGAGGTAGTCGGTCTGGGTGGTGAGGATGGCGTCGAATGGCGCGTTGCCGGTCTGGTAGGCGGCGAGAGTCGACTCGAACGCGAGCTGGGCCTGCGGCACGAGCACCTCGTGATGAAAGTGCATCTGATTCGTCGCCTCTTCGTGCGCGACGACCGCCTCGGCCATCGCGCTGGTGAGCTCGCGCCGCACCTCGGCGATGCGAATCATCGCGGCGGTGCGGCGGAGGATGGCCTCGCGCACACGCGGCTCGACGGTCTGTTTCGCGCGGAAGGGCAGCTCGATGCGCGCGACGACGCTGAACATGTCGCGTTGCGTCGGGCGGAAGCCGTACTGCGCCTCGAGATCGAGATCGGGCCGCAGATCGAGCTTCATCAGCCGGATCTCTTCTTCCGCACGCCCGACTTCCGCCTGGAGCGCGAGCAGCGCGGGATGATCGTCCGGCGGCGCGGCAGGCGCATCGATCGCGAGATCGTCCGTGTTCTCGGGCATCGTCACCGGCGGGATGATCGTGTCGACCGGCAGGCCGATGAGCGAGAGGAGGCGCGTGGCGACGGCGCGTCGCGTGCCGCGGAGGCGCAGCGTCTCGTGATCGAGATCGCTGCCCTGCAACTGCGCGCGGATGACGTCGGCTTGCATCGCGGTGCCGACTTCGTAGCGCACGCGCGCGGAGGCGACGACGGCGTCGATCATCTCGCGGATGCGCGCCGTGGCCGCGAGCTGCGCGTCGGTCGCGCCGAGCTCGTACCAGGCGAGGAGGACGTCGCGCTCGATCTCCGCGCGCGCGGAGTCGATCTGTTTCTCCGCGGCCAGCGCCTCGAGCTCCGCGGCGTCGCGTCGCGCGTCGCGCTTCTCGCGACGGACCAGAGTCTGCGAGACGCCGACCATGTACATGGTCATCATCTCGTCGTCGCGCAGATCGACCTGCTTGTTCTGCACGCCGGCCATGAGCATCGGATTCGGCAGCGACGCCGCCGGCGCGACGCGCTCGCGCGCGGCCGCGGCTTCCGCGCGCATGCGCGTCAGAGTCGGATGCGACTCCAGCGCCGCGGCGACGACCGCGCGCGGATCATTGAAATCGAGTCCGCTCGCGGGCAACGCGAGCAACAACAGGAGAAGTGAACGTTTCATCGGAATTCCTCGTCAACGTAGGACGGGGCTTCAGCCCGTCCATGGGCGGGCTGAAGCCCGCCCTACGTTTGGACACACTCGTGCCACCGTTCTGCAGAAAGCAGAGAGAGGGACGAGATATCAGATGAGGAATTGCGCGTTCAAAAGGAAGAGAGGGGGATGGGGCTCGTGATGAGCTGATGAGGCGGTGGTGAGTGTGGCCTGAACGCGCGGAGGGATGAAATCCAATGCGCCAGGTTGCACGACCACGGCTACCGGCGCCCACGTTTGTGGCGGGGGGACGGAGCCAGCAGCCGTCGCCGGGAGAAGGCGGACTGCATCGCGGGGGGCGAGCGAGGACTCACCGCAGCACGGCATCTGCGTGTGGACCGTCGGCTCACCGGCATGGGTACAGCACGAGCCATCGCCGCACGCCGGGAGAATCCCCGCGACGAGCACGACGATCACCGCAAGGGTGAGGATCGCGCTTCGATGAATTCGACTGTTCATATCCGTTTGCTGGCTTCCGGTCCGCAATCTAGCTGCCGCGCCGGCATGGCCGGGTGCGACGACGCACGGGACCATGTGATGCAAAACACATCAACCGAACGAGAGTGTGTTTATTTCGGCCGTGTGATTTGTGTCACCACGGCGGGTGATGTTAGCGCATGAAACGGGCGACACACGCTCCTACATTGTGTGACGACAGATCGGAGGCCGTATGCCGTCGCCCTACAACCTGGAAGTCGAGTACAACTGTTCCGAGTGCCGAGTCCGGGCGGACCGACTCTTCTGCAACATGTCGATCGGCGCCGTCGAAGCACTCGACACGGTGAAGTTCACGGGGCTGTATCCGAAAGGATCGCTGCTGTTCGTGGAAGGGGAAGAGCCCCGCGGCGTCTTCATCCTCTGCAGCGGCCGCGCGAAGCTGACGACGTCGTCGACCGAAGGGAAGACGCTGATCGTGAAGATCGCGGAAGCCGGCGAGGTCCTCGGCGCCAGCGCCACGATCCTCGGCAAGCCGTACGAGGTCTCGGCGGAGACGATCGAGCCGTCGCAGCTCAACTTCATCAAGCGCGACGATTTCCTGAAGTATCTCAACACGCACGCCGAAGCATGCCTGCATACCGCGCAGCAGCTCAGTGAGAAGTATCACTCCGCTCAGCGCGAGATCCGTTCCCTCGGACTGTCGCAGACGACTTCCGAGAAGCTCGCGCGCCTGCTGCTCGACTGGTGCGACCGCGGCGGCGAGCAGACGACCAAGGGCATCCGCCTCAAGGTCCTGCTCACGCACGAGGAGATCGCGCAGATGATCGGAACCACGCGCGAGACGGTGACGCGCCTGCTCAGCGATTTCAAGAAGAAGAAGATCCTGGACGTGAAGGGCTCGAGCATGTTCGTGCTCAGCAAGCCGCATCTCGAGAATCTCGTGAGTGTGTGATCGCCATGATTTCACTCGAAGGTTACGAAAAGATCGAGACCTGGCCCGCCGGGAAGGTGCTGTTCCGTGAAGGCACGAAGCCCACGGGGGTCTACTTTCTCCATTCGGGCGACGTGAATCTGTCGTTCTCGTCGAAGCCTCTGCTCTCCGCGCATGCCGGCGAGATCCTCGGACTCACGTCGGTGATGTCGGGGCACGCGCACGACTCGACGGCGACGACGCGCTCGACGTCCGTGACCGGCTTCGTGGAGCTGAACCAGTTCCTGCGCCTGCTGGAGGAGAAACCGGCGCTCTGGCTGACCGTGCTGCGGCTGATCAGCTCGAACATCAATCAGTGCTGGGACTGCATGCGGTCGCTCAACGCGGCGCGGTAGTTGTGGAGTGCGCGAGCGTAGCTCGCGCTTTCGTTGCGGCAGCGTCGAGCTGCCGCGGGTGGGGGCTCCGGCGATGAAGAGCGGCAACTACGCTTCGCTTCGTTGCCGCACTCCAGAACTAGTGATCGCCGTCACCCCGTCCGGTGCCTCGCGTCATGCCGCGATGTTTGCGCGCGATCTACCTTTCTCGCACGGAGGAAATCCCATGTCGGCACCAGAGACGTACACGATGATGGACGGGAACGAAGCCGTCGCGCGCATCGCGTACAAGACCAACGAAGTCATCGCCATCTATCCCATCACTCCGTCGTCGGCGATGGGCGAGTGGTCGGATGAGTGGGCGGCGAAGAAGAAGCCGAACCTCTGGGGCACGATCCCGCACGTGGTCGAGATGCAGAGCGAAGCCGGCGCGGCGGGTGCGGTGCACGGCGCGCTGCAGACCGGATCGCTGGCCACGACCTTCACCTCCTCGCAGGGACTCCTGCTGATGATCCCGAACATGTTCAAGATCGCGGGCGAGCTGACGCCGTGCGTCATTCACGTCGCCGCGCGCACGGTGGCGACGCACGCGCTGTCGATCTTCGGCGATCACAGCGACGTCATGGCCTGCCGCTCGACGGGCTGGGCGATGCTCGCCTCCGCGAGCGTGCAGGAAGCGCACGACTTCGCGCTCGTCGCGCAGGCGTCGACGCTCGAGGCGCGCATCCCGTTCCTCCACTTCTTCGACGGCTTCCGCACCTCGCACGAGGTGAATCGGATCCGGACGATCTCCGACGATCAGATTCGCGCGATGATCGACCTCGAGCTCGTGTTCGATCACCGCTCGCGCGGGCTCACTCCCGATCATCCGGAGATCCGCGGAACGGCGCAGAACCCGGACGTCTTCTTTCAGTCGCGCGAGCGCGCGAATCCGTTCTACGACGCCGGCCCGAACATCGTGGCCGAGGCGTTCGAGCGGTTTGCGCGCATCACCGGACGGAGCTACCTGCCGTACGAGTACCACGGCGCGCCGGACGCCGAGCGCATCGTGATCCTGATGGGCTCCGCGTGCGAGACCGCGGAGCAGACGGTGGACGCACTGCGCGCGCATGGCGAGAAAGTCGGCGTGCTGAAGGTGCGTCTGTACCGCCCGTTCGACGCGTCGCGCTTCGTGAGCGCGATCCCGGATTCGGTGCAGTCCATCGCGGTGCTCGATCGCACGAAGGAGCCGGGCGCGAATGGCGAGCCGCTGTACCTCGACGTCGTGAACGCGCTCTTCGAAGCGGAGCGCTTCGTGAAGGTCGTCGGCGGACGCTACGGCCTGTCGTCGAAGGAAGTGACGCCGGCGATGATCCAAGGCGTTTTCGAGCACATCGCCGCGCCGCGGCCGCGCAATCACTTCACGGTCGGCATCGTCGACGATGTGACGCACACGTCGATCGACTACGACCCGTCGTTCTCGATCGAAGAGCCCGACGTCGTCCGCGCGATGTTCTACGGCCTCGGCGCGGACGGCACGGTCGGCGCGAACAAGAACACCTGCAAGATCCTCGGCGACACGAATCGATTCGCGCAGGGCTACTTCGTGTACGACTCGAAGAAGTCGGGCGCGACGACGGTGTCGCATCTCCGCTTCGGACCGCGGCCGATCCGCGCGCCGTATCTCATCAGCGAGGCGAACTTCGTCGCGTGTCATCAGCCGCAGCTCCTCGAGCGCTACGACGTGCTCCGCGAGTTGCTCCCGGGCGGGACGTTCCTCTTCAACGGTCAGCTCGAAGCGATTCCGGCGCGGACGATGCGGCAGCTCATCGAGAAGCAGGCGCGCCTGTTCGTGATCGACGCGACGAAGGTCGCGCGCGAGAGCGGCATGGGCAATCGCATCAACACGATCATGCAGGTCTGTTTCTTCGCGCTCGCGAACGTGATGCCCGCCGCCGACGCGCTCGACGCGATCCGCAAGGCGATCCGGAAGTCGTACGGCGTGAAGGGCGAGGCGGTGGTGGAGAAGAACCTGCGCGCGGTGGATCTGGCGCTGCAGAATCTGCACGAGATTCCACTGCCTTCGCGGCTGTCGCCGCAGTTGCCCGTTGCCAGTGACCAGTTGCCAGCAGAGCATGGCCCTGGCGACGCTTTGCTGGCGACTGGCCACTGGCAACTGGCAACCCTCCTCCGCGGAGAAGGCGACTCTCTCCCCGTGTCCGCGCTCCCGTGCGACGGCACCTATCCGGTCGGCACGACGAAGTACGAGAAGCGCAACATCGCGCAGGAGATCCCGGTGTGGGACGCGACGGCGTGCATCCAGTGCGGGAAGTGCGCGATGGTCTGCCCGCACGCGGCGATCCGGATCAAGGTCTACGACGAAGGCCTGCTCGCGGCGAAGCCGGAAACGTTCAAGTCGATCAAGCCGATGCACAAGGAGTTCGGTGACGGATTTGCGTACTCGATCCAGGTTGCGCCGGAGGATTGCACCGGCTGCACGCTCTGCGTCGACGTCTGTCCCGCGAAGAGCAAGGTCATCGAAGGGCGCAAGTCGCTGTACATGAAACCGCAGCAGCCGCTGCGCGAGCAGGAAATCGAGAACTGGGACTTCTTCACGAAGATCCCCGAGCTCGATCGCACGAAACTGACGCCGGGACTCATCCGCTCGATCGAGCTCGCGCAGCCGCTGTTCGAGTTCTCCGGCGCGTGCACGGGTTGCGGCGAGACGCCGTACGTGAAGCTGGTGACGCAGCTTTTCGGCGATCGCATGATTGTCGCGAACGCGACGGGCTGTTCGTCGATCTACGGCGGCAATCTTCCGACGACGCCCTGGACCACGAACGCGGATGGTCGCGGTCCGGCCTGGGCGAACTCGCTCTTCGAAGACAACGCGGAGTTCGGACTCGGCTTCCGGGTCTCGCTCGACAAGCAGCGCGATTTCGCGCGCGATCTGCTGATGAGATTGGCGTCGGAAGTCGGCGGGAACCTCGCGACGGCGATCCTCGAGTCCCCCCAGAAAGACGAGGCGGACATTCATGAGCAGCGCGAGCGCATCGAGATGCTGAAGGCGCGTTTGCGCCGCGTGGAGATGTCGCAACGCATGCACAAGCTCGACTCGACGGACGCGCAGCATCTGCTCGCGATCGCGGACGCGCTGGTGAAAAAGAGCGTCTGGATCGTCGGCGGCGACGGCTGGGCGTACGACATCGGTTTCGGCGGACTCGATCACGTGCTCGCCAGCGGCCGCAACGTGAACGTGCTCGTGCTCGACACCGAGGTTTATTCGAACACGGGCGGACAGGCGTCGAAGGCGACGCCGCGCGCCGCGGTCGCGAAGTTCGCCGCCGGCGGCAAGCCCGCCGCGAAGAAGGACCTAGGACAGATCGCGATGACCTACGGCAACATCTACGTCGCGTCGGTGGCGCTCGGCGCGCGCGACGAGCACACGCTCAAGGCGCTCATCGAGGCCGAGGCGTACGACGGACCGTCGCTGATCATCGCGTACAGTCACTGCATCGCGCACGGCATCGACATCGCCAGCGGCCTGCAGCATCAGAAGGCGATGGTCGACGCCGGCCAATGGCTGCTCTACCGCTACAACCCCGAACGCCGCGAGAAAGGCGAAGCCCCGCTGCAGATCGACACGCGCCGGATCACGACGAAGGTGGAGGACTTCCTGCGTTCGGAGAACCGTTTCAATCAGCTGCTCACGCCGGCGAACATCGACGCCGTCCAGCACGATGTGGACGCGCGCTGGCAGCTCTACCAACACCTCGCAACGGTGAAGTGAGGTGGAGTGCGGCCGCGTTGCGGAAGCGATGCTGCCGTGAACCGTCCGGGCCTTGGACTGCCGAGGACCGCGCGCCCCGCCGGGCTCGTACCGCTATATATCTACCTGTAGATGCAGATATCTACCCGTGTATGCTTGCACTATCCGTAGATGGGTATTGCCGGGATCGAATACAGAGTTGGACGGCGAAATGAAGGCGAAGTGGCAAAGGCCGCCTGACAACTTCTGGATCTCAAGCACCTCCTCGTTGATTGAGATCGAAAGAACGCATCGCCGGGCAGGCTTTCCCGCCATCGAAGAGGACGTTGTCACGGCTCACTACCGTCAACTCATGTCGTTTCTCGAAGCAAACGGAATGACCACGCGCGCGCTGGTCGACCCCTCTCATCCAGAGAGCAACCTCGAACTGCGAAATCACGATCTCACCGAGCTTGGGTTCGAGTTTGTTCGCCGCTACCACGATCGCTGGATCGGTCGGCTCTACAAACTCCGTGCACCCGAAGCCGAGCAACGCTTCCTAGAAAAGTGGCGTCGCGAGCTGGCTGGCTCAGGTGCTCAAACCCACCGCGACCAACCGCCGTCCAACTGAGCGGTTGCACCCGACGCGAACCGCTGCTTTACTGTGTCCCAAGAGCCAAGGTTTTCGCGCGCGGTCCGCGCGGGTGAACCGCAGGCCGTTAGCCGGCCAAGGCGAAGGGAGCGTGCATGAAACAGACGTTTTGCTTGCTGGCGTTGGCGTTCTCGTTCGCGTGTTCGTCGGCGGACTTACCCGCGCGGCGGTCAGAACGTGCCGAAGTTGAGGTCAGAAGCATCGACCCGGCGCCCGGGACTCAACTCACAGAGGCCTCGGTGCTCCGCGCAGAGATCGCGTATTCAATAACCGACTTCGATCCTGGGGCTGAGTACTACCTGGCGGCGCAGTTCGGAACACGCGAACCGGGCGTCACTTTCAACTCCCTGGATAGGATCAGAGATTCGCGTCGGCTCACGTCTGCACGAGGCACGGTGACCATTGCCCATCCCATCGCTCGGGAGTGGCGTAGTGGGAGGCTCACGGAGCCCATCCGGGTTTGGTTTTACCTCATGGTGATGACAGGGAAGGGGAAGAGTCTGGCGGTGGGTCAAACGCCCGTCACTGAATATCGAGGCACGGCCGGCTAACGCTCCAGCCGACAGGAACCGCGGCACGAGTGTCGTAGGTCTATACTGCTGCGCGTGCGGTTCCTGCGGCTGAGCGCTGGCCGGTGGGCGGACGACAGGACACGGCACATTCACTGCACGTCTGTCACCTTCCCGTCCATGAACGTCACCTTAATGTCCGAATACACGAAAATCTTCTTTGAGCCGAGTTCGATCACCTTGGACGGCTTCCCGAGCGCACTCTCCACTTGCGCCGGCGTCATTCCAAAACTGACAGTTGCCGGAGCCGTTTCTTGGTATTCGCTTTCGGCCACTATTACATTGTTTATAGCCGTTTTCAGCTCGACGAAATCCGCAGTTTGCAGATAGCCGCCCGGGAAGAAATAATCAAGCGAACCCTTGTACCGTCGCGTGGCCGTATTGCCACCTTCTACACGCTGAAACGTGTCGGCTGTCAAAAAGAAAAGGCGGAGTACATCGGAACCTTGATAATCGACGATCTTCACGCTCGTGAGAACCACTTTCTGCCCTTTCTTCAAGATCTGTGAGTTTCGCCCCAACGGAGCACCCTCCGTAGAAATCTTGCCGTCCTTGATGTCGCTGCCGTAGTACCGACTGTCTGTCGAAAGCGATCCGAGGGCCCCGTCCTGCGTCAGAACCATTATCGCGCCGCCGGCCTTTACATTCTCTAGGTCCCACATCGAACGATCCGTCTGAGGATAAGTGGTTGTGATTTTCTCGATTAACTCATCCTTCCACGACTTTGCGAACAGTGAGGTGTAACTCAGCAGAATGAGCAGCGCGATGACTGTAAAATGCGCAGCGCCTCTTTCGCCGAAACGTACTTCACGGCCCGCAGCCACCGTCGCTACGATTCCACAACGTTTTGACATGTTGCCTCCTGAAAGTGGTGGATCGCTGTTCAAAGGACGACCGGACGTCGCGATCCAGACGATCGGATCCAGCGGCTTACTTACTTCAGCAATTGTGCAAGAATGGCGAAGTCTAGCACGGCTCCTTTGCGATCAACCAACCGGGATCTTCACGCAGATTGCAAGGGAGAAACCGAAAAGCAATCAGTGAGTCATGCCATTCGCGTGTACAGCCGTCTGGTGCGCGACTTCGGTCGAGGGAACTGGCGCAAAATGAAGGGGTTCGGCACGGTCAGGCCGCCGAGTGGCAGCGTGCGCGAAGTCGAACTACATTGGTACGAAGCACATGGAATCGGGAAGCGCAAGATGAAGATCAAGCGTTAACTTTCACGGCAATGACCTCGAACAAACAATACTTAGTATGCGTCCGCAACGAGGGCTACGAAGAGTCGCTGGAGTTGCGCAACATCTATGAAGTTCTCCCCGACCCTGAAGCGGCAGCGGACGGACTTCTCCGCGTTGTCGATGAGGACGAAGACTACCTCTACCCCGCTACGTGGTTCCGTGTGATCGAGCTCCCTCAGGATGTCGAGACGGCGATCACTGAGCTCGCTCGTCCGTGAAGTGAATGCGGCAACGTCGTGAACAGCGGTTCGTCGCATGTTCGCAAAACTTGCTGGCGGGGGACTTCGCGGTAGGTGGTCGAATGCATGCCACCCTCGCTCAAGTGCAGGCTGTTGGTGTTTGTCGAAGTCGTCCTTTGCGTAGCGGCAGGCGTCGTGCTCGCATGCGGGCTCAGCGACATAGCCGGTGGGAATCAACTGCGGCGCAGTCGTGTCCGTTTCGAGTCGGCTGGGATCGCGCCAGTTCACAATCTGAAGACTACCTGGCCTCGCACTTCGAAGCGCCTCTCGCAACGGTGTGAGTAACTCGCGCAGGTCGGGTAGACGAGTTGTGCGTCCGCGGAGCACGATCACGGAAATATCGAAGCTTGCGATATTCTGTTCGTTGGGCAAGTCCTTATCGACTGTTATGAACGCGTCGAAATCTTCCGAGGCGAGCGCGAGAAGCGCGCCATCGTCAACATGTTCCCATCCGAGCTGTTTGACCGTCTTTGCGTCGTAATCCGTCAAATCTCGAAGCAGCCGCCAGTCGACGCATTCGTCAATCAAGATCCTCATTCGGCATACGCCAAAACGCGAGCCTTCGTTTCTTCGAGAAACGAAATAACCTGCTCCCGCGTGACAGACGGGAAACCTTCAAGGAAATCGTCGATAGAATCGCCGGCTTCCAGGTGTTCGATGAGCGTTTGAACCAGGACGCGCGTTCCTTTGAATACGGGGGCTCCGCTCATGACGCGTGGATCGGCGGAAACAACCGAGCTTTCCTGCGCGAGCAAGCGCGCCGCGAGCTCATGGCGCTCTCCTTCGGGCAGCTGCAACGCGTCGTGCAGAACGGCGTTAGCGTCTCGTGTCATGGCAAAGTAGTTTACCGCACGCCGCGCCGATCCGAGCGGAGCACCGGTGATGAAGAGGCTCGTCAGATCGGCTTGCTCACACAAGAGCAGATGCGCATGGCTGAGCAGGCGATTTGCAGGTGGATCTTCTGTGCGGATAACGGTGCGACGGTTTCGCTGCCCGTGCCGTACTCCACGTATGGCGCCCGAGGAAATCAAGGCACTCATTGCCCAACATGGCCGGTGGTGGCACGAGATCGAGGTTGCGCCGGGGATCGTGACGCCGGGGGACGACTCGAATCGGATGAAGCTTCCGATCCTCGACGACCTCGGGTTGCCGAAGGATCTGCGCGGGAAACGCGCGCTCGACGTCGGGTGCTCCGATGGGTATTTCTCCTTCGAGCTCGAAAAACGTGGAGCCAGCGTGGTCGCGATCGACTTCGTCCCCGAGACTTACAGTGGCTTCGCCACCGCTCTATCACCTGCGCAAGCCGCTCGCCGCGCTCGACGCGTTGCGCTCGGTGATGAAGGATGGCGCGCAGTTGTTCGTCGGCACGATGCTCATGGACAAGTACTTCCTCCTGCCGGACGGGAATCCGACGTCGCTCGAAGCGGTGAATCCGGTTCTGAAGGACATCCCGCTGTGGCAGGCCTTTCCGGCCGACTCGCTCAATGGCGATTTCACGAACTGCTTCGCGCCGAATCGCCGCGCGCTGGAAGTCGCGCTCGAGGAAGCGCAGTTCCGCGTCGAGCAGTTCCGCATCGTGTCGATGGGCGGCTACGCGCGCGCGACCGCGGTGGTGAACGAGCGGACCGCGAAGTATCAGAAGCTCGACGCGCGCCTGGAGAAGAGCGCGTTCGATCCGAGTGTGCCGTATTTTCCGGATGAGGAGAAATGATGCACGTCATCGTCTGGCGCTTCACGACCGACGACGCGGAACGGTTCGAGCAGCACTACGGCCCCGACGGCACGTGGGCGAAGTTTTTCCGCCGCAGCAGCGACTTCGTCCGGACGGACCTGCTGAAGGGCGCCGACGCGTATCTCACGCTCGACTGGTGGACATCCCTCGCCGCGTACGACGCGTTCCGCGAAGAGAACGCCGAGGATTACGCCATGATCGATACGTTGTGCGAGGCGTTGACGACGTTCGAGGAGAAGCTCGGCGAGTTCGAAGTGTCGGGATGACAAAATGGGCACCTTCCGAGCGGACATCAGTTCGACAGCATCGGCGATCGCGACTCGCGTTGCGCGGTTGCACTATCTGCTGGGGAACGTGATCTCGGTGGAGTGACGCGCTAAACGTCACGGCTGCCACCGTCCTACGCGGCATCGCGCGCCGGACGGGAGGCGCGTAGCCGACGCGCAGCAGGAGCTGCGGCGGTTTCGGCGTGCGGATCAGGCTCCACAGCTCGCGGCGCAGCGCCGGCACCTGCACGGGCTGATTGAGAAACGCGTACTGCACGCCGAGGGACGTCACCACGAGCAGGAGTCGCTCGAGCGTCTCGCCGGCGCGGATCAGCGCGGTGGGGTCGTCGTCGCCCGTGATCACGATCAGCCCGGCCGCGTGCTCCGCGAGCAGGCGATCGGATTTCCCGCGCGCTTCGCCGAGGTCGAAATTGCGCACGAGAAACGGCGCGAACGCTGCGAGCGGGCCGGGGATGCCGAACGCGTCGCCGTTCATGCCGTCGGTCTCGTCGCTTTCGTTCGGACGCACCCACTCCGCGAGCTCGTTGCGCCACTTCTCATCGGCGAGCAGAACGTGGTCCGCTCGTTCCACGAGCTCCGCGGCGCGTGCGCGGTCGGTCGGCGCGATGAATCGCGTCAGGTCCGACTCATCGACGACGCCGCAGAGTCGGTCGAGCGTTTCGGGATCGATCCCGCGGCGATCGAACTCCGTGCGGTTCGTGTGACGTTTGGTGATCGCCGAAAAGAGCTGGCACAACTGCTCGTCCGGCTTGCAGGTCTCGCGCAGCGCGACGAGCGCGCCGTCGTCCTCGTACAACACCGTCGACTCGAATCCGAAGTGCGCGGCCGCGACGCGGAGGTTCGTGATCGCCGCGCCGATGCTGATCATCAGCTCGCGATCGCCGGCATCGGCGATCGGCAGCCGCCGCGTGTAGTCGGCGGCGACTTCGATTCCCTCGTCCGTGATGCGGAACGACCACGGCTGCGTGTTGTGTCCCGATGGTGCGAGCACCGCGTAGCGGAGGAGGAACTCCTTCTGCGCGCGCGAGTCCTCGATCTCGTAGAACTCCGCTTCGTCGATGAGCCAGGGCTCGCGGCGTGGATCGCTCATGCATCGCCTCCACTGAGCGTCGGCGCGACCGGCAGGAACGTGCCCGGCTGATACGCGCAGAGCGGGTCGGACGCAAACAGGTCGCCGGTGAGCGCAAATGCGCGCGCGCGCGAGCCGCCACAGACCGTGCGGAACTCGCACCTGCCGCATTTCCCTTTCAGGTTCACTTCGTCGCGGAACGCGGCGAACAGCTCGCCGTAGCGGTAGACCGTCGCCACCGGCTGATAGCGAACATTGCCCGCGGTGAGCGGGAGGAAGGGGCTGATGCTCACCTCGCCCGTGTGCGAGATGTACACGTAGTTGTTGACCGCCACCGCCGATCGGCTCGAGTCGTCACCGATGCGAACGCCCTCGGCGTCTTGATCGAAACAGTTCTCGATGGATTGCTGCCGCTCGGCGACGGCTTTCTGCAGCACGAAGCGGCGATAGTGCGGCGCTTCGAAAGTGCGGATGGGGAACGGAACGCGCTTGCTCAGCTCGTACAGCTTCTCGAAGATGTTCTCGACGTCGTCCGCGGAGAGCATAGCGACGTGTTTGGAGTTGCCGGTGGGAACCTGGAAGTAGATGTTCCAGCGATAGACGTCGACGTCGCTGAGGAGCTCGGCGATGGTCTGGAGGTCGCCGACGTTCTGCGGTCCGAGGAGCGTGTTGATCTCGACCGGGAGCTCGGCGGTGCGCGCCCAGCGGATGGCGAGGAGCGTCGAGCCGAACTGGCCGCTGATGCCGCGGTTCGCGTCGTGGCGATCGGGCGTCGAGGAGTCGAGGCTGATGATCAGCCGCGCGAGTCCGTTGCGTTTGAGCTTGCCGATCGCGGCGCCGGTCAGCGCGGGTGTGGGGCTGACCATGAGCGAGGGCGCGATGCCGCGGCGGCGCGCGTAGTCGAGGAGCTGGAAGAGGTCCGCGCGCTCGAGGGGATCGCCGCCGGTGATGATCACTTCATCCGGAACGAGCGCAACGATCTGGTCGATCGTCTTGTAGGCCTCGTACGTCGACAGCTCGAGGGGGCTGCGGCGCGGTTGTGACCCGATCGGGCAATGAGCACATCCGAGCTTGCACGCTCGAGTCAGTTCCCACATCACCACGCGGGCGCGGTCGGTACCATTCATTTCCATAGAGCTCTCCTCGCCGGGATCTTGTGCATTGATGGAAACACGTTCCGGCAGGCGATCCGGATGACCACGGGCACTCCGGTATGTGATGATGCTCACGTGGGCGTGTTGTGGTGAACGAGGAGAGTGGCCGGGAGAAAGCATGAGCCGGTGTTGCCCCCACGGTGAGGATGAGCATCAGGTCCTGCCCACCTGCCAGGAAGTGATTCACTATCCTTCCGAGGACTACCCCTGCCTCTGCCACGGCTTCCAGGGCGACGCGGACCTCTGCCTGGAATGCGATCACGTGCGGCGCAAGCACGTGATCACGCGGGTGTGCAGGCCATCGTCCGGGGAGTTCTGCGCGTGTGGGACGTAGAGAAAAGGGGAAAGAAAAAAGAGGAAAGTGAAAAGCCTCCCTCTCTTTTCTCTTTTCTCTTTGACCTTTTCTCTTTTCCCTTTTCTCTTTACCCAATAAACGGGCAACTCCGCGGAATCCCGCGCTCCGGCTGATGACAGGCGCGCGGCGCTTCGCCCATCCTGCACGGGCCAGGCGCGCCGTCGATCCAGACCACGTCGCCGATCGCTCGCATCGTGCCGCCCGCGAGAAGCTCGAGCGTGCGCGCGAGCATGTCGCCCCAGCACGTTGACTGCATCCAGCGGCGGTGCAATTCCGCGTACTCGTAGAGGAACGCGACGTCGCCGCGCTCGCGTGCGTCGAGCGCCATCGGCGCGATGGGATAGCGCGGTCCGAGGAGGAATAGCGGTCCGCTCGCGAGAGAGATCGCGCTGCGTGTTTCCGTATCGCCGCGGAGAAGCGCCGTTTCGGTGTCGTCGTGGATCGTGAGAATTCGCCCCGCGAACGCCGTCGCAATTTCCGTCGACAGCTCGTGCTCGGAATCGACGAGCAGGATGAAGTCGACCGATGCGTCGACGACGGTGGTCAGCTCCCACACCGAGCCGCAGTTCGGATCCGCGAGCAAACGATCCACCGTCGCGCGATGCGAAGTGAGAAGCGCGATGCGCAGCGGATCCATGGCCAATTCAGGCGAGGTGCGCGCAGACGTCGCGGACGATCGGGTCTTCCCCCGCTTCCGCGAGGAGCAACTCGTACAACGCCAGCGTATCCGCGACGTCCGATGGCGGGATGACGCGCACGGCCCAGCCGCTGTGGTCGATGATGAAGTCGCCGAGGACCACCGTGTCGGTCAGGTTGTCGAGCCGCACGGACTTGCGCACGCCCCAGAAATCCACCGTCGCCTCACTGTTCTCCCAAACTTCGACGATCTGACCGGGCATGCCAAGACACATGGGCCACCTCCGTTGCACGCAAGGTAATTCCGCGGGCGTGCGCACCGGATGACTGGCCTCACGCGGCGAGGTGTCGTGCGTCACACGACGCGCCGAAGATCGTTGTGGAATCGTGGGAGCAGCTCCTGGCTGAAGAGATCGCGGCGACGACGCTCGATCCGATGGACGATCCGATCGACGATTTCGGGATCGAGTATGAAGCGTGGGAGGAGCTCGACTGCGGCGGCGCGAAGGACGTCGAGCGCGACCTGCACCGCTGGGAGCTCGACCCCGCCTCGGCGGAGGATTACTTGAGCCTGCCCCGATTTCGTGGACGGGTTAGTAGTTGGGTGTCGACGATCAACAGCATCGACGCGGGTTTGATCGTATACGCGGAGTGATTGAGAGCG
>Ga0209382_10001779_pt1 | contig 33208 bp, 23 predicted proteins | sample SoiMetdeltSBSDD5_FD_187599 | JGI IMG/M metagenome (GOLD analysis project Ga0209382, IMG submission 187599) | Bulk soil microbial communities from a Populus tree surrounding site in Tennessee, USA - Soil MetaG P. deltoides SBSDD5 (SPAdes) (version 2) | ecosystem: Environmental > Terrestrial >... | reverse complement strand
TCATCACCAGCGGCAGCACATCCTTGTGCCAACCGGCTCGGCGTGTGCTGGAGAAGTTGACAGTAGCCATCGTCGCGCCCCGTGCTTTCAACGAGGCCAACATGGCGGCTTGAGCGCACACGCTCTGTGATGCGGATTACAAAACGTGCAAAGTTTTATGCAAACGGCTGCACTAAATTGCCGGGCACGCGATGCGAAGCCGTGCAGGTGTGAAAAACGTCACAGCAATTCTCTGCTAGAGAGGATAAGAGCCAATGAATCGCTCGGGCCGCGCACCGTGTCAGCACCACCTGTGAACTGGTTCACACTAGATCGATAGGGCGCCACTATTTTTGCCCTCAGTCCATTTTTGCGTGGCCGTCCAGATCCGACCGCCGCCAATGCGACGCCCCTGATTCTTATGCGAATTTACGCGGTTGGCACCATTGACTTAGTAGTTCCAGCTGCAGCCAAGACCTCCCTCAGCCATGCAGTGAACCTTCTCCGCGCCATTGTGAACGCCGCTCGGCGCAGGCAGGGCTCGAGCTGTTCTGGTGCCTCCATGGCCAATCGGTGCAACGGCTGGGCCGACAGTCCATGATTGAAGCTGTGCATCGACATTGTCATTTCATTTGACTCCTTGCCTTGGGCGCCGATTCGGCATCTGGAGGAGAATTCGAATCGAGCCATGTCGCGTCCCGTGCGTTCAACGAGGCCAACATGACGCGCTTGGCGCACACGCACTGTGATGCGCATCACAAACTGCACGAAGTTTGATGCAAACGGCCACGCCAGATCGCCGAACACCTGATGCAAAGCCGCACAGGTGTGAAATACCGCACAACAGGCGCCCGCGCCTACTCGGTTGAGGTGTGCCCAGGCTGGTGCGCCCATGGCGATGCCTCACGACGCGGTTTACGCTGAGACGACTTCGCGGTGGCTTTGCCCGGCGCGTTTTGCTCACCCTCCGACCCGGGTCGCGGACTTCCCGACTTAACCCGTCAAGTCAGGCCCCGAGCATTCACTGGCGGAAGTGCAAGAGCAGTGTTGCGGTTCCATCCTCTCCGGCCGTCTGCACTTTGTCCGCCTGCTGTCGGATGAGGAAGCCTGCCAGGCGGGCGGCGCCCTCATCGGACTCTATGATCTCGTTGGGCGAGGGTCTTGGGCCGGAGAGATCGAGTGGCTTGCCCATGTATGTGAGCGCAACATCCACGTCGAATTCGTCGTAGGAGATTTCGCAGTGGATCCGGCTTACGACGGCCGCATACTCGACAATGGCTTCGACTGCCTGCTGCACTGCGAATTCCGCTCGTGTGGCGACGTCGCGGCGGGCGCCCCAGGTGGCGCAATTGCGCTCGATGAAATTGCGGAGCTCCTCATAGTCGACGTTCGCCGACTCCAAAGTCGTGGCGACCTTGCGGCGGATGCCGATCCGGAAAACAAGATTGAGGAAGAGTGCCACCAGCGTCGCTAGCACCAGTGGCGAGTCGACCAGCGGCTGGAGCCAACGAGGCGCGCCCGTGAACATCGCCGGGAACACTGACACCGCGAGGAACGCCATTATGCCCATGCCGATCACGAGCGTCCGGCGCGCGTCGAGGACGCGCGAGGTGATGATCTGGATGCCGCTGATCATGATGAAGACGCAGATGAACAGCAGTGCTGCCGCCATCACGGGTGCCGGCATGATCGTGAGCACGCTGAGGAGGGCCGGCTGGAACGCCAGCAGCGCCAGGATGCCAGCGATCACGAAGGCGATGCGTCGGCTGGCGACGCCGGTGGCCGCGACCAGCCCAACGTTGGCGGTGGACACGGTCATTCCATAGGTGCCGAGCAGGCCAGCGGCCGTATTGGCAATGCCATCGCCCAAGATGCCGCCCTTGATCGAGTTCGGCTCCGGGCGTACCCACTCGGCATCGGAAATCTTCTGATAGGTCGTCACGACAGCGGCCGTGGTCATTGCGGCCGCGAGGCCGGTGACCATGAACGGCACGATCAGCGATGCGTCGAACTCCCACCGCAGATGGGCGATAGACGGCAGCGCCAGAATCGGCTGGTGCAGCACTGCCATGACGTCCTCAGCGGTGAGAAGCCCGGCGGCGCCAGCCAGGGCGTAGCCGACGACCATGCCGACCAGGATGCAGAAGAGCCGGAGTTTCCCCTTATTCCAGATGTTGAGTCCGACCATCACCGCGAGAGATACACCTGCGACAAGAGCGTTCGTCCCGGAGATAGAGCCTGCTCGATTGTCGCCCAGCAGCACGTGGAGCGCGGCGAGACCGATGATCACGCCGATCAGGAGCACCACAAGGCCAGCGGTCTCCGACGGAATGAAGGTGCGTAGGCGCGACCAGAGCTGTGCCAGCACGATCTCGGTCAGTCCGGCGAAAATGGTCATCCCCCAGACCAGCGGCAGGCCGCCGAGCCGCACCGCATCGAGCGACGACGCGAGATACAAGCCGTTAAAAAGCGAGGGCGCCAGCAGCCGGCTGCCGACGGGGCCGCGCGGCAGCGCCTGCAACAGCGCCGCGATCGCCAGCGCCACCATCCCCATCCGCAGCATGTTGCTCAATTGATCTGCGGAGGCGCCAGCCTCCCGCCCGATGATCAACGGATAGATCATGGCGATTGCGATCAAGCCGACGTGCTGGATGGCGCTAATCCAGGTCACCGACGAGGGCGGCACCTCCTCGGCGCCATAGACCAGGTTTGCCGGTTTCCCCATTTGAGCGCGCGCTCCATTGAATTCCACCAGAGTTGGTGGCGCTCGTGCCGGTGTAAGGCGGGTAGCCGGCACGTGGCAAGATCAGCCGGAAGCCGAAAGTGGTGCTCGGCGCGGCAGTTTCTGGCTCTATCTCCACGAACTGGGGATGTCCGCGTCTGCTCGTGGGGTAAACCAGAAGAGATATTTTCAGTTTGGGACTACACGATTTTGGACCCTAATCGGACCCCTTGTCCCTACCACAAACCCAAAATGGCTGACGGGGGACCGCGAATCGGCTGATACTTGCTCCTGATGAGCGGTGTTTGCCTGTTGATCTGGTGCGCGTTGGTCGGCCTGTTCCGATCGCGCTCTGCGTTGCAGGCCGAGATCCTTGTTCTCCGACACCAGCTGAATGTGCTGCGACGCAAAGGCCCGAAACGGCTGTCCTTCGGCAACATTGATCGCTTTGTATTTATCAACTGGCTCCCGGAGTGCTGGATGCGTTGAAAATCGTCACACCGGAGACGGTGATCCGCTGGCACCGGGCTGGCTTCCGAGCTTATTGGCGCTGGAAATCGCGACCGCGCGGCGGCCGGCCGAAGACACCGGCAGAGGTTCGCCAGCTCATTCGGGAGATGAGTGTTGCCAACCCGCTGTGGGGAGCCCCGCGGATCCATGGCGAACTGCTCAAGCTCGGCATCGATATCGGACAGACCACGGTCGCAAAATACATGGTGAGGGGGAGGCGGCCGCCATCGCAAGGCTGGAAGACCTTTCTTCGCAACCATGCCGACGGTATAGCGTCGATGGATTTGTTCGTGGTCCCGACGGTCTCGTTCCGCCTGTTGTATGGATTCCTGATCCTACGGCATAGCCGCCGAGAGATTTTGTGGCTGAGCGTAACGGCACACCCGAGCACGGAATGGATTGCCCGTCAGCTCACCGAGCTGCCCCGATACCTTGTTCGCGATCGCGACCGTATCTATGGCGATGTCTTTATCCGTCGTCTTCGAGCGGTGGGGATCCGGGATCGGCCGATTGCGCCGCGATCGCCATGGCAGAACGGATATGCGGAGAGGCTGATCGGTTCGATCCGGCGGGACTGCCTTGACCATGTCGTGGTGTTCGGCGAGCGGCATCTTCGCCACCTGCTCAAATCGTATGAGAGATATTACAACGAGGGTCGCACGCACCTGTCATTGTACAAGGATGCACCGATCCCACGGGTCGTCCAGACGGTCGGTCGCGTGCTGCCTTTGCCGATTTTGGGCGGGCTACACCACCAATACGTCCGCGTGTGAGTTTCCGATAGGGACCGCGAGATCTTCTTATCATGTGCTGCCGGCGCTGCACGCCACGGCAGCTAACGAGGGGCCTGCTAGTGGCCGCCGGTCAGCGGCTGCCAACTCGGGCTCCACCGCGGTCGGAGTGTCGGCCAAGACCCGCCCGATGAGGACGATGAGAGGCCCATGCCGCGCGGCGGCCGCGACCCGCTCGGTAATATCCGCGATCGTTCCGGCGATGATGGCTTCATCCGGCCTGGTCGCACGAGCGACCGCGACCGCCGGAGTTTTTGGATCGAGACCTTTGGCCATGGCTCTGGCGGTGAGCGCGGGGAGCGTTCCGGTCGGCATGTACACGGCAGTGGTGGCGTGCGGGTCGGCAAGGCTGCGCCAATCGAGCGCGTCGGGAAGCGAGCCGTCCTGCGCATGGCCGGTCACATACTGCACGCGCTGGGCTTTTAGGCGATGCGTCAGCGAAACGCCGAGCCGGCTCGCCGCTGCCTGCGCGGCCGAAATTCCCGGCACCACGTCGACGGCAAGCCCGGCAGCGCGGCAGGCCGCGATCTCCTCCCCGGCCCGGCCGAAGATCATGGGATCGCCGCCTTTGAGCCGGACTACGCGCTTACCCGCCTTGGCAAGTGACACCATCATCCGATTGATGTCGTGCTGCCTGCATGACGGTCCGTAGCCGGTCTTCCCGACCAGCATCTTTCGGGCCTCGCGCCGCGCGAAGTCAAGGATCTCTAGCGCCACCAAGTCGTCGAACAGGATCACGTCCGCCGATTGCAAGGCGCGCACGGCGCGCAGGGTCAAAAGTTCCGGGTCGCCCGGCCCCGCACCCACCAGCGTGACCGAGCCTGCTTCGACCGCCGCGCCCGCGTCGCGGACTTCGTCCACGAATGTATCAAACTCCGCCTGCGTCGGCTCAGTGTGGGGTTGGCGCAGCGCAAATGCGGTGAAGATCTGCCAGAAACGTCGCCGTGCCGCGAACGACAGGCCGAGCTCCTTTACCCGCGCACGCCATCCCTGCGCAGCGCGCGCCCAGGCGGCAAATCCCGCCGGAATGAATGCTTCAAGCTTCGCCCGCACGGCTTGCGCAAGCACGGGTGCGGCGCCATCGGTCGAAATTCCGATCACGAGCGGCGATCGGTTCACGATCGCGCCGAATGAAAAGTCGCAGAATGCCGGCCGGTCGACGACGTTGACCGGCACGCCGGCGGCACTCGCCGCTGCCGCGAAGCGATGTGCCTCCACTTCGCTGTCCAAGGCGCCCACCGCGATGGCAGCGTGGGCGATATCTTCGGCGCCCCAAGCACGCGGATGAAGGACGATGCAGCCGCGCGGGGGCTGTGCGCAAAGGCCGGCCATCTCCTCGGAAACATCGGCAGCATAAACGTCGACGGTCGCGCCGGTGGCAGACAGAAGCTCGGCCTTCCAAGCCGCGGCAGCGCTCCCGCCGGCAACCATGACGCGTTTGCCCTCGAGCGCGAAGAACACTGGCAACCGCGCCAGCGGCTCCATGCGTCCAGGCGGCTGTTCAGACGGTGTGCGCGGGGCGCTCATTGACCATGCTCCTCAGTTCCGGCAGGCACGATCCGCACCTTGTGCCGGCTCGCAGCAACCGGCCCACCTGTTCGACGCTCGCTGAAGCCTGCGAGGCCATGGCCTCGCGGATGCTCTTTGGTCCGACACCGAAACAAGCGCAGACAACCGATCCGAGCAGAGGAATTTCCAGATCGGGCACGGGCGCATCGTTGGGCGTCGAGGCGCCGGCGCGATGCAAGAAGATGCAACCGGCGAGTCCGCCTGCCAGAAAGGCCGCCGCGCGGTAGATGCCGCGGCCGCGATCGACGTATTGCGTCAGAACCGCATCCTCGCCGAACAATTCCGGCGCGATCGTATGCCAGTCGAGCGGCCCATGGTCGGAAGCGATCAGGAATCCGTCGCCTTCTGTCACCGCAATGCGCACCCACCAAGCATCGCGAGGCAGTCTGAGCCCTCGTCGCGCCAGCGCGAAACCTTCGAACTCAAAGTCGACGCGTTCAAGCGCGGCCGGCGTGGCCTTAGCCTCGGGCTGCCCGGAATGCAGATCCGTGTCGCCGGCGACGAGGTCGCAGACCCGCGCCGACGACGCTGTGTCACCGCTCCAATGGATGGGGGCGAAGATCGAGCCTTGACGCTGCCCCTCCACGACCACGACCTTGAGGATGCAGGCGCCATCGCGCGTACGCACGCGGGCGAAACCATCGTGCTTCAGCCCGTGCACTGCCGCATCGAGTGGGTGCACCTCCACGAACGGCGCCGGGCAATGTGGCGCGAGGGTAGTGCTGCGGCCGGTGCGGGTCATCGTGTGCCATTGGTCGCGGACGCGGCCGGTGTTGAGACGAAGCGGAAACTCCGATGACAACTCGGCGGCCAGCGCCGGCCGTTCGAGCGCAATGAAGTGAGACTTGCGGTCGCTGGTGTAAAACCCGCCGGTCGCGAACAGGCGGCGGGTGGAGGCGCCGCCTGCGCGCAGCGGCCATTGTGCCGGCTCCAGTGCGCTGTAGCGCTCGTCAGCGATCGAGGCGAGTGCCCCGAGATCGAAGGCGCGCGTGCCGACGTTCTCGAAACACGAGAGCGCGGCATGCTCGCGAAAGACGTCGGCGGCCGACCGATATGCAAAGGCATCAGCAAAACCGAGGCGGCGCGCGACTTCTGCCACGATCCACCAATCGGCCCTGGCATCGCCGGGAAGTGGCAGGAATGCCCGCTGCCGCGAGACGCAGCGCTCCGAATTGGTGACGGTGCCGTCCTTCTCTCCCCAGGCGGCCGCAGGCAGGAGCACCTGCGCGCCCGCCGTTATGGTGTCGTTCGAAAGCACGTTGTCCGAAACGACAAATAGCTCCAGCGCATCGAGCGCCTCGCGCATTGCGCCCGCGCGCGGCAGTGACACCGCCGGGTTGGTCCCCATCACCCACAGCGCCTTGATCTCGCGGCGGACGATCGCCTCGAACATCTGCACCGCTTTGAGGCCTTCGCGCCGCGCCATGCGCGGCGCCTTCCAGAATCGGCGCACGCGGTCGATATTTGCCGGCGTAAAGCTCATATGGGCGGCGAGCTGATTGGCGAGACCACCGACCTCGCGCCCGCCCATCGCATTCGGCTGTCCGGTGAGCGAGAACGGTCCCACGCCGGGCTTGCCGATACGGCCAGTTGCGAGATGGCAGTTGATGATGGCATTGACCTTATCGGTACCTTGCGCAGACTGGTTCACGCCTTGTGAGAAGCAGGTCACAACTTTCGGCGTGGCGGCGAACAGGTCGAAGAAGAGTTCGAGCTCGCCTTCGCCGAGGCCTGTTGTCGTGGCGGTCTGCGCCCCATCCGGCGCGATCTCTCGCGCCCGTGCCAGCGCCGCGTCGAATCCCGTTGTGTGCTGCGCCACATAGTCGCGATCGATCGCACCAGCATCTGCCAAGCTGACCAGCAGTCCGCAGAACAGTGCGGTGTCCATGCCTGGGGCGATCGGGAGAAACAGATCGGCTTCCGCCGCGGTCACGGTGCGGCGGGGGTCGATCACGACGATCTTCGTCCCGCGGTCGTTCCGGTTCCGGATCATGCGCTGATAGAGCACAGGATGGCACCACGCTGCGTTCGAGCCCGTGAGCACGATGAGGTCGGCCTGATCGAAGTCTTCGTACGTGCCGGGCACGACGTCGCCACCGAAGGCGCGGATGTGGGCGGCGACGGTCGAGGCCATGCAGAGGCGCGAATTGGTGTCGACGTTCGCCGAGCCGATGAAACCCTTCATCAGCTTGTTGGCGACGTAGTAGTCCTCCGTGAGCAGCTGGCCCGAGAGATAGAACGCGACCGCGTCGGGCCCATGACGCTCGATGACGCGTTGTAATCCGTCCGCGACGCGGCCGAGCGCCTGATCCCATTCAACTGCCGCGAGGGATCCGTCGGATTGCCGCAGCATCGGATGCAGCAGCCGGCCTTCGAGACCAATCGTTTCGCCGAGGGCGAATCCCTTCGAGCATAGTCGGCCGAAATTCGCCGGATGGTCCGGATCGCCGCTGATTATGGTGGCGCCGCCGCGCCGGTCCGGCCGCGCCAGCACGCCGCATCCGACACCGCAATAGGGGCACGTGGTGCGCACGGCCGGTCGGGACCAGAGCGCGTTCATCGGCGTCTCAATGTCGAGCCGTCATTGCGAGTCGAAGGCGAAGCAATCCAGAACGGGAACGTCGCATCTGGATTGCTTTCGACGGGAGGCGAATGGCGGTGGTGTTCGAAGTCAGCTGAAATCATTGGGTGCTCTTGCCTGCGTCTCAATAAACGTCCTGCTGGTAGCGGCCGCGCTTCTTGAGCTCGGCCACGAATGCGATCGCCTCGTCGGTCGAGCGGACGCCGTACTGCGCCACCACCTCGACCAGCGTGCGCTCGACGTCTTTCGCCATGTGCTTGGAATCACCGCAGACGTAGATATACGCGCCATCAGCGAGCCACGCCCACAGATCGCGACCGACCTCGCGCATGCGGTCCTGGACATAGATCTTCTGGTCGCCGTCGCGCGACCAGGCGAGGGTGAGGCGCGTAAGCACGCCTTGCGCCTTCATGCCGACGAGCTCGTCCTCGTAGAAAAAGTCGTAGTCGCGCTGTTGATGGCCGAAGAACAGCCAATTGGGCCCGGGAGCCTTGGTCTTCATGCGCTCGTGCAGGAAAGCCCGAAACGGCGCGATACCGGTGCCTGGCCCGATCATCACGATCGCCGTGCGCGGATCGGCCGGCAGGCCGAAGTGCTGCGCTTTCTGCAAGTAGATTTTGACGGCACCACCCGAACTGATGCGGTCGGCCAGGAACGTCGATGCGACCCCAAGGCGCCGGCGCGCGCCGATCTGATAGCGCACGGCATCGACGGTTGTGGAGACGCGGCCGGGACTCACTTTCGGCGACGACGAGATCGAATAGAGTCGCGGGGCCAGCGGGTCGAGCGACTCGACAAAGGCCTCCGGATCAGGCCGGATGCCGCGGAACTTTTCGATTGCCGCCAGCACATCGAGGGTCGCGGCGTCGCCATCCGGATCCTCCCCCGAGGCGAACGCCTTGGCCTTCTGTCGCCGCTCCCCGCCGGTAATGTATGAGACGAGCTGGAACAGCATGTCGGGCGCCGGCGATAGCGCGACCCCTTCGATCAGCACGTCGCGCAGCGCGCGGCCGCCGATCGGAAAGTCCGCCGGCGCGTCAAGTGCTTTGAGGATCGCATCGACCAGCGCGGGATCGTTGGTCGGATAGATGCCGAGCGAGTCGCCGACCGCGTAGTCGAGAGCGCAGTCGGCGATATCGAACTCAACGTGCCAGGTCTCCTTCCGTGATCCCGACTTGTTCAGGCGCGTGCGAGACACGAATCTTGCCGCGACCGGATTGTCGCGCGACCGCCCAGGTTCCGGCCGCGGCGATTCCATCGACTTCGCCTGCGCCGGCACCGTGCTCGGCGCGTGTGCAGCGCCGTCGAGGTCCTGATGAAGCGCCTTGAGCATGCGGGCGGTTTCCTTGCCGCCCGGCACGCACAGATTCAGGCGCTCCTCGCTGCGTGCGAACAGCGCGTCCGCGTAGTCCTGGCAGTTGTAGCCGCACTGGCCGCAATCCTGCTGCGCCATCGCCGCCATCATGCGCCGACGCAAAGGCCGGCCTTCGGCGAGCCGCATGCGCCCCGCTAATGGCAGCGTCTGATCGTGCCAGGGCGCGCCGTCGTCGGCTTCGGCCACCTCCGACGCCGCGCTGGGCATGAGAGCCGCCGCTTCTTGGGCGGATAGCGCCGTGATGCCGTGATCCACGATCGTGCCGTCGGCCGAGATCAGCCCGGCGAAGAAGCCGCTCAGCCACTGGCGCTGCTCCGCCGTGAACGGCGCGCTGTTCGGAATCAATTCGAGCGGCGGCGGAAAGTTCTTGGTCATTCGACCGCCTCCGCCTCGCAGAACGATTGCAGCACCGCGACCTCGTGCCGGCGCGTGAAGCTCAGGAAGGTCTCGTCCGCGCCGGCACGATGCGCCAAATATGCCCTGAGCAGCCGCTCGACGATTCGCGGCGCATCCTCGGCTCGCACGTCGCGGTAGAACTCTCGCGCGAGGCCTGCATGCGGACCAAAGCCGCCGCCCACGTGGACGTGATAGCCTTCCACGGTGTCGCCATCGTCGGAGATTGCGACCCGCGCCCCGAGCAGCCCGATATCGCCGATGTAGTGCTGCGCGCACGAATGATGGCAGCCGGTGAGATGGATGTTCACCGGGCTGTCCAACTCGACTCGCGCCTCGCACCAGCGGGCGATATCCTCGGCGTGCTGCTTGGTGTCCGAGGCCGAGAAGCGGCAACCGCGGTTGCCGGTGCACGCGACCAGCCCGGAACGGATCGGCGTCGCGGCGATTGCAAGATCGAGGTCTGCGATCTGCGAAGAGACGCGCGCAACCCGCGCGTCCGGCACGCCCGACAGCAAGAGGTTCTGCCAGACCGTCAGCCGCAGATCGCCATCGCCGAATTCGGTCGCGATCTGGGCAAGGCCGCGCATCTGCTCGGCCGTGAGCCTGCCGACGGGCAGGACGATTCCGATCCAGTTGAGACCCGCTTGCCGCTGCGAATGCACGCCAATATGGGCCGCCCGATCAAATGGCGGTCGCGGCGCTAGTGCGTCGGCCGACACGCGGACCAACGGGCGGCCGAGCTTCTCCTCGGTCTTGGCTAAGAAAACGTCGATGCCGATGCGGTCGAGGACGTACTTTAGCCGCGCCTTGTTGCGATCAGTACGATCACCGTGCTCGATGAACACGCGCACGATTGCGTCGGCAACTTGCGTCGCCTCATTCGGCTTCACCACCACGCCGGTGTCGCGTGCAAAATCCTTGTGCCCGGTGATGCCGCCGAGCGCGAGGCGAAACCACACCCCCGCTTCAACGCCGGCATTCGGCACCACCTCGACCGCCTGGAAGCCGATGTCGTTTGTGTCTTCCAGTACCGGAATGGTGCCGGCGCCGTCGAATGCGACGTTGAACTTGCGTGGCAGGCCGTAGAGCGCGCGCTCATTGAGGATGTGGAAGTGCCATTCGCGTGCGTACGGCCGCGTATCGATAAGCTCCCGCGGATCGATGCCGGCAGTCGGCGTGCCGGTCACGTTGCGGATGTTGTCGGCGCCCGACCCGCGGGAGCACAGCCCGAGGCCCTGGACTCCTTCCAGCATCGCGATGGCATTGGCCGGCTCGACCTCGCGGATCTGCAGGTTGGCCCGCGTGGTGACGTGCGCGTAGCCGCCACCGTAGCGCTCGGCGAGGTTGGCCACGCCGGCGAACTGCCAGTGCTTGAGGATGCCGTTGGGAATACGGAGCCGGCACATGTATGAGTTCTGCGCCGGCGCCACATAGAACAGCCCGTAATATCGCCAGCGGAAATTATCCGCAGGCTTAGGGAATTCTTTCCCTGCCGCCTGCGCCTTCAGTCGTGAATATGCGTCGAACGGATGCTGCTCGCGCTTGAACTTCTCCTGGTCGGAAAGCTTTTTGCCCGCCGCCAGCACGGCGTCCTGCGCCTTGACGTGAGCCGCGTCGGGGCCGGTCGGCTCAGCCTTCGTGGGCAGCGCAGCGCCCGAGACGCCCGCCGCGCGCTGCGTGCGCCAGGCGGAGAGCCCCGAGACGAACCCCTCGAGGTAGCGCTTCTGTTCCGGGGTGAAGTCGCTGGACATGCGGTCTCGTCATGCCGCCTCAACGAAACGGTGCCGCTCGTAGAGAAACTCGAGCACCCGCTGTCGGCATCGCAAGTAGCTCGTATTCTCGGTAAGCTCGAGCCGCCGGCGCGGGCGGGCCAGCGGCACGTCGAGCACCTCGCCGATGCACGCGGCCGGCCCATTGGTCATCATCACGATGCGGTCCGACAGCAGTACCGCCTCGTCGACGTCGTGGGTGATCATCAGCACGGTATTGCCGAGCCGCGCATGAATCGCCATCACCGAGTCCTGCAGGTGCGCGCGCGTGAGCGCATCGAGCGCGCCGAACGGCTCGTCGAGCAGCAACACCTTAGGCTCCATGGCGAGCGCGCGTGCGAGCCCCACCCGCTGCTTCATCCCGCCGGAGATTTCCGCCGGCCGCCTGTCCTTGGCGTGGGACATCTGCACCAGGTCGAGATTGTGCATCGTCCACGCGTGCCGTTCGGCGCGGGTCTTGGTGTCGGCGAATACCTTGTCGACCGCGAGCCGCACGTTGTCGTAGGCGGTGAGCCAGGGCAGCAGAGAATGGTTCTGGAATACGACCGCGCGGTCCGGCCCGGGCGTGTTGACTTCGCGGTCTTCCAGCAGCACGCCGCCGCTGGTCACCGGAATGAGGCCGGCCACGATGTTGAGCAGGGTCGACTTTCCGCAGCCGGAATGGCCAATCACGCAGGTGAAGCCGCCGCGTTCGAGCTGCAGCGAGATCTCGTGCAGCACCTCGGTCGTCTGCGTGCCCCGCGTGAAGCTCTTGCTGACCCGATCGATCGAGAGGTAAGCCTTGGTCATGCGCTGCTCGAGAAGTGAGGGTTGCGCGCGCCTCTGCCCGTCATGCCCGCACTGGGCGTGGGCATCCGCGTCTTGCTTTGCAGACCGAAGAAAGAGGTGGATGAACCGGGACAGGCCCGGCCATGACGAGAGATGATGGCCGAAGCAAGCATGGCTCAAGCCGCCGCGGTGCCGCGAGTGACGGCTCGGCTCGCGATTGCGACCAACCGGTCGAGGCAGAAGCCGATCAAGCCGACGTAAACGAGCGCCAGAATGATCTCGCTGATATGCGAGGAATTCCACGCGTCCCAGATGAAGAAGCCGATGCCGACCCCGCCAATCAGCATCTCGGCCGCGACGATCGCGAGCCACGACAGCCCGATGCCGATCCGCAGGCCGGTGAAGATGTACGGCGCAGCTGACGGCACCATGATTTTCCAGAAGAACTCGAGATGATTGAGCCGCAGCACGCGTGCGACGTTGCGGTAATCTTCCGGGATGTTGCGGATCCCGACCGCGGTATTGATGATGATCGGCCAGATGGATGTGATGAAGATCACGAAGATCGCTGACGGCTGGCCGTCGCGAAAGGCCGCTAGAGAGAGCGGCAGCCACGCAAGTGGCGGTATCGTGCGCAGCACCTGGAAGATCGGGTCGAGCCCGCGCATGGCCCACAGGGACTGGCCGACCAGCGTCCCCAGCGCGATCCCGACGGCGGCGGCGAGCGCATAGCCCAGGGCTACGCGCTTGAGGCTGGCGAGCAGATGCCAGAACAGGCCTTTGTCAAGGCCGCCGCGGTCGAAGAACGGGTCGACGATCAGCTCCCAGGTATCGGCGAGCACCCGTGACGGCGGGGGCAAGGTCGCGGCTTGGCCGCGGCACAACAGTTCCCAGATCACGAGGAAGAGAGTGAGCACGATCAGCGGCGGCAGCGCGCGGGCGGCGGCGTTTGTGAGCGCGGGCCGCACCCGCGCGTTCGACGCGGGCTTGCGGGGAACCTGCAACGAGAACAGTTTCGCCGACACCGCAGGCGCTTCGGCGCGCTCGACCTTCAGCGCAGGCATGCTCATTCGGCGCCGTCGTCCTGTGGCGCCCGAGTGAAGCGAGGGCCTCGAAGGATGTTCCACAAGTCCGCAACGGTGCAGCCGCGCGTGCTTTGAGACTGTCCCGGACCTCGTCCGGGACAGCACCTCAGCATAACGGGGTTGAAGTCGGTCAGAACCATGGTCAGGCGACGCGCTTGATGTCGAGGCTTGCCAAGTAGGCTGTCGGGTTGTCGGGGTCGAAAACCTTGCCGTCGAAGAAGGTCTCCTTGCCGCGCGACGTGAAGGCGGGAATCTGATTGGCCGGGACCCCGAGCTCCTTGGCGGCTTCGCGCCACAGGTCCTCACGGTTGACCTTGTCGACCAGAGCTTTGACGTCGGTTCCCGGCTCGAACTTGCCCCAGCGAATGTCTTCGGTGATGAACCACTGGTCGTGGCTCTTGAACGGATAGGACGCAAAATCGCGCCAGTACTTCATGATGTGGGGGCTGTTCTCCTCGACCCGCCCGGTGCCATAGTCAAACTTGCCTTTCATGCGGTCGGTGACGTCAGCGACCGGCACGTTGATCCACTGGCGCTTGGCGCAAATCGATGCGACCTCCTCGCGGTTCTCTGCCTTGTCGCACCACATCTGCGCTTCCATCACCGCCATCAGCAGCGCTTTGGCGGCCTTCGGATATTTGTCGACGAAATCGGCGCGCAGGGCGAAGGCCTTCTCGGGATGCCTGTTCCACAGTTCTCCGGTATTGATCGCCGTGTAGCCGATGCCCTGATGGATGAGCTGTAGGTTCCACGGCTCGCACACGCAGAAGCAGTCCATGGTGCCGACCTTCATGTTGGCCACCATTTGCGGCGGCGGCACCGTGATCGTCTCGATGTCCTTATCGGGATCGATGCCGCCGGCCGCGAGCCAGTAGCGGATCCAGAGATCGTGGGTACCGCCGGGGAAGGTCATCGCAGCCTTCACCGGCCTGCCGGCGCCCTTCTTCTTTTCCAGCGCCGCTTTGAACGGCCGCGTGTCGAGGCCGACTTTAATGTCGAGATATTCCTTGGCGACCGAGATGCACTGGCTGTCGAGCTGAAGCCTTGCCAGCAGGTACATCGGCGTCGGGCGGTTGTTCTGCGTCACCTTGCCGGTGGAGATCAGGTACGGCATCGGCGAGAGGATGTGCGCGCCATCGATGCCGTTGCCTTCGGAGCCGAGCACGAGGTTGTCGCGCGTCGTTCCCCACGAGGCCTGCTTCTGCACCTCGACGCCCGGCATTCCATGCTTGGCGAACAAACCCTTCTCTTTCGCGATGAACAGCGGCGCCGCATCGGTCAGCGCGATGAAGCCGAGGTTCGCTTTGGTCACCTCCGGCCCGGCTGCTTCGGCGGTGTGGACGCCGCCGGGAAACGCGTTGCGCACGGTTTCAGTGACGGCCAGCGCGGAACCGACCGCGGCTGTGTGTTGCAGAAAGCTCCGCCGAGAAATTCTGCGCTGCGATGCTTCAATAGTCGGCACGGCCATGTTGTCTCCCGTTTCTCGACAAGCACCACCCGGTCACGCGCAAGGAATGCGCGCGGCTGCGCAGGGACTCGTCTTTCGACGCGAGAGCTTTCAAGCCGCGTGCCACTTGGTGGCAACCGCGGTTTTTCATTACAAAACAGCGTCTTAGGCGCTCGTGCCGAAACTTTGTGCAGCGCGCGGAGAGCTCGATTGCCACACCATCGAGCGTGTGGCGCCTGCAATATGTGCATCGCAGCGGCAACGCCGCGCGCTGTGAGCTCGTGCGAAAAGGATCACTTGTCCCTGTCGGAAACCTGGATGATTGGCATGGAGGACGTTTCTGCGCAATCATGCTGACGGCATCGCGTCGGTGGATCTATTCGTGGTTCCGACGATCTCGTTCGACTGCTCTATGGGTTGCTGATACTGCACCACGGTCCTCGCCAAATCCTGTGGCTGGGCGTAACCGCGCACCCAACGGCTGAATGGATCGCGCGCCAGCTCACCGAGGCCTGTGGTTGGAAGGCAGCACCGCAATACTTGGTCCGCGACCGCGATGCCGTCTACGGTGATGTGTTCATCCGCCGCCTTCAGGCGATGGGCATTCGTGACCGGCCGACGGCGGTACGTTCGCCATGGCAGAATGGCTATGCTGAACGGCTGATCGGCTCGATCAGGCGGGAATGCTTGGATTATGTCCTTGTGTTTGGCAAGCGGCACCTTCGCCACCTGCTCACTTTCTATCAAAGATACTACAACGAGGCTCGCACGTACCTATCGCTGAACAAGGATGCGCCGGTTTCGCGCTGCGTCCAGGCCGTCGGCAGCCGAATAGGGACAAGAGTCTGATCGTGCCGCAGTCGCGTCAACGCCACGGATCTCGGCCTTTTCGTCATCAGATTTCGTCACTGACGAATAATTTGAAAGTGCCGAAGTCGAATGCCTTGGAACACGGCCAACCAACCGGCACACTTGGGTAAGATTCGCCGATTCGTGTTCCGCCTGCGATTCTGGCTGAGTCGCGTTCGATGTAAATTATCCTGATACTTTGGGTACATGGCCCCGATTTGACGGCCACTCGGGTCGAGGGTAAAAAAATAGGCAAGAGCCTACAACGGGGAGGCTCGTTGGGGAGTCTCCAATTGGGACTTTCCCGCTCTTGAGCGATAGGCCAATAGCAAACTCGCTCAAGAAAATGGCAACCAGGCACGCCCGATCGCAGATCCGGCGCGCCGATCGTGAGTTGGATTGTCGCAACAATAGCCATCAACACAGCTTTGACGGCGCTCGGCTGAAGTTTGCTGCCGTTGACCTTGCATTGAACGTGCGCGCTGCACTTGCGCGCGCCCGATGGCTGTTGCTCGTGCGAGCGTCCGGGACTCATTTTCGCCGAATATTCGTCAGCGACGAATTCCATGACGAAAAGACCCAGGTGCGCGTGGTGTCGCAAAGCGTTCTCCCCACCGAAGCGGGGGCGGCGGCCACGCTTCTGCTCGGCCTCCCACCGTCAGCGCGCCTACGAGGATCGCCGGGCACAGAAAATGATCCCGACGCTGCTGGTCGGCAGGGACATCGACGCGTTCCGCACCAAAGACGGCATCGAGCGCGCGGTTGTCGACGCCCTGCGCAAGTACGGCGTCCTGCCGCCTGCGCCGAAACGCCCTCCTCACTTGCACATCGTCAAAGATGAACCGGAATGATCTGGGAGACGTGAGGATTGATCGCGACAAGGCTGAGGTCGCATCCGGTTGAGATAACTCGTTTCGTCGCCGTCTTCACGGCGCCATCTGGCCCTTCGGCACGCCAAAAGCGCATCTGAAAAGGGCTGAAGTCGTCTCATGGCGAATGCCTTTGGGAAACACAGCTACCCAGAGCCTCATGTGGGTGAGATTCGCGCGGTCGTGTTCCGCCAGCGATTCTGGCTGAACCGCGCCTCAACTCAGATTCTCCTGATGTTTTAAATACAAGGGCCGCATTGACGGCCGCGCGAGTTGAGTTTAAAAAGGACGATAAGAGGCTTCTTTGCGAGTCGTCTTTTCGACCGCGGTTGCTCTCCCAGTTCTCGAGCGACGAGCAACAACCGTTCGAGAACGCGATGAACGCGGGTACCTCGTGGAGTGCCGGCGTGCGGTAGCATGGTCGCGATGTTCCGGTCGCGACAAACGTCTTCTCCAAAAAAATGTGGGCGGCCTGACGGCAGAAGTTGCTGCGTTGAGCCGCAATTGCGATGCGCTGGCGATGTTTGCGCACGCCGGGGACGCATGTGCGCGCAATGCGCGCGAGCGCCGCTGCTTGTCGCGACCTGCAACACAATGGAACGAGTGAAATGAAAATCAATCGATTACGCGATCGCGTAGCTAAAACCCCCAAGGTGTTAGAACTGACTAGGTATGCGTCGAAAATCGTCGAGCTATCGGTTAATCAACTAAAACCGTATGCCAAAAACGCTCGAACGCATTCGAAGCGACAGATCGAGCAGATTGCCGAATCGATCACGCGCTTCGGTTTTACCAACCCTGTCCTGATCGATGAGAATAGACAGATCATTGCCGGGCATGGGCGCGCCCAAGCAGCTGAGCTCGTCGGCCTTAAGCGAGTTCCGACGATAGCGCTTGAGCACCTGAGCGAAGCCGAGAAGCGGGCCTACATCATCGCCGATAACCGACTCGCCGAGAAGGCAGGCTGGGATCGGGAGATCCTCGCAATCGAGCTCCAGGGTCTTATTGACCTGGATTTCGATGTCGAACTCACCGGCTTCGAGATGGCCGAGATCGACCTCATACTCGACGAAGCTGCAGAAGCCAACGAGGCCCCTTCACCCGAGGACAACGCGCCCGAGGTAGCGCCAGGGCCGGCAATCACGTTTGCGGGTGACCTTTGGATTGCTGGGCAGCATCGACTGTTTTGCGGCGATGCACGCGATCCTGCGGCCTACGCCAACATACTCGAGGGGAGGTTGGCCGAGTTCGTATTCACCGACCCGCCCTACAACCTCGCAATCGCTGGAAACGTCAGCGGCCTTGGTCGCGTCAAACACCAAGATTTCGCCATGGCATGCGGCGAGATGAATGAGCGGCAATTCACCGAATTCCTGCACAGCGTTTTCCGCAGGCTGGCACACTCGACTACGGGGGGGTCGATCCACTGCATCTGCATGGATTGGCGCCACGCCTTCGAGATGATGACGGCCGGCCGTGCGGTTTACCGAGAACTCAAGAATATCTGCGTGTGGTGCAAGACGAACGCCGGGATGGGGTCGCACTATCGGTCACAACATGAATTGGTGTTCGTGTGGAAGAAGGGCACCAGCTCGCACGTCAACAATATCGAGCTGGGTCGTTACGGCCGGTCGCGGAGCAACGTCTGGAGCTACCCCGGCGTGAATACGCTGCGGCCTGGTCGGATGGACGAATTGGCGCTGCATCCCACGGTCAAGCCGGTAGCGCTGGTGGCCGACGCGATCAAAGACTCCTCGCGCCGAGGAGATCGTGTGCTGGATCCGTTCGCTGGATCAGGCACGATCCTAATTGCGGCAGAAAAAACTGGTCGACAGGCGCGCGCCATCGAACTCGATCCTCACTACTGCGACGTCGCAATTCGACGCTGGCAAGCATACACGGGGAAGACCGCGATTCACACGGAAACTGGCTTGTTGTTCGAAGATTACGAAGAGCGCAGCCGTTCATCCGGTGCCGGCGGCAGGGGGGATGCCAAATGACGGGACGAAAAAACGCTGCGTCAAGCAAACAGAGTCAGCAAGGACGATCAGGAGCTAACTCGAACCATCCTTCTGCGCTGCGGCAATCGGAATCCCCAGGACGCGTCGCCGACGATCGCACAGCACGTGAAGCTGTTGACTCTGAGTTCTACGAGGTCGGCTTCGGCAAGCCGCCAAGCAGAACGCAGTTTAAAAAGGGCCGGTCCGGGAATCCAAAGGGCCGGCCGAAACAAAGTCCCAACTTCAGAACCATGGTGAAGGGGGTTTTGACCAGTCCGATCCCTGTTCGACAAGGTGACAAGCAGCGCAATGTCACCAAGTTGGAGGCGATAATCCTGCAGACGTCGATCAAGGCACTAAAAGGCGACAACGCCGCCGCGCAAACACTCCTGAAATTGGCCGCCCAGGCCGATCTGTTGAACTCGGCCGAAGAGGTTGCGGAATCACCGGAGCTGACGGCTGCAGAACAAGCGATCTTTGACGAGGTGAAGCCCTGGATTCGCAGCCGCTTCGCAAACAGTGAGTAGGGGTCCGACACATGAACTTGCATCATCTCTTCGATCAATCAAGTGTTGCTCTGAAGCGAGCGATCGTCGATGAAGTTGCACGAAATGATCTCGTCTCATTCACGCAGCTGGCGTTCGAGACCGTGGTGCCAGGAGAGCTCTTACATCTGAATTGGCACCTCCGCGCAATGGCCTATGCGCTTGAACAAGTGCGCCAAGGGAAGATTAAGCGCCTCATCATCACAGTTCCGCCCCGCCATCTGAAATCGCTGATGGGCTCGGTCGCTTTCCCCGCATTCGTCCTGGGTCACAAGCCCAACACAAAAATCCTGTGCGCCAGCTACTCGGCTGAGCTCGCAATCAAGCACGCGAATGACTTTCGGGCGGTCATGCGCTCGGCACGCTACCGGCGGCTATTCCCTCACTGTCAGATTAGCCCCGAGAAGAACACTGAGCTGGAGCTGATGACCACCAGCCGCGGAGGCCGCTTCGCCACCTCGGTCGGCGGCACTGTCACCGGCCGAGGCGGCAGCATCATCATCCTCGATGATCCAATGAAGCCCGACGACGCACTATCGGAGGTGCGCCGCCAATCGGTAATCGATTGGTTCAGGCTCACCCTACTCAGTCGACTTAATGCCAAGCTTGACGACGCAATTGTCGTGATCATGCAGCGCATCCATGATCAGGATCTTGTTGGTGTCCTCCTCGAAGAAGGTGGGTGGCACCATCTGAATCTTCCGGCGATTGCAGACCGCGATTTAGATATTCCGATCGGCGAGGGCAAAACGCATCGATTTGCCGCCGGGGATGTGCTCGACGCCGTGCGAAAGCCGCGGCACGTTCTCGATCAAATGAAAGCTTCCATGGGCTCCATGGCGTTCTCGGCCCAATTCCTGCAGCGGCCGATCCCGGCAGAGGGCAATTTGATCAAGAGAGCTTGGCTGCAGTTCTATCAGGTGGCGCCAGAACCGACGTCCAACGATCAGATTGTCATCAGTATCGACACAGCGATGAAGGCGGATGAGATTGCAGATTACTCTGTCGCAACGGTATGGTTGATGAAAAAGGAGAAATACTACCTCTTGGATTTAATTCGCGGCCGTTTCGACTATCCCGCTTTGAAAAAGCAGGTGCTGCGGCTGAAGCAGCGTTGGTTGGGCGCAACGATTCTGATCGAGGATAAAGGATCCGGCACAAGCCTCATTCAGGATCTACGTTACGAGAATTTGTCGGCATCGGCATTAAGCCCGAAGGCGATAAGACAACCCGGCTCTATTCGACGCAGGCGATCTTTGAGGCCGGGTCGGCGCTGTTCCCGCGCGAAGCTCCGTGGTTACAGGATATGATTCACGAGCTCTTGGCCTTTCCGAAATACCGGCATGATGACCAGGTCGATTCGATCTCTCAGGCACTCATCTGGATGCGGCGACGGGCCTGGTCCGCGCAAGATGGGGACCTTGGCATGCCTATAGTGGTCCCGAAGGACCCGACCTGGGAGTGGTGATTCTAGGCTGGCTTACGGCGGTAGGTACCAGGGGGCAAGCGCAGCCTCGATGCTCTTGATCACAACCATTGTGCGACCTGAGGAATCCGATCCGGGTATCGCCTGATTCGGGTCCCGGGGCACCGGGTCGAATCGGCGCAAAGAAAGTCAGGCCTTGACGCCGATTCTGCTCGACTTTCACAGCAAATAGAGCGTCCGTGGGTCTGGCTCGGGAAGCGCCGGGCTAGATGACGGGAACGTTGTCCCTGTCGGAAACCTCAATGATTGGCAAGCGAGCGCGAATCGGGTGATGCTTCTTGCCCGATGTTCGATTTTCTCAAACTGCTTTGCGGCGCGCTCGTGGGACTGTTCAGGTCCAGCGCACGGTACCTCGGCGATGAGCCTCCTACACTGAACGTTCGTTTCTCAAACAGTGCTTCCACGCGAACCATGACAGAAAACTACGGCACCGCCGGCATCGATGCTACTGCCTTATTCGAGCGCCTTTGCTCCAAGCCCCTTGTGAAATTGGTTCGCGGCGCACCCGCGATAAGCAGACCTTGCCAATGGCGCAGAGGGGGCGGCGTCCTATCCGCAGCAGCAGAAGCCTTCACTTCAAGTCGTGAAAGATGATTCTGACCGTGCGGCGGCATGCCCGCCGCAGGCGTCTGACTCCATGCCGTCGGTTGACGCGACATTGTTTCCTTCTTGCCTTGAACGGGCCGGTCCCAGGACCGCATTGGATGGTGCGTTCATAGCTGCGCCTCCTTGACCAGCAGGAACGCTTGCGCTCGATGCCCCCAATGTTAGCCAGAGAAGTGCCAAGCCAGCACTAACCGATGGCGCGCGGTGTTTAGCGGACCAGATAGCAGGCGCGCTCTGAACGTGAATGCCCACAGGAAGGGAAGAGGGCTTCTAGTGGTCTTGGACCGTAACGGCCACGACAAGCCGACAATCTTCAGCAACGGTGGGCGCCACGACGGCGATGTGATCGCCGACATTGAGGGGCACCTTCACGCGGACGCGCGGCCGTGATATTCCGCCGTTTCTGTCACGGCTGGCACGCTGGATTGGCTCGGAGGTCCTCCGATGACTACCGCCGACACGCGCAACTGGATGTGGGACGAAGCCTGTTCCATGCTGGAACGCGCCGAACGGCTGCAGCGTCAGTTTTTCCAGCCGAACCTGGGCGACAGCCGGACGCCGAGCTGGCAGCCGCCGGTCGATGTGTTCGAGACCGGCCGCGACATCTGGATCATTGCCGCGCTTCCTGGAGTGGAGTCGCAGGATCTCGAGATTTCGATCGCCGACGACACCGTGATCATCGCCGGCGTGCGGCGGCTGCCCGCAGCGGCGCGCGGCGCGATGATCCATCGCCTGGAGATTCCGCACGGGCGCTTCGAGCGCCGGATCCGGCTCGCAACCACGCCGCTCACTCTCACGCGCTCGGAGCTCGCGAGCGGATGCCTCGTACTGGGCCTGACGAAGCAGCGCCCATAGCAACGGTGCCGCCATGGTCGACGTGTCAGAAGAAGAAAAGCCCGACGTAAAGGCAAGGCCCGAAACCGCGGCGGCGGCCGATCACCCGCCGCTGCCGGACGGCGCCCTCATCATTCTGCCGGTCCGGCAGACCGTCATGTTTCCCGGGTTGGTGATGCCGATCGCGATCGGGCGCCCGGGGTCGATCGCCGCCGCGCAGGAGGCCGCGCGCACGGAACGGATGCTGGGCCTGCTGCTGCAGACCGACCCGGCGGTGGAAGATCCGACGCCCGAGCATCTCCACCGCGTCGGGACATCAGCGGAGATCCTGCGCTACGTGACCGCGCCCGACGGGACGCACCATGTGATCTGCCGCGGTGTGCGACGATTCCGCGTCATCGAGTTCCTGCCCGGCTACCCGTTCCTGGCAGCTCACGTCGAGGAGATTGGGACTTCCGAAGTGATGAACGCCGAGATCGAGGCGCGCACGCGCCTGCTGCGCGGGCGGGCGCGCGAGGCGCTCCAGCTCTTGCCGAACGTGCCGGCTGAAATGCTCCAGGCCATCGACCAGGCGGATTCGCCGTCCATGCTCGCCGACTTCATCGCCGGCATCATGGACATCAAGCCCGAGGAAAAGCAGGAGGTGCTGGAGACGTTCGAGGTCAGGGAGCGTCTCGACAAGATTCTCGCACTGCTGGCGCAACGCATCGAGGTGCTGAAGCTGTCGAAGCGGATCGGCGAGCAGACCCAGCAGACGCTGTCATCGCAGCAGCGCGAGCACATCCTGCGGGAACAGCTGCGGCAGATCCAGAAGGAGCTCGGCGAGGACGATGCCAAGTCGACCGAGATCGCCGCGCTGCGCGAGGCCATCGAACAGGCCGGAATGCCGAAAGAAGCCGAGGAGCAGGCGAAGAAGGAGCTCAAGCGGCTCGAGCGCATGCCCGAGGCTTCGCCCGAGCACGGAATGATCCGCAGCTATCTCGAGTGGCTGATCGAGCTGCCGTGGACCAAGCTCGATCCGGAGTCGATCGACGTCGCCGAGGCCCGCCGCATCCTCGACGAGGATCACTACGGGCTGCCCAAGGTCAAGCGCCGGATCCTCGAATACCTGGCGGTGCGCAAGCTCAACCCCGAGGGCAAGAGCCCGATCCTGTGCTTCGTCGGGCCGCCGGGCGTCGGCAAGACGTCGCTCGGACAAAGCATCGCGCGGGCGACCGGCCGGAAGTTCGCGCGGCTCAGCCTCGGCGGGGTGCACGACGAGGCCGAGATCCGCGGCCATCGGCGGACCTATATCGGTGCGATGCCCGGCAACATCATCCAATCGATCCGCAAGGCCGGCACCCGCAACCCGGTGATGATGCTCGACGAGGTCGACAAGCTCGGCGTCGGGTTCCAGGGCGATCCGTCCTCGGCGCTGCTCGAAGTGCTCGACCCCGAGCAGAACGCGACCTTCCGCGACAACTACCTCGGGGTGGCCTTTGACCTTTCGAAGGTGATGTTCATCGGCACCGCCAACATGCTCGATCCGATTCCCGGTCCCGTGCGGGACCGCATGGAGGTGATCGAGCTGCCGGGCTACACTGAAGATGAAAAGCTGGAGATCGCCAAGCGCTATCTGCTGGCGCGACAGCTCGAGGCCACCGGGCTTGCGGCGGAGCAGTGCGAGATCGCCGAGGATGCCATCCGCGCAATCATCACCGATTACACGCGCGAGGCCGGCGTGCGCAATCTCGAGCGGCATATCGGCGCGGTCTGCCGGTATGTGGCGACGCAGATCGCCGAGGGCAGCAGCGAGCGCATGCGCATCGACGCCGCGGCGCTGCCGGCGATCCTCGGGCCGCGGCGATTCGAGAACGAGGTGGGGATGCGGGTGAGCGTGCCGGGTGTCGCGACCGGGCTCGCCTGGACCCCGACCGGCGGCGACATCCTGTTCGTCGAGGCGACCCGCGTGCCGGGGCGCAACAAGCTCATCCTTACCGGGCAACTCGGCGACGTCATGCGCGAGAGCGCGCAAGCCGCCTTGACGTTGGTGAAAGCGCGCGCGCAGGAGCTCGGCATCGATCCGGAGCTGTTCGAGAGATCCGACTTGCATATCCACGTGCCGGCGGGCGCCGTCCCCAAGGACGGGCCCAGCGCCGGCGTCGCGATGTTCACCGCGCTGGTCTCGCTGCTCACTGGGCGCACCGTGCGGAGCGACACGGCGATGACCGGGGAGATCTCGCTGCGCGGCCTCGTGCTGCCGATCGGCGGCGTGAAGGAGAAGGCGTTGGCGGCGACGCGCGCCGGCATCACCACTGTGCTTTTACCGTCCCGCAATCAGAAGGACCTCGAGGACGTGCCGGAGACCGCGCGCAAAAAGGTGCGGTTCGTCTGGCTTGAGAAGGTGGACGACGCCATCGCGGCGGCGCTTGCGCCTACCGACGATCGGGACGAACGCGAGATTTCCGGCCACTCCGCATCGGACCGCCAAGCCGCACGCGCCCGTTGACCGCTGGCCGAATGACAGACCGCGCCCTGAGAATTTCCGGAATGTTGACGGCCGTCAGCGCACAAAGCGTAGGGCCTCAAACTATTGTCGTTTGTACCTCCGATGGTTTGCCCTCCAACGATCTGGGACCATCGTGACCACACCAATCTGGGCCTCTCTGTCCGCATCCGCCAAGTGCGGACATGCCGTCGCACTGGCTCTCGGAAGCAATGGGCCAAGACCAGACCCAAGGATCGGGTCGTGCTTTTCTCCCGATTTCCTCTAGAACATTGGCTCCATTCCCTGTTTGCGCATCACTTCCACGGCCTTGGGTGTCTTCAAGAATGCGATCAAATCTCGCGCCGCGTCCGTCGCCTGTGATTTGGAGCTGATCGCGCCAACAAACTGGGATGTAATGCGCAGCTCGGGCGGAAGAGCGCCAACGAGTTCGACTCCTGGTGTGGTCATGATCTGGGTAACGACAATAATGCCGAGCTCGACTTCGCCCTTCGCAACGAGTTCGGACACAATGTCGGCATTGGGAATCACCGTCTTGGCTCGCAGCGCCTCGGTCAGGCCAAGCCTGTCGATCAGTTGCGGCACGCCGGCCATGGGCAGATAGGCAATCGATTTCGCATTCAAGAGAGTCTGCTTGAATGCGTCGACAGTGCGAATGTCGGGCTTCGGCGCGCCGGCACGAACTTCTACGCCAGCGTCGGACTTCACCATTGGGGTCCGTGACTCGGGTATGACGAGACCGTCCCTGATCAGGGCGTCAATTGCTGCCATTGGGGCGAACGTCAGATCGAACGCTTCGCCCTCTCTTATGCGCTTGGAAAAAGCGGGGCTAAAGCCGGTGTCCACATCGAGCTTATGGCCTGTTGTCCGTTCGAATTCCGGACCAATCTCCCATAAGATCGTGGTGATCGCGCGTACCGTGAGGAGCTTTAGCTCGTCGGCCCCCGCAGTCGTCGTTGCGATAAGAAGTGCAGCCGCGATCGCTACCACTTGTATCATACTCAGATCCCAGTTTTTTCGTGGGGAGTAAAAAGCAAAAAGCAGGAGGCGGAACGGCTCCTTTATTGCTGGGCGGAGCCGACCACGCCTTCTCGTGCTCCGGCCGCACCGATCGGCCATTCTACCAGGCAAGTTCTTGCAACGTCTTGGTCCGCTCCGGGGACAAAACCCGACCACCTCTTTTGGGGCTCTCTGTCCGCATCCGCCAAGTGCGGACATGTCCGGAGGGTGGTCCCTGCCAACAGTCGGTTCTTTCATCACCATGCCGAGGTCAGCGGCGCGCTGCTGTAGGGCGCGCGTCGGGTGTTTACCTTCATTTTTAATCTGTCGTTAGATTTCTCGGAGCACCGTTACTGCACAAGCCTGGTCAGCTTGAAGGGCCTCCGAGCCGGAACATTTGTGACAACCTCCGTAGTGCTCGTGCGTTTTCCGGCCGGAGGCCCGCCCAAATTCTCGAGGAGGCTAAAGCAATCGCTAAGGGTGCCCCCGCCTCAACTTGCGTGACCGAGTATCGGGCGATTGTAGCGCGTCTTGCCGATTGCGTTCGGTCGCACGCTTGAGCCGATGGCGCCGCACGCGCTCGGCGCCGGTCATTGCGACTTTCCCAAGCGGCGGACGACCCAATGTGATTTCCAGCTTCTTGGTCGGCTTGCCGTGACGATACCAAGTGGCGCGGCTGATGCCGATCTTCTCCCAAGGTTCTGGCGCTCTGCTTCTGTCCATTGTTCCGTCATAAGGCCGAGAGTTGAGACGGTTTCGAGGCGCGGGCGCGGCGGATGCGGCGTCAGCTTTCGCCACCCACGGACATTCCGTTGCATCGCGGTTGAACGGCACACCTCTCCGTTCCTGGACCCCAGGCTCCGCGTCTGAGCCGCGCGATATGCTCTCGGATCGTATCGGCACTCCGCCCGTTGCTTGCGACCCGACGACAGGATAGCGTCCGACCGTGGGCCCTCGCCGGGTCCCTGACCTGCGTCTTCCGAACGCTCGCGCTCACAGGAGGGCTGCAATGCACGCGAAGTCACGCACGAAGTCCATCCGAGCAGTAACGAGGTCCGTCATGGTTGGCCTCCTCGTCCTGCCGGCAGCGGCAGCCAACGCGCAGCCCGTCGGCGACCAGATCGCCAACGCGATGCGCAACGCCGAGGTCGTCGATCTCACCGTGCTCATATCCGAGCAGCTGCCAGCTCACTGGCCCACCCATGCGCCGTTCCAGCGGTGGACCTTCAACTGGTTCAAGCCCGTTACCAGTTCCTACGGCGACAACCTGGCTCAGAGCGTGTTCCCCTACTACGGCCAGCGCTACGTGATCGACGAGCACACGGGCACGCAGACGGATTGCCCCGCGCACTTCATCCCGCCCGAGGGCAGCGGCATGCCATTCGCTGGTCCGATGGGCAAGATGACCTGCGACAAGATTCCGCCTTCGCAGTTGATGGGCCCGGCGGCGGTCATCGACGTCCGCAGCATCCTCGATCAGGCCCCGAACGGAAAGAGCCCAGAAATCACACCCAAGATGGTGCAGGATTGGGAGGCGAAAAACGGCACGCTGAACGCGGGCGAGGTTGTGCTGTTCCACTCCGGGTATTCCGACAAGTACTACAAGCCCTTCCCGGAGGGGAACCGGCTCGCGTTCGACCCTCTCGTCCGGGGCACCAAGCCCGGCTGGCCGGCGCCCAGTCCGGATACGGTGACGTACCTGCACTCGAAGGGAATCAAGCACCTGGGGATTGACAGTCCGAGCATGGGCCACGTCGAAGGGGGCCAGCCAACCCACGTCGCCGGACTCCAGCTTGGCATGACGTGGGACGAACTCCTGACCGGTCTGGGCCGATTGCCGGCCCGGGGCGCCTTCTACATTTCCCTGCATCCGAAGATCGTCGATGCTAGCGGCGGGATGACGCGGGCCGTCGGCATCAAGGACAAGGGCCAGAAGGGCATCGGCGAGTGAGCGGTCGTCCGCAAGCCCAGCGACGGGTGTAGGGGAGATCCGCTACCGTCACAAACGCCGCTATGCGGTCCTGATTATACCAGATCATCCGCGGCCGTGGCCACCAGCACACCGATGCGCCGCACGTGCTCAGGCTGCTGCGCGCGCGCCGACAGCGGCCACATGCCCGCCGCGCCGCCGAGCAGCGTGATGAACTCGCGTCGTCTTAGTTGATCAAACTACACCCCTGCCCCCCTAGCCAGGATGACAGCATAGCGGATTGGCGAGCATCAAGCTGCGCTGCGGAAATCAGCAGCACGTACGTCGGCTTGGGGGTCAAAACCGACAAGTCGCACAGTGAGCATAACTCTTCCGGTTTACCCCCAGGAGCTGACGTAGAAACGGACATCGCCGTTTCGTCGCGATGGGCCAATCAGCACGTCGGCCTGAATGGACATCCCGTTGTATCTCGTTCGTTTGGCGCTGCGGTCTGATCCGTCGTAGAATAGACTGTCCATTGGATTTGCGGGGGCCCAATGGTGCAAGAGCGGCCAGTTCGGGTCGAGCGCAGGTTGTCGGCGATCCGCCGCTTTCGCGCCCTCGCTAAATCAAGCGACAATCCCGCTTTCCTCGCGGGAGTCGAGCGCATCCATGAAGGCATGCGCCTGGCTGGGATACCCGAGGGGTAATGTCGGAGTGGGTCAACAGCAACGGATTGGTCCCACTTGTAACCGTTCCGTTCATCCCCAATGCTCGCATTCGACGGCCGTTGAACGTCACCTGCCTTGAGATGGCGCGCAGCTAACCGATCCGCGTAGGTCGAGAGCGCGGCACCGGCATACGTTCCCCCAGCGCGGTTTCCTTGTATGGGTTTTTCGGACGCCGGCCCTTCGGCATGCGCGGCTCCATCATTCATCGGGCCGGCATTCCAAAACCCTTCACAATCCCGGAAATCGGCAGCAAGTAGTCATGCTCACTCGGGCATTCCTGCGAGGCGGAGGCCCTCAGCATACTTTTCGATGAATTCCGCCTTTTGATACGGGCCGAGGTAGGACGCCAAACGCGAAACCCGAAATTCAGGATCGACGACGTGCAATCGGTTCGCCATCTCCCGAGCTGCCTCTGTCACGTTGGCAAAAGCGGCGCTGGCGGCGAAGATGCGCAACCCCGGATGTGCATCAGGATTTGTCCGCAGGATTATTTCGGCCCAGGTCATGGCCTCATCATACTTGCTAAGAAAGAACAAGGCATGCGCCATGGCCGACCGCGTAGAGGCAGCACGGTCCACTTGCAGCGGGTCGTGTCGAATGGCTCGTGTCAGATGCTCCAGCGCCACTGCGGGATTCCCTGACCACACATTGATCCAGCCGCTGTGGGTCCAGCCATGCGCCAGGTTCGGGTTCAGTACCAATGCCCGCTCAACCAGCAACTGCGCATGAGGAAGGTCGCGCAGCACGTAGGCGACCGCCCAGCTCGTGTTGCTCAGAGCGGCCGCATCGTCTTGTCCAACCCGCAGCACGATGCGGACCAGGCGAGCGACTTCCGCGTTCTCCTCGGCGGGCTTTGACACGAGTCCGAAGCCTCGCCGGTTAGCATGACATTGGAGAAGGAGGCCGTAGGCGGGAGCGAGTTCTGGATCAAGTTCAAAGGCTTCCCTCAACAGCCGCTCCGCCTGTTCAAGGCTCTGCTTTGTTATTTGCTGCAGACAAGCGCGACCTCGAAGGTAGCAATCGTAGGCGCCAAGGTTTCCAGTTGTCTTGCGCTTCGAACGATCGATCGCGGCTTGCAGCTCGAGGCGTGGCGCAATGGCCGCGACTACCCTCTCCGTCATTTGGTCCTGCAATTCGAAAACGTCTTCCAGGGTGCCGTCGAAGCGATCCGCCCAGAGGTGTGCGCCGGTAGTTGCGTCGATAAGCTGACCATTGATTCTTAGTCGGCTGCCGGCTTTACGTACGCTACCTTCGAGAACGTAGGTAACGCCGAGCTCGCGGCCCACTTGCCGAATGTCGGGCGACTTCCCCTTGTAGGAAAACGATGAGTTCCGCGCGATCACGAACAGAGACTTGAACCGCGACAGCGCGGTGATGATGTCATCGACCATGCCATCAGCGAAATATTCCTGCTCAGGATCGCCAGACATATTCTGGAACGGCAGGACGGCGATCGATGGTTTGTCAGGAAGCGGCAGAGGCTGCCCGGCGTTCGGCGCGGTCATCGCTGCTTCGGTGGCCTCCATCACGAGCGAACTCACGCCTCGTACCGCGTAAAGCCGTACGGGACGATCGATATTCTTTAGGGTCCTCTCGCCCAAATCATCGAACGCGAACTTGGTCTTGCCTCTCATCTGCTCAAAGGCATTGCCGGAGACGTAAACACCCCCCGGTTCGCACTCATTTTCGACGCGCGCGGCAACGTTGACGCCGTCACCGAAGAGGTCGTCACCGTCGATGATGATCTCTCCGACGTTGATACCGATGCGAAACCGAATTCGTGGCTCGGGACCGCTGGCGCTGCGCTCCGCCATCTTCTCTTGAATCGCAATTGCGCACGTTACCGCGTCCACCGTGCTGGCAAACTCGACCAGCATGCCATCGCCGGTGGTCTTGACGATGCGGCCCTTGTGCTCCGCTATGGCAGGGTCAACGACCTCGCGCCGGCGGGCCTTGAGGGCGTCAAGGGTCCCGACCTCATCCACACCCATCAGACGGCTGTAGTTCGCGACGTCAGCGGCCAGAACGGCCGCCAGCCGTCGCTCCACTCTCTGGCTAGTCACAGCAGTCGCACTTGCGCCCCTTTGCCAGCGGGCAGTTTGGCGCGGGCCGACATCCGACGGTCAATCCAAAAGACCGCAACGGTCGTCGCCACCGCGGCCAGTGCGCCGAGACAGAGCGAGGCTGCAAGGCCATAGGATTTCAGCGTCATTCCGATGACGAGGAAGCAACTCACAAACCCAAACCAAGCCAGCACGCTGCTCCGCATCATCGCAATAGCGGCTTCCCGTCCCAAGTGATGGTGGGTGAAAGTCGTCACCACGGTCGTGACTACGGGATAGGTTCCGACGATGCCGCTCAGCAGTGGCCCCAACCGATCAGCGGCCGCTGTGATCGCCAAGGTAAGCGCAGCCGCCGCGCCCATCCGAAACCAAATGTCCCACCATGGCGACGGCACCTTGGCCGCCGGGAGCCGCGGCCGGCGGATGAACGCGACAACCATCAGGAGTGCGGCATAGGCCGTCAAGCCTGCCTCGAACACACCTGCCGGCAGTTGACCCGCGCTGGCCGATGCCGCGAAGAACGCAACGGCCGCAAGCGCAAGCGAGACAGGCCATCGGAGGTGTCGGGAGGCCAGCACATACGCCATCGCAAAGGCTGCGACCCCGACCAGTCCAAATAAGATCCCGACAGCCGCTCGCTCGGCGAAATCCAGTCCTTGATCGATCGCAAGAAAGAGAAAGATGGGGGCGGTCGATAACGGCAGCCCGACTACAATTCCACCGATGCTGGGTCCCCACCGGCGCGTCGCCAGGGTTGCCATGGCGACCAGCATGGGCGCCAGCGTCAATTTAAGAAGCAGCAGCATGCCCCCGCACACGTCCCGATGCAGCGCTGCGATCTCACGTAGGGCGGCTACATCGCAATCCATCGGCGGCTCACTTGGCCGTCTGCAAAATCGCAATGTATAAGCCCGAGTCGCTCGCCTCCGCTCTTCAGGCTCGATCACGTTAGCAGATATTCGGTCCCAGTCGAGCGCCTCCGCGCTCCGTTCCAGTCTCGACCCGAAGCTGGTTCGGCAGGTTGCGTCACACTGCACCAGACGACCGCGTGTACTCATGATCGCCACCGTCAATCGCTAGTCAGAGACGCATTAGGTCAGCTTTGGGTCAAAACGCGAAGAACTCTTGTCGAGCACATATCTGGTCCGCTTTTGGAGCGGAACTGTTACAAGTGGGACCAATCCGTCGCTGTTGACCCCGAACGGACCTTCGTGTGCTCGCTGCTGCTGCACTCGCGAAGGCGTTGATAGCTGTAGCTCTTTGAGGAGCTGGCTCGATCCAATTTGTGAGAACCGATCGAGGGCCGACAGTGCTATAGACCAAACGGTGGCTGAGGGGAGGAAACACAAGAGGCCAGTCAAACCTCGCCTTCAGCCCTGCGGTGACCCAGTCCGCCTTCTCGCCATGAAACCCGGCCGTGTGGTGCCGGGGATCATTTTGCCTTCTTTTGGCGCTCGTGCACGAGCCGCTTTTCAGCTCCGGTTTGCAGCTCATCGAGTTGCCGGCGGAAACCCGGCAAGTCGACAAGAGGGTGCGGATCGCCTGCCTTGCGTGTCTTCAGCAGGTCCTTGGCCTCAGTCAGGGCAGTGGAGAAAGCATGTGTCGTCAGGTGCAGCTCGATAGGGTGCGAACTGTCCTCCGTTAGTGCTCGGATGCGCTTGACGCTGGTGATGAAGGCTTCCACCTGTTCGGGGCTCTGAATAGCATTAAGTCCTAGCCCGCCAACCGTGAACGCGCGGTAGACGCGCGCGCCGTCACGTGCGTCGTAAGCGAACGAGGCGGTGCCCATTGTGTGGCCAGGCGTCTCGAAGGCCTGGATGGTGACGTCGCCGGCCTGGAGGATTTGGCCATCGCCGAGCACGAAATCGGGCTCCATCATCGCCCAGGCTCTGGGTCCACCGGCCGACTGTGCTGCGTCTTCGGCGGCTTCACGCCAGCCCTCACGAGTCATCGCGAAGCGCGTCTGCGGTTCCAGCACCGACTTGAGCCGCGCGGCACCGCCAGCATGATCGCGGTGCCCATGCGTGATCACGACGAGCTTGATGTCCTTAGGGTCAAAGCCAAGCGCGCTAATATTGGCAAGCATCTGGTCGGTGTAAGAGCCGTACAGCGTGTCAATCAGCACGTGCCCCCGCGGCGACGTCAGGAGCCAAGCTGAGACCCAGCAGATGCCAACGTAGTACACGTTGTCGAATGCCTTGTATGGCTCGATCTTCTGCAGTGCAGCGTCGGCGATGAACCGGCTGAGATTTGCCGGCATGCGGCCTGTCTCGAAGAAAACGGCAAAGGCCGCAGCCAGTGGGGGCGACTCGCAGCGCGTCGTAAGCGGCTCCTCTGCCTTGGCCCCCGCCGAAAGGATCGCCAGCCCAGCCACAATGCAATGAAGATAGCGAAGGGCGTTCATTGCGAAGTCCTCCAGTCGGAACGAACTGCACTGCGATCGAACCGAGCAGTCCGTTGTCAGCGTGGACAAGTATCGCCGATAGAGCAGGGCATCGGCGGGAAACGAACCACCGAGCACGTGTTTAATTGTGCAGGCTAGGTAAGCATTTGACAATGGGCACATGTATTTTCCGGGCATGCCCGCTAGTGATGCTGTGGACGGCTCCTCCACCGGCACGTGAATGCCATCGATGTGGGTGCTGTTGAGGCTCGCACGATTCGGAGGAGCTATCCATGCAGACGGTTGCGACGATCGGTCTCGACATCGCCGAGTCGATCTTTCAGGTTCACGGCGTTGATGCTGGTGGGCAGGTGGTCATCCGCCGCCGGTTGAAACGCCGCTACGTGTTGGCATTCTTCCAGAAGCTATCGCCGTGCCTAGTTGGTATCGAAGCTTG
>Ga0209382_10001778_pt1 | contig 33230 bp, 21 predicted proteins | sample SoiMetdeltSBSDD5_FD_187599 | JGI IMG/M metagenome (GOLD analysis project Ga0209382, IMG submission 187599) | Bulk soil microbial communities from a Populus tree surrounding site in Tennessee, USA - Soil MetaG P. deltoides SBSDD5 (SPAdes) (version 2) | ecosystem: Environmental > Terrestrial >... | reverse complement strand
GCCGCCAGCTGGATTCCGGCGCGCGCCGCGACACGAATCGAGCCGATCCAGGCGCTGCGAGACTGACACGGTCCTAAGTTCTTCCAACCGATCCTGGCGCTTCGCCGTCACCAACTTGGCCGGGATCAAGAAACGCGATAAAAGCTAACCGCCGGCCGGGCCACGCCGCCCAAGGCAGTAGACGTTTGACTACCTCGGTGGTAGGCTGTCTCCTACCTTATGGCAAAGCGACAGCGCTTCGAAAACCGTATCGAACTCGTCCAGGGCACGCTCGACATGCTGATCCTCCGCACGTTGCGGTGGGGCCCCCAGCACGGTCACGGGATTGGCGTCGCCATTCGCGCCAGCTCGGACGATGCGCTGCAGATCGACCATGGATCGCTGTACCCGGCGCTGCACCGGCTCGAGCGGCAGGGATGGATCGACGCCGAGTGGAAGATCTCCGGCAACAAACAACGCGCCAAGTATTACCAGCTCACGGCGGCCGGACGCCGTCAGCTGGCCGCTGAGCAGTCACGCTGGAACCGCGTCGTCGACGTCATCGCGCGGGTAATGAAGAGCCGGGCACCGACGAAAGAACGAGCATGAACAAGATCGCGCGGCTGGCGCGGCGCCTGCGGCAGCGGCTGTGGCACACGGCACAGGACGACCGCGATCTTGACGACGAGATCGCGTTTCATTTGCGGCAGGAAGAAGAGCTGCGGGCCGGGCGCGGGCTCGCCAATCCGGACGCGCGCATCGCCGCGCGCCGTGACTTCGGCAACGTCGCGACGGTGAAGGAGGTCACGCGAGACATGACCGGCTGGCACTCGCTCGAAACGTTTGTCCGCGATCTCACGTTTGGGGTCCGGCTCTTGCGGCGCAGCACAGGGTTCGCATTCTTCAGCATCGTCACGCTGGCGCTCGGCATCGGCGCAACGAGCGCGATTTTCACTCTGTTCAACGCCATCGTTCTGCGGCCGCTGCCGGTGCGCGATCCGGATCGGCTGATCGCGCTCTCGTTTGTCGCCGGCGGCAGCCGGCAGAACAACTTCCTGACCTATCCGCTGTTTGATCGCCTGCGCGCCGCGAACACGACGCTCGACGGCATCTTCGCGTGGGAAACCCGGCCGCGCATGAGCGCACGCGTCGATGGCCACAACGAGATCGTGTCCGCAACATTCGCAAGCGGCAGCTATCACGACACGCTGGGGCTACGACCCGCGCTCGGCCGTCTCCTGGCGCCGAGCGACGACCAGCCGGGTAACGCCACGTCGCTCGTCATCAGCTACGGCTACTGGCAACGACGCTTCGCCGGCGATCGGTCCGTCATCGGCAAGCCGGTTACGTTCGGCGACTTTACTTACACGATCGTTGGTGTCGAACCGGCAGGGTTCCTCGGTACTAACCTCGGCACGGCAGCCGACTTTACCTTCCCGCTGCGCGCCTCGACCGATGGCAGCACCGCGCAGCCGTGGAATTCGCCCAACTGGACGTGGATTGAGGTCATGGCCCGCCTGAAGGCGGGCACGACACACGAGCGGGCCGCGCAGGAATTCACCTCGATTTTTCGCTCGATGGGACCCGGAATCTCGGCGCCATCGACGGCGCCTCCTCCGACAGTTTTTGTCGAGACGGCGCGCGGCGGCGGCCAGAGTTCGATCCGCAGAAACTACGCGCAACGGCTGCGGCTGATGCTGATGATGCTGGCGGCGGTCCTGCTGCTCTCGAGCCTGAACCTCGCGACGCTCTTGCTCGCTCGTGGAGAGGCGCGGCGCGACGAAATTGCGATGCGCCTCGCGCTTGGTGCCCGGCGCGGACGCGTCGTTCGTCAACTGCTTACGGAATCGGCGTTGATTGCCGTGGTGGGCGGGACGCTCGGTCTGGTACTTGCCACCTGGGCCAGCCGGGCGCTGCTGCGCGTCGCCATGCGCGACACCGCCGGCATCGCCATCGATCTCGCGCCCGATGCGCGGGTGCTGGCGTTCACGATCGCCGCGGCAGCGATCACCTGCGTCTTCTTCGGCCTGATACCGGCTCTGCGCGCCACTGCCTCGGTCAACGCCGCGTGGCGCCACGAAGTGCGAAGCCGGCGTCAGCGATGGCTCGAACGAACGCTGGTGGCCTCGCAGACAGCCGTCTCACTGGTCCTGCTCGTGTTCATGGCGTTGTTCGTGCGCAGCCTGCAGAATCTCTGGGCCCGCGATCCCGGCTATGTTCGCGACAAGGTCGCGCTGTTCGCGACGGATGCCGAACTGGCTGGCAGGAAGGGCGATGATGTCCGGCGAACGTACCTGGCGCTACTGGATCAGTTGCGCGCGCTCCCCGGCACGACGCACGCCGCTGTCTCGACCGTCGCCCCGGTCAGCACGAGCGCCTACTTTGTTGGTGGCGTCGGACGGTTGGGAAACAAGGACTTCTCAGGCGATCGGCGCATTCGCGTCGCCACGAACTTCCTTTCGCCCGGCTACTTTGCGACGCTTGGCATTCCGCTGGTGGCGGGCCGTGACTTCGACGATCGCGATGACGCCACGTCGCCGAAAGTGGTGATCATCAGCGAGCGCCTCGCCGCGAAGTTCGATGGTCCTGCGGTCGGCCAGTCGCTGGAGTCGAGTAGCGGTGTCGCGGAAGTCATCGGCGTCGCGAAGGACAATCGCTACGCCACGGTCAAGGATGCCCCACGAGATGTGCTGTACATGCCGATGTTCCAGGGTCGCGGCAGCGTGGGCTACGGACCCACATTCGTAGTCCGTCATCAGACCGACAGTGCATCAGCGCTGCACGCGATTCGCACGGTGGTCACGGCAGTCGACCCGGCGCTGCCAGTATTCAGACTCAACACGCTCGAGGGCTACACGCGGGAGTCACTGTCGCAGGAACGGCTGATGGCCGCGACGAGCAGTTATGTAGGGATGTTCGCGTTGTTGCTCGCCTCGATCGGGTTGTACGGCTTGATTTCGTACACCGTCACCGAACGAAGGCCGGAGATCGGCTTGCGCATGGCACTCGGTTCCTCGCCACAACGCATCCAGGCCCTGGTCGTGAGAGACGGTGCCGGCATGGTGCTGGCCGGCCTCGTCGTCGGCCTGCTGTCCGCCTGGTGGCTCGTGCGTTTCGCGCGCGATCAGATCGTCGATCTGCAACCGCTCGATCCGCTCTCGTTCGCGCTGGCGACCGCCGTTCTACTGATCGTCGCTGCCGGCGCGGCCTGGCTTCCTGCGCTGCGTGCCTCGCGCATCGATCCGATCACCGCGCTTCGGCACGAATAAGCCCGGAAGCCAAGAAGTGCCGAGCTAAAAATCCGCGAGCGGCACACCGCTTGCTCGACCACTGGGGCCGATGCTCCATCACGACCCCAGGAGGAACCGATGCGACCTCTCTCGTTCGGGCTTTCACTCGCGTTTTGTCTGCTTGCTTTGCCCTCGCACACGTTGGCGCGGCAAATGGCTGGGGTCGAGTACGTACTTCGCGATCTTGGAACGCTCGAGAATTCCACGCTGAGTGTGGGGGTTGCCATCAACGATCGCGGCGAGGTGGTCGGCTGGAGCCAATTACCTACCGGCGCGGCCATTCCCTTCTACTGGAGTGAGCGCACCGGATTCATCAAGTTGCTGGAGGGTTTGCCTGGCGCCCCGGTCGATATCAACGGGAAGGGACAAATTGTTGGATGGTTCTACCGCAACATCACGCTGCAGGGATTCCTGTGGAGTCGCAAGGAAGGTTTCGTGGACCTCGGACCTTTCATTCCCAATACCATCAACGATCGCGGCGACATCGCCGGCCAATGCGATATCAGTAGTCCGATGCCATGCGTACTCTCAGCGTCTGGGGTCGTTCGCCGCCTCAGCGTGCCCGACGGAGGGTTCGGGTTGGCCGTCGACATCAACAATCACGGAGATGTGGTCGGCTACGTCAACGTGGATCCGCGCAGCCACGCAGCAATCTGGCGGAGGAACCAGGAGACGTTCGAAATTCTCACGCCGACGCCCGACGATGGGTACGAGTTTGTCGTTGCGCACGACATCAACGAACACGGGATCATTGTCGGGGCAGTCGAACAGCTCGGTGGTCTCGTGCGCGTTCCTGTGATTTGGGATCGGACAGATACGGGAACCGTTGTCGAGTCGGTGCCGGGGCAGGCCACGAACGTCAACAATCATGGAATTGTGACGCTATTCGCCGAGTCGCCGATGCGCACGCTCATCTGGGACCTGCGGCGTCACACGTTCAGCGAACTTCCATCGCTCGGAGGTCTCGATCAGCCGTTCGCATCAGGACTGAACGATCGCGGCGTGATCGTCGGGAGCTCCAGCACGCCGGCTGGCGAGAATCACGCCGTGATCTGGGAACCAGTTCGGCCGCGGTAGCGCGCCAAGTGACACGCGTCCTACTTGCGCGTCGCCTTCCACGCGCTCTTCGATGCACCTTTCGATACGGTACCGTCGATAGCGCTACCGTTCACCCGCCCTTCGTACTCGGCGCCGTCGATCGTGAAGCGAATCTGTTCACCGCGCAGCCGGCCTTCCAATGAGGCCTTCGATCCGTCCTTGCGCGTCAGCGTACCGGACAGCATCTGAAAATCCTGTTTGAACGTCACCTCGCCATCAGGCAACTGCCAGGCGCCTTCGACCTTCGCCGGCACGATCCATAACTGTGACGTGCACCAGTTCGTGCAATTGGTCTCCAGGCGCTCGGTCTCATCCGGCGTCCAGCCGGTGATGCCGAACGTGTTCACCACGATGCGGGAGCCCGGCTTCATCGCGAGAAACTTCGGCACCATGCGATCCATGTTCTCGGTCAGCAGGAACAACGCGAGCACCGTCGCCTGCGAGATGTCGGCGGCGTACATGTCGCCCTGCACGAACTTCGCCTTGTCGGCGACGCCTGCTTCCGCCGCGAGACGATTCGACAGCTGGACGAGATCGTTGTTGTATTCAACGCCCAGCGCGCGCGCGCCGCGCTTCGCGGCAGCTATGACGTTGCGGCCGTCGCCGGAGCCGAGATCCATGACGAAGTCCTTCGGCGTCACCTTCGCCATGTCGAGCATCTTCTCGACGAGCGTCGCGTCGGTCGGCACCCACACCGCGTCCTTGCCCGGCTGGCCGACCGTCGGCTTGTACGGATCTTGCGCTTTCTGCGCGAATCCACTTGCGGCGCTCGCGCAGATGAACAAACCAGTGATGACTGCTGCAATATTCCGGTGTAAGCGGTTCATGTTTGGCGTGCTCCAGTGTTTGGGAGAAAGTAGATTTCCTCTTTCAGCGCCTCTTTCTTCCAACCGCGACGGCGCAGGATGGCCTTGCCATGCTCGACCATCTCGGGATGCCCGCACAAGTATGCAGTCGTTGTTTCCGTGTTCAACGACCACTGGTCACCGTACTTCCGGATTACATCGTCGACGCGTCCAGTTTCTCCGGTCCAGTCGGGGTCATCCCACGGCCGGCTGATTGTCGGCACGTAGGTCAGCCATGGAACCTCAGCCGCCACGCGCTCGAGTTCTTCGCGATATCCAAATTCGCGCGACTGGCTCGCTCCGTGGACGACGAACAGCTCGTGCTCGCCCTTGAATCGGCCGGCCTTCCAGTCTTCGTGAAGCATCCGGGCGAAGCTGACAAACGGCGCGACGCCGGTGACTGTGCACAGTAGAAAATGCTTCGTTCGTCCGGTCACGGTGTCGAGCGTGAATCGGCCTTTGGCAATCTTGCGCGCGGTCACCACGTCGCCAGGGCCTAACTTATACAGGAGCGGCGTCAACGCGCCTTGCGGTACGAGCTCGAAGAAGAATTCGAGCTCGCGTTCGTACGGCGACGACACGATCGAGTAGGCGCGCTCGACGAAGCCCTTCTCGCCTTCAGTGCCGAGCGTGGCGTACTGGCCGGCCGCAAACTTGAACTCGATACCGGGATCGACGCGAATCATCCACAGGTCGTCGGCAAACTCCTCGCGTGCCGTGATCCGCGCCTGGAAGAACTTCTCCGGGGCTTGAGCCATCCTTCTCCCCTTTGCTTACCCAAGAGCCTACTCTACTTCTTCGATCCGCTGTCCGCGGTCCGCGGACCGCCTTGCAAACCCGGTATCATTGCGGTCGTGTCCGATCCTATCCTCCAGATCACGAACGCTACCGTCGTCAAGAACGATCGCGTGGTGCTAGACGCTGTCAGCCTGACCGTTCGCGAGGGTGAACACACGGCCATCGTCGGCCCAAACGGCGCCGGCAAGTCGCTGCTGGTGAGCCTGCTGACTCATTACGAGCGTCCGTTGTCACGCGACGAGGGCGAGCCGCCGGTTCGCGTGTTTGGGGAAGCCAACTGGAACGTGTCGGAGCTGCGCACGCAGCTCGGGATCGTGTCGGCCGATCTGCATCTCCATTTCGTCGCCGGAAACAGCGAAGGACGGATCAAAGGAGAAGCGGCGGTGTTGTCCGCCTTCCTCGCCTCGCACGGCATCCTCCGCTACGGGGCAATTACGGACGAAATGCGTTCGCGAACTATGCAGGCTCTCGAGCGGGTCGGCGCGGCGCACCTTGCGTCGCGGTGGATGGACCAGATGTCGAGCGGCGAAGCCCGCCGGGTGATGCTGGCTCGGGTGATCGTCACGTCTCCCCGCGTGCTGGTCCTCGATGAGCCGACGACGGGCTTGGACTTGGCGGCGCGGCACAGCTTCATGGAGCAGGTGCGGCAGATTGCGCGGTCCGGCACCACGGTGATTCTGATCACGCATCACATCGACGAGATCATTCCGGAGATCAATCGAATTGTGCTGCTGCACGACGGACGGATCGTCGCGGACGGTCCGAAGGGTGAGCTGCTGTCGTCCGAGCACCTGAGCCGGATGTTTGGTATGCCCGTCGCCATAGACCATGCGGACGGCTATCATTACGCGAGACCAGGAACATGCTGAGGGGCCACTGGTTCGTCTTCGCTGGCATCGTGCTCGCATCCGGCGGCTGGGGTGTAGCGCTCGTCGGCCAGCAATCCCGCATTGATTTTCAGAAACAGATTCAGCCAATCCTGAGCGAGCGGTGTCTCGAGTGCCACAGTCAGGACAAGCGCAAGGGCGGCCTGTCGCTTGCGACCTATGCTGACATCCTCGAGGGGGGCAAGGACGGCGCTGTCGTCCGGCCGGGCAACAGCGTTAACAGCCTGATGGTCCAGCGGCTCGGCGGCGACATCGAGCCGCAGATGCCGAAGGACGATCTGCCACTCGATTCCGCCGACATCGCGCTGATCCGCCAGTGGATCGATCAGGGCGCGCGCTCGACACCGGCGGGGCCAGCCGCGCCGCAGCCGTGGGAAGCGCCGCTCGCGCTCAAAGCGCCATCGCTGCCGGCGATCACGTGGAAGCACTGGAATGCGCCAGTCGATCGCCTTACGGCAGCGTACTTGGCCAAGCGACAGGCGGTCGCGCCCGTTGCGGTAGCGGACGCGTTGTTTGCGCGACGCGTGTATCTCGACGTCTGGGGATTGCTACCGACGCGTGACGAGCTGCACGCGTTCATCAACGACAAGGCACTCGACAAGCGCGAGCGGCTCGTTGCGCATCTCCTCGCCGACGGTGACAAGTACGCCGATCACTGGATCTCGTTCTGGAACGATCTGCTGCGCAACGAGGACGGCGTCACCTACTTCTCCGAGACGGCCGGACGGAAGAGCATCACGGATTGGCTGTGGCCGGCGCTTCGATCGAATCTGCCTTACGACGAGTTCGTGCGAAAGCTGATCAACCCGACGCAGCCATCCGATCCGGAGGGATTCCTGATTGGCGTGAATTGGCGCGGCGAAACGAGCGCCGCGGTCACGCCATGGATGCAAGCGTCGCAAAACACGGCGCAGGTCTTCCTGGGCGTGAACCTGAAATGCACGTCGTGCCACGACAGCTTCGTCAACAAATGGAAACTGAAAGATGCGTACGGGCTGGCCGCGTACTTCGCCCCTGAGGCGCGGCTGCAGATGTACCGCTGCGACGTGGCGCAGGACAAGTACGCGGAGCCTGGCTTTCTGTTCCCGGAGCTGACGCGGACGCCGCGATCGACGGCGCTGGCCGATCGACGCGCCGCGGCCGCGGAGATCTTCACCGATCCACGAATGGGCCGGCTGCCGCGCACGCTCGTGAACCGCGTGTGGCAACGGTTGCTCGGCTCCGGCATCGTGTCGAACCCTGACGAAATGGACGGCGAGCCGTGGAGCCCCGCCCTTCTCGACTGGCTCGCCAGCGACTTCGTCGAGCACCGCTACGATCTCAAGCATTTGATTGGGACGATCCTGACGTCGCGCACCTATCAGATGCCGTCCGTGTCGCGAAAGGGCGAGCCGCCGGCGCGTGGATACGTGTTCGCTGGGCCGGAGGTCCGGCGGCTGACGGCCGAGCAGTTTGCGGATGCCATTGGATCGATTACGGGCGAGTGGAACGTCGCACCCGCAAAAGGTCCTGCACCATCCCAGTCTCCCGCGCCAAAACCTGGACGCGCCGCACCGAGCCAGCCAACATCGGCGGGCGTCTACGCTCGCGAATGGCGCGTGGCGTCAAGCAGCCTCACGCGCGCGCTTGGCCGTCCGATACGCGATCAGATCACTTCGTCGAGACCGTCGCAATCAACGACGCTACAGGCACTCGAACTGACGAACGGCGAAATTCTCGCTCGATGGTTATCACGCGGCGCACGCAGGATGCTGGGCGAGTTGCCGCCGGAACCACCAAGCCTTTACAACCGCGCGGTGGCGGGACGCAACGCGGCGCCAAGCGCGTTCGAGATCGATGTCTCCAAATCCAGCCGTGTGTGGCTCGTCGTCCAGGAGCAGGGATCGAACGTCCCCGAGGTGATTCAACCTGCGTGGGCCCAGGCGGAGTTCGTCAACCAGGAAGGCGTCGTCACGAAGCTGTCGTCGCTCTCACCGTCGAACGGGACCGGGCTGCGCGATGGAAGCGGGCCCATCCAGGTTGCGGGCGGCAACGGCGACGGCGTCCGCGTCAAGAATCCATCCGTGCTCGTGTACGACATTTCTGGAAGGGGCTTCACGCAGTTTCGCGGCATCATCGGCCTCGAGAACAAGCAGAGCGACATCGGCGCGACGCTGAACCCGGCCACGCGGTTTTTCGTGTTCGATGCGGCGCCCGATATGGAGCGGCTGATTCCACCGCTGCCGGGGCCACCGCTGCCCTATGCACCGAAGGTCACGACGATTGCCGATGCCATCGATCGCGTCTTCTGGCGAGCGCTCGGCCGCGCGCCAACGCCAGCGGAGCGCAAAATTGCCGCGGGCGCGTTACGCGATCCCGCGAAGGGCGAGCGACCGTCCGCGGAAGGCCTCGCCGATTTGCTCTGGGCGATCGTGATGAAGCCCGAGTTTCAGCTGATCTACTGAGGACGCTATGAAAGCCCCCGAACCGGCGGAACTCGACACCCTGACCCCAGAAGAGCGACGGATCTACACGCAGATCAGCCGCCGAGGGTTCATGGGCGCCACTGCCGCGGCAACATTGGGCGCGCTGGTCGGCCGCGAGCCGATCCTCGCCCGCACCACCCAGCCCCAGGCAACGGCCGACGCCATCATCGTCCTGTGGATGGCCGGCGGCATGGCGCAGACCGAGACCTTCGATCCCAAGCGCTACACGCCATTCGAGAAAGGCGTGCGGATCGAGAACGTCTTGAGCACGTTTCCGGCGATCGACACGGTGGTCGACAACATCAAGTTCACGAAAGGGCTCGAGCAGGTCGCGAGCGTGATGGACAAGGGCACCGTGATCCGGTCGTTCATGGCCGCGGATCTCGGCTTCATCCTCCACTCGCGACACCAATATCACTGGCACACCGGCTACATTCCGCCGCAGCCGATGGCCATGCCGCATATCGGTGCGGTCATTTCGCGCACGCTCGGTCCACGCAATCCGGACATGCCAGCGTTCGTGTCGATCGGCCAGACCGTCGAAGGCGCTGGCGAGATTGCCACGCTCAAAGCGTTTCACACGGCCGGCTTCCTCGGCGCGGAGCACGGGCCGTTCCTGATCGTCGACCCGCACGATGCTGCCGCTGCGGTACGCCCGCCCAAGGAGCTTGGCGATCGGCGCTTCCAGAACCGCCGCCGTTTGTTCGAGCAGCTGCTCGCGCAGGAACCTGTCTACCGTCATGCCGGCGACTTTCAGCGCCAGTCGCTCGTTCGCTCGCTCGACGCCGCCGATCGCCTGCTCAACTCGCCTGCCGCCAAAGCGTTCGACCTCTCGCTCGAGCCGCGCAAGACGTTCGACGCGTACAACACATCACGCTTCGGCCAGGGCTGCCTGCTGGCACGCCGCCTCGTCGAAGGCGGAGCCCGCTATGTCGAGGTCACGTCCGAGTACATTCCATTCTTGTACTGGGACACTCACGAGCACGGCCACGAGCGGGCCGAAGCCATGAAAAAGATCATCGACGCTCCAATCGCGCAGCTGGTGCGCGATCTCGACGAGCGCGGGTTGCTCAATCGCACGCTGGTGGTGCTGGCGTCGGAGTTCGGCCGCGATGCAATCACCGAGGGCAAAGTCGGAAAGGAAGTGAAGGACCAGGCCATCAATATCCCCGACGTGATGACCGAGGTGCGCCACTACGGCATGCACAGGCATTTCACGGCGGCAGGATCGCTCCTCATGTTCGGCGGAGGCATTAAGAAAGGGTTCGTCTACGGCAAGACCGCGGACGAGCGGCCCTGCACGACCATCGAGAATCCCATCGTCATGGAAGATCTCCACGCGACGATCTACCACGCGCTGGGTATCGCCCCGGATACGTCGTACATCGCGGAAAAGCGGCCGATCTACGTCACGAGGGACGGCGTCGGGAAGCCGCACAAGGGGCTCTTTGCAGGCTGAGGTTCACGGGTTCCCAGGTTCCCAGTTCCCGGGTTCTTGGTTCGAACCGAGAAGCGGAGAACCTAAGAACCAGAACCTAAGAACCTAGAACCTAAGAACCGAGAACCCGGGAACCGTGAACCTGGGAACCCGTGAACGACAAAGATTAGAATCACCCATGCCTTTCAACCGACGCGAGTTCCTCGCCAGCCTCGCCGCTGGTCCGATTCTTCTCGGCATGCAGGACAAGGCGGGGACCAGGGCGCCGATCCTTGGCGACGGCGCCACCCGCTACGAGGCTATCCACGACTGGGGCCAGCTGCCGCCATCGATCAAGTGGGGGAACACTCACGGCGTCGTGGAAGACTCGCAAGGCAACATCTACGTGCACCATACCGTGCACGCCACCAGCGAAAGCCCGGACTCGATCGTCGTATTCGATCGAAACGGCAAATTCATGCGCTCGTGGGGCAGGGAATTCCGCGGCGTCGCGCATGGGCTGCAACTACGCAAGGAAGGGCGCGACGAGTTCCTCTACCTCACCGTCAACGCCGCCAACCCGAAGATGACACCGCAGCCCGATCTGCAGGCGGTGGTCGTCAAGGCCACGCTCAAGGGCGAGATTGTCTGGAAGATTCAGGGACCGCCGGACGTCGACGGATACAAGCCGCGGCCGGACGGCACGCCGGCGCGCTACAACCCGACGAATCTCGCCATCGCGCCGAATGGCGACATCTATGTCGGCGATGGCTACGGCTCGTTCTACATCAATCAGTACAACTCGAAGGCAGAATTCATTCGGACGTTTGGCGGCCGCGGATCCGATCCAGGACTGCTCAACGAGCCTCACGGTATCTGGGTCGACATGCGCACCAAGACTCCCGTGCTCGTCGTCGCCGACCGCCGCAACAACCGCCTGCAGCGCTTCACGCTGGACGGCAAGCACATCGACTTCGTCCCTGGCTTCCGCCTGCCGTGTCATTTCGACGAACGCAACGGCCTCGTCGTCATTCCCGACCTGCACGGCCGCGTGACGCTCATGGATCGCAACAACGCCATCGTCTCGCACCTCGGGGATTCGAACGCGGCGGACTGGAACAATCCGCTGCGTCGCGAGCCGCGCGACAAGTTCATTCCGGGCCAATTCATCTGCCCGCACGGTGCGTGCTTCGATCACGCCGGAAACATTTTTGTCGTGGAGTGGGTGGAGGTCGGAAGGGTCACGAAGCTGAAACGGATTTAGTCGTTCCCGGGTTCACGGGTTCCCAGTTCCCCGGTTCTCGGTTCGCACGTTCCAACCGGGAACCGGGAACTTTGGGAACCCGGGAACCTGGGAACCTGGTTTATCGCGTACGGTGCGTGCTTCGATCACGCCGGAAACATTTTTGTCGTGGAGTGGGTGGAGGTCGGAAGGGTCACGAAGCTGAAACGGATCTAGTCGTTCCCGGGTTCACGGGTTCACGGGTTCCCAGTTCCCCGGTTCTCGGTTCGCACGTTCGAACCGGGGAACCGGGAACTTGGGAACCCGGGAACCTGGTTTATCGAACGACCTCGGCACGACCGCTCGTCAAGGCGCGCTGGATCAGTTCGCGCATCTCCGCTTCCGCCTTGTGCGAGCGGCCGGCCATCGCTTTGGCGTAATGTTCCAGCTCTTTGGACATGTCCCCGAACGAGAACTTGAAATCGAAGTCGGGCATCTTGAAATCCCACTCCGGTCCTGGGAAGGCCATCATCGGCATCTTGATCTCCCGGATCTCCTCGGTCAGCTTCTCGATCTGCTCGCGGAGCGAGTCCATCTGCTCCTGCAGATTCTCCTGGAGAATCTTGCTCGCCAGCTCGAGCTCTTCGCGATCGATGCGCGGCGCCAGCTTGCCGACTTCTTTGAGCGCGCTCAGTTCTTCCAACCGTGAGTCGACCAATTCTTCCTTGACGCCAACCATCGCCTGAGCTGCCGCCTCGATCCCGTGCTTGGCGGCAAGTTCCGCATGCTTGGCGAAGACCTCACTATGGTGCGCGAGTTCCTTGCTATGGTCAGCCATCGGGAAATGCACGTCGTCCCAGATGGCTCGGATCGAGTTGAGCGTCTCGGGATCGCGAATCACGTATTCGCGTCCGTTCTGACGCAGCCAGACCATCGGCTCGCCCGGGCGCTTGAGCTTGCGCGCTCGATCGACGTCCGCCGAGGAGCCGGACGTCGTTACGCTGCCGTTGTCCTCGAGGAGCAGCACGTAATCGAAGTCTCGTTTCAGCTCTTTTGGCTTCTCGCGGCTGCGCTCGATGTCCTGCACGACAGCCGCCAGCGCTGACGATTCCAATTCCTGCACCAACGCGCTTGTCGAAGGTTCTCCAGGAATGCGTGATTCGATCGGCCGGGTGCCGCGCGCGACCAGTTGCATCGGCACGATTGCCGCGAGCGATAACACGACGGCGCCTGCGCCGGCATAACGGGACAGACGGGATCCACTAGAGACATGATGAAGCATGGCAATTCTCCGCTTCAGGTTGAGGAACGACCAGGAGGCGCCTGCGGCCGCCAAGCCGATACGTGGGCGGGCGACGCCGAGATCGAGCAGGAGGCGGCCGTACTCCTGCGGCGCAACGTCGAGCGCTTCGATCACTGCGGCATCACAGGCCGCCTCGCGCCACAGCGCATACTCGCGCGACGCAACGTGCGCGAGCGGGTGGAAGAAGAACATGCGTTCGGCAAGCGCGGGGATGCACCCGAGCCACAGATCGTTGCGCTTGACGTGGGCCAGCTCGTGGCAGATCGCCATCTGCTGTTGTCGCGGAGCCAGGCGATCGAAGCCGTCTGCGGGGAGCAGCACGACTGGCTGGATCATGCCCGCGACGAGCGGCGTGTTGACGCGATCCGAGAACCGCACGTCCGGCACTCGCTTGAGGCCAAGATTCCACGCGAGTGCGGCCGTCATGGCCTGAATGCCGTCCGGGGCCGGACTCGACTCACGACGAACTCGAACCGTCTGCCGCCAGCGCCATCCGCCGGCGATCGCCAGCAGCAGTAAGCCGACGATCCACGTCAGAACGGCGACGCTTCCCCACTCGATGACGGAATTGACGAGCGTCGATGCGCTTGGCGCCGGCGGAATCGGTACGCCCCGCGCCACTTCAATCGGCGACGCGCTTCTGATGGTCAATCGCGCGGCAGCGGCCGGCTCCACGGGCAGGATGGGAACGTTGATCGGATACGGCCACACCAGCGCAACGACGAACCTGGCAGCTACGGCCCACCAGACGATCGTCCGCACTGACGGCGACAGGCGAAGAATGCGCGTCAGGATCCAGACGATGGCGACGAGGATGGCGCCGTCAATCGATGCGCGGAGGAGAGTTGTGAGCATGATCGATCACCGCTCCTTTCGCCGCTTCGCGTGCAGCCTGGTCACGATCGCTTCGAGCTCGGCGAGTTCTTCGTCCGACAATCGTCCTGGTTCGGACAGGTACGCGAGGAAGGGTGAGACGGAGCCGTCGAGATTTCGTTCCACGAAGCGCTGCACAGCGCTCTTGAGGAGGTCGGCCGAGGTGGCGCGGGCGCGGTAGCGATAGACGCCGTCGACGAGTTGCCGCGCGAGATGCCCCTTTCCGCGCAGCCGCTCCATCATGGTGAGGACGGTCGAGCGGGCCAAGCCGCGCGCGACGCCAAACTCGTCCGCCGCTTCGCCGACGGACACCTGCCCCCTATCTGCAATGTGACGGAGCAGCGCCAGTTCCTGCTCCCCGATGGAAGGTCTGGGCATATCGGGCTCCTTGACTACACCTGTCGTCACGATAGCAGCTGACGACACGTGTAGTCAAGAGCTCCCCGGGTGCCGCGGTCCGCCGTCCGCTGTCCGGAAGTTCGGAAGTTCGGAAGCTCGGAAGCTCGGAAGCTCGGAAGTCCGACCCACTGCTCGAAACGGCTCTCTGCGGCGCGCCCCAGATTCCTTCGTAACACTGCAGCCATCGCGGTACTGTCGGGAGAGTGGCGGCCAGCGGCCCTAGAGCGCGGCGACTTCAGTGCGTAGCAGGAAAGCGGGCGGAGCGATTCCGCGCGTCGCGTTCGGTCTGACAGAGTATCAGCGCAGGCCGCTTTCCCGGCGCGCGGTAAGGGCCGCAGGCCGCCACGCTCCCGCGATGGCAACACGCCTTCGAACGCTTAAGGTGATGCCGGCTGAGGAACGCTGAGTCCGAGAAAACGTTCCGCGTTGCGGTAGCAGACGTCCTCGACAAGGCCGCCGACCAGCGCCTCGTCGTCAGGGATCTCGCCGTTCTCCATCTCGCGGCCGAGGAGGTTACACAGGACGCGGCGGAAGTACTCGTGGCGCGGGAACGACATGAACGATCGCGAGTCGGTCAGCATGCCGACGAAGTTCGCGAGCAGCCCCACGTTCGACAACGTGTTGAGCTGCCACTCGATGCCCTCTTTCTGATCGAGGAACCACCACGAGCTGCCGAACTGCATCTTGCCGGCGGTCGCGCCGCTCTGGAAGTTGCCGATCATCGTCGCGAAGATGTAGTTGTCGGCAGGATTGTTGTTGTAGACGATCGTCTTCGGCAGCGCGTGCTCGGAATCGAGCTGGTTCAAGTACGCGCCAAGCGACTCGGCCTGCGGCCAGTCACCGATCGAGTCGTAGCCCATGTTGCGGCCGTACTGCTTCATCGCCCGCGAGCTGACGTCGCGCAACGCGCCAAGATGCAGCTGCTTGGTCCAGCCCTTTTCGGCATCGAGATGGCCGAAGAACAACATCAGGAACGAGGCGAACTGCGACTGCTCCTGTGGACTCGCGGCGCGCCCCGCGCGCGCGCGATCGAAAATCGCCGCCGCTTCCGACTCGCTGCAGAAATCCACGAAGCAGTGATTCAGACCGTGATCCGATAAACGGCCGCCAAGCTCGTGAAAATCCTGGTGCCGCTTCGCCAGGGCGTCCATGAAGTGCTGCAGCGTGCTGATGTGGACGTTCGCGGCGCAGCCAAGCCGATCGGTCCAGGCGTTGAAGTCACCAGGAGCATTCACATCGAATGCGCGATCGGGTCTGAACGCCGGATACACGCGCGTCTGGAGCGACGACGCCTGGATGCGCTCGTGCCATTCGAGACTGTCTGCAGGATCGTCTGTCGTGCACAGCGCGCGCACGTTGAAGCGGCCAAGAATGCCTTGTGTTCGAAGATTGTCGGACTGCAGCTGCCGGTTTGCCTCGGTCCAGACGCGCGCCGCGGTTTTTTCGTTGAGAAAATCGTCGATACCGAAATGGCGCCGCAACTCGAGATGCGTCCAGTGATACAGCGGATTACGCAAGCAGCGCGGCACCGTCGCCGCCCACGCGTTGAACTTCTCCACCGGTTTGGCATCGCCGGTACAGAACCGCTCGTCGACACCGTTGGCGCGCATCGCGCGCCACTTATAGTGATCTCCCTCTAACCAAATCTCGAACAGATCCTTGAAGCGCCGGTTCTCGGCGATGTCTTTCGGCGGCAGGTGGTTGTGATAGTCGAGGATGGGCTGCGTTGCCGCGTATTTCTCGTACAGATACCGCGCTGTGGGAGTCTGCAGCAGGAAATCGTCGCCGAGAAAAGACAATGGTTTCTCCGATTCGTATAAGGGAAAAGGCAAAAGGGAAAAGGCAGTTCGCCTTTTCCCCTTCTGCCTTCTGCCTTCTGCCTTCTAAAAGTCTACCCTGACGCCGAACTGGAACTGCCGTGGCGGCTGCGCGGACCCAATCGTCCCGTACCCGCCAGACGACACGTTGACGTCCGGATTTCCGAGGTTCACGCGATTGAACACGTTGAACACGTCGAAAATCGGCGTGACGTTGAACCGGTCGCTGAACCGGAAGTTCTTGCGCAGCGATAGATCCCACTGATAGAAGCTGGGGCCTTCGATCTGGCCGACCGCCGCGTTGCCCGGGCGATCCTCCGCAGGAACCGCGAATGCCGCGGTGTTGAACCAGCGCGTTTCGTCCCCATCGATGTCCACTTCGCCGCCCACGTAATCAGCGCGTCGACCGCCGACTGACGAGTTGCCCGTCGGCGTGAAGTACTGTCCCGACTGGAAGCGCATCTTACCGCTCAACTCCCAACCGGCGGCGATCGCGCTCAGCCAGTCGTTGCGATCCAGCAGATACGGTGGACGATAGGTGAACGTATTGACGAACGCGTGACGGCGATCGAACGAGGCAGGACCCCACAGGTAGGCGAGATCGCCCGGTGCTTCCGCCGTGTCGTTGTCGCCGTTGCCGCTCGCGTTGGTCAGCGCCTTGCCGAGCGTGTACGACACCGTGAACTGAATCTGCCCGCGCCGCTTCGTCGCATACAGCTGCAGGGAGTTGTACTCGGACTCTGCGTCGCTCAGGCGCATCCGGATTTCGGAATAGCCTCTGTACGGACGTAGGAAGTTCGTGGACACGCGCTGTGCCGCCGGCAATGCGTTGTTGGCGCGGAGCGCGTCGAAGCTCGGACGGTTCACCTCCGGCTGGCGAATCAAATGCTTCCCGCGGTTGCCGACGTAGGTGGCCTCGACGAAATATCCGCCGCCCAGTTCACGCTGGACGCCGATGCTGTAGTTCCACTGCGACGGCAGCTGCAGATTCGGATCGAGCGCGTTGATGTTGCCGAGCGCGCCAATCGCTCCGGCCGCTCCGCTCGACGGCGACGACAAGTTGAAGTTCTCGTATGTCACGTTGTCGAGAACCGGCGGGATGTTCAGCTGCGAGAAGATCAGGTTCCCTTCCGGCTTGTCGTAGAACAGCCCCGTGCCGCCGCGGATGACCGTCGATGGGCTTACGGAATACGCAAAGCTGAAGCGCGGCATCCACAGGTTCTGCGCATCGTACAGACCACGTGGCGCGCCGAGCGGGATGCGATCGTAGTCGCCGCCCGTCAGGTATTGCACGCGGCCCTGCTGATCCTCAGGGATGCCGTCCCCAGCCACGATCAAACCGTTGAAGCGGTTGCCGGAATTTGCCACGAGTAAGCCGTTCGGCAGCACGGTCACCGCCTGCGATGGATCGTACAAGCCTGGATCGAAATTCACGAGGTTGTTGCCCTGGGCATAGGTCGGCAAGACGTATTCCCAGCGCAACCCGAACTCCAGGCTCAAGTTTGGTCTGACCCGCCAGGTGTCGGACGCGAACGCCTGGTACGACGTGAAGCGGAAGAAGCCCACGGGATCCGCCGAGGCCTCGTTGTAGGTCCGGAAGTTACCGAGCAGCGCATCGGCCAGCGCATTGTTGGTCGTGTTCGGGTTGCCCGACGTGCTGAAGCTCACGTCGCCGAGATACGCCGCGCGGCCGTTCTGATCCTTGCGGTTACGCGAGATCGCCAGGCCCGAGCGGATTGAATGCTGCCCGCGCGTATAGGTCAACGTATCCTGGAAGGTGATGTCCGTGGTCGGCGAGAGCAGCGCGAACGATGGACCGATCAGGTTCGGGAACCCCGCCACGCGAACGGTCGGCATGCCCTCGATGATGAAGCCGCCCGCGTACAGCTCAGGGAACTGGAAGCCGTACGTGTCCCGTCGCCACGTATCGCCCTGAGGATTGATGCGCTGGCCGTTCCACGCCGCGCTGATCTTCGCTTCATTGATCAGATTCGCACCGACGACGTACGTGTGGCCGATCTGATAGCTGGTACCTGGCCGCGAGCGATTGGTCGGCACTGTCGGAAGCGGCGCTCCCGAGAACACACCATAGGGATCCAGCAGGTCGTACTCGTCGTGCAGATAACGTCCGTAGAGCCGCTGCTTGCCGGTTATCGCCCAGTCGAGACGGACGATGTCCTGTCGCTGCTCGAATGGGTTGTACTGCACGAACGTCGAGTTGTTCGCGGTGGGCGTATCCGTGTACTCCTGCGCGATGCCGATCATTTCGCGGAAAACGTTCGCAATCGCCCGGCCGTCCGTGGTGATGCGATTGTCCGGAATGCGATTCCCGGGGAACTGCGCGCCGTTCGTCGGATCCAGCAGTCGCCCGTCGTCGGCGGTACCAACGATGCCGTCGGTGCCGCGCAGCCGGAATGAGAAGTCCCCTGCCAGTTCAGCGCTCGTTGGCAGCGTCTGGCGCGACGGATTCGTGAATCTGTTGATCACGCGGTACTGCTGGCCGCCGAAGAAGAACACCTTGTTCTTGAGGATCGGCCCGCCGAACCCGCCCTCGAAGTTCTTGAACTCGAGCGATGGCTTGGTGCGGTTGCCGTTCGCATCACGCGGCGCAAAGAAGTTGGGTTCGTCAAACTTCTCGTCGCGGAAGTCGTAACGCGCGCTACCGCGGAAGCGATTCGTTCCGCTACGAGTGACGACGTTGACCGCGGCGCCGCTGTTGCGGCCGAGCTCGGCCGAGAAGTTCGAGGTCTGGATCTTGACCTGATCGATGAAGGTCAGGCTGACGTTGTTGATCTGGCTCCCGTTCGAGCCGGAGTCGAGGTTGGAACCGCCGTCGACTGTCAGATTGTTGGTGTTGCCGCGGTTGCCGTTGATCGACTGCCCCGTCACGCTGAGGCTGGTGGCAAGTGCGAGCGGGTCGAAGTCCGTGGCCACCGCGCCCGGAATCAACGATGCCAGTTCGAGGTAGTTGCGGCCGTTGAAGGCCAGGTCCTTGATCTGCTGCGAGTCGATCGTGCGGGCGACTTCGCCGCTGGTGCGATTGACTGTCTCACCGAGGACGGCAGTCACCTCGACCTGCTCGGTGAGGCCACCCACGCCGAGCGAAAAATCAGCCGATTCGCGTCCGTCGGCAGTTAGTTCGATGCCGGTGCGTTGGGCTTTGCGGAAGCCCTCGAGCTCGGTCGAAACCGTATAGCGGCCCACGGGCAAGTTCGTGAAAACGTACGCGCCGTTGCCATCGGTCACACGTGTGACCGTCAATCCCGTGTTTTCGTTAAGAACGTTCACCGTAACGCCAGGCAGGGCTCCCCCGGACGAGTCAGTAACACGTCCGGCGATTTGTCCGGTGATGGTCTGGGCCAGTGCGACGAGCGGCACGGCCATTAAGCAGGTGAGCACCAAGGCGCGCCAAAATTGCTGACGGCCCACAATCCTTGCATACTTCATCCCAGCCTCCTCCAGAAGGGATCATATATTCTTCACATCGATCGTCTGGGCTGTCGGCAGCCGGGTCAACAATCAGCCGTTACCGCTGAGTGGTCTGACATCCCGCAGAGCAGGAAACGGCCGTGGTTGCACAGTCCGGGCGCCGGTGTCCGGGGGCCGGGTCCGGGGATTATTTCCCGTCTGGCGCGACCTCGACGATCAGCTCGATCTCGACCGGAATGTTCAGGGGCAGCTCGTTCGCCGCGACCGAGGTGCGAGCGTGCTTGCCGGCGTCACCGAAGATCTCGATGAGGAGATCGGACGCACCGTTCATCACCCACGGCTGACGCGTGAATCCAGGAGCGCTGTTCACGAATCCCACTACCTTGACGACCCGGCGGACCCGATCGAGCGAGCCAATTTCTGCACGAAGCGCGGCGAGCGAAACCAGGATCGTGGATCGCGCCGCCTGGTAGCCCTGTTGCTCGGTGAGCTCTGCGCCGACCTTGCCGGTCACCGTCGGCTTGCCGCCCGCCATTGGACCCTGTCCCGCGAGGAACACCAGATTCCCCGTGCGGACCGCCGGAACGTACGACGCGACCGGAGCCGGTGCCGGCGGCAATTCGATCCCCAACGCCTTGAGCCGGGCTTCCGGCGACGCTGGCTGCTGCGCAGCGGCAGTCGAACCCAGGACCAGCGCCGCGACTATGACGGCTTGCCAAATCATCTTCGTCTCCTTTTGCACTACGTCATTCTTCACCAAAGTCTAACGTCTTCTTCATGCGCCACCTCCTGAATGGCGGTGAGCCGATTCGCGAGCACCTGGCGCATTTGGATGCATGAGAAGACTGGCGCTGCCGGTGGCCCTGTCGCTCGCCTGTGCATCGACCGCCACCGCGCAACCGGCAGGAGAGCCCCAAGGGATCGCTCTTTTTGATCTCGGATACGCGAGAACTTTGGACGATGAAGGATTGCTCGGAACCGGGGCTGCGCTAAGTCTCGCAGTGGGATGGCGTCTGACGCCGCGCCTGACGATTCAAGGAGTGTTCGATCGTATCCCGTACCATCGCACGGAGTCGTATCTCGAGTTTGACGGCCGCGTGCTCATGGGTGGTGTCGAAACGACCTTCCAGTCTTCGCGACCAAACGTGCGCCCCTACCTGACGGTCGGTGTTGTGTTTGGAAACGACCACAAGCTCTGGACGCACAAAACTCAGACTGGCCCCGCGCAGTTTCGCGTCGACAGCGTCACCGAGCACGAGTACACGGTCGCGATGACCAGGTTGGCAGGCGGCCTCGACTTTCGCGTCTCAGATCGGATCTCGGTTCGCACATCGCTCCGATGGCACGGGCTGCTCAACACTGGGCACGATCTCGCGGCCCACAACATCTTCCAACCGACCATAGGCGCCGCGTGGCGGTGGTAGAGACGACGCTTAACGCGTGTCGTTCCCGGGTTCTCAGGTTCCAGGTTTCCCGGGTTCTGGTTCTAGGGTTTCGGGGTTCCAGGAACCTATTCCATTCGAAGCGCGGTAGTTGGATCGATAGAAGCGGCTCGCCGCGCCGGCGGATACGCAGCGGCGACAGCCGTCACGGTGACGGTCGCAACGGCGGCGGCCAGCCAGACCAGTGGGTGCGGCGGGTCGAGCAGCGCAATGATCTGTTTGAGCAGCGCCTGCGCTGCCAGCAAGCCCGCACCGCCGATAGCTGTGCCAATCGCGATGAGCATCAACGCACGCCGAAGGATCATCGAGACGATGCTGCCGCGAGTGGCGCCAAGCGCGACGCGGACGCCGATCTCCCGCGTGCGCCTGGCTACCGCGTAGGACAACAGTCCATACAACCCCGTAGCAGTGAGTAGGAGGCCAATGGCCGCAAAACCGCTCATCAAGACGGTTATGAAGCGCGGCGGCGCCACGCCTCTCGCGAAGATCGCGGTCATGGTTTTCGCGTCATGCAACGGTACTTGCGGATCGAGTTCCGCCACCAACTGACGGACGCCCGGCACGATCGCTTCCATCGGAAGCGTCGTCCGCACCACGACGGACGGCGGGCCCCAGGGCATCTGCTTATATGGAAAGTAGTAGATCGGCTCGGGATCGCGACCAGCGACGGCCTGCCGCGCGTTCCCGACGACGCCGACAATCTCGCGGAAGATCGGACCGCGGCCCTGCGCGTCACGATTCGACGTCGCGCCAGAGGCGATGCGCTTCCCGATCGCGCTCACGCCGGGAAAAAACTTGCTTGCAAACGCCTTGTTGACGATCAGCACGCGCGGATGGTCCTCGTCATCGTCATTCGTAAACGCGCGTCCTTCGATGATCGGCGTGCCAATAGTCCGAAAGTAGCTCGGTGATACGAGCGCCATGTTCGATGACGGCCGCTCGCTTGGGCCTGCTGGACGTTCCTCGATGTTGAACGCGACGCTCATTTCGTTTCCCACGAGCGGCAAGGGCATGCCAACGGCGGCCGAGGCCACACCGGGAGTAGCGTCGAGCCGCTCGAGCAGGCTGTCGAGGAAGGCGATCTGGTTGGTCGTCGTGTAGCGGGCACCATTCAGCTCCGCTCTGAAGGTCAGCAGGTTCTCGGGCGTGAACCCGAGATCTCGTCGCGTCAGTTGGACGAAGCCCGCGGCAAGGATGCTGGCCACAGAGAGAAGAATGAGCCCGACCGATACCTGACCGACGACGAGAGCTCCGCGCACCCGCTCCTGCTTCACTGCAACAATCCGCGAGCCGCTGCCGATCGACTGCCCGAGCGCCGCCTTGCCGATCCAGAGTGCCGGCGGCACGCTAACCAGAACGGTGACCACCAACGCGATGCAACCCGTAAACGCGAGCACACCGGCGTCGACCTGGATGTCCGCCGCACGCGGCAGGTACTCCGAAGTCATCGCAACCAGGAGGCGGACTACGGCGATCGCACCCGCGACGCCAATCGCCGCACCGGTGACCGCAATCGTGAGGTTCTCGGTCAGCAGCTGACGGACGATGCGGCCGCGAGATCCACCGATCGCGACGCGCACGCTGAGCTCGTGCTCTCGATCGGCGGTGCGCGCCAGCAGCATGTTCGCAATGTTCGCGCAGGCGATCAGCAGCACCAGCGCGACCGCGCTCCACAGGATCAAAAGCGCCTGCCGGGCAGACCCGAGCATCGTCTCGAGCTCGGGACGCACATAAGTGGCGGGGAATTTCTTGTGAGTGTCTGGATACTCCGCAGCCAACCGCGCGGCAACACCATCGAGCTGCGCGTGCGCCTGTTCGAGCGACGTGCCAGGAGCGAGCCGCGCGACGGCATTCAGGAGCCGTGCCCCTCGCTGCTCGGTAATTGGCTGGACCGTCGCGGACGACGCATCTCGCGCGAGCGTCGTCCAAATCTGAACGGGCCGGTTTCGAATTGGATAGGTGAACCCCTTCGGCGCAACGCCGACGACGGTGTTCGGCTGGTCATCGATCATGATCGAACGGCCGACGATGGCGGGATCGCCACCGAAGTGGCGCTGCCAGGTGTCGTAGCTCAGGACAACAACGCGGGCGGCAGGCGCTTCATCTGACGGCAGAAACCCGCGCCCGATAAACGGTGGGACACCGAGCACGTCGAAGAGATCGCAAGAGACCAGTTGCCCGTCCAGTTGTACCGGCAGATCGCCTCCGGTCAGCGTGAGCCCGGTGTCCCGATATGAGGCGATCCGGTCGAACACCCGCGCGCGGCGGAACTCGAAGAACGTGAAGTACGACAGCGAAGTCGGCTTCTGGCCACTTCGCATGTCCACCGATTCCACGGACACGAGCCTTGCGGGCTCGTGGTACGGCAGGGGCCGAAATACGACAGTATTGACGACGCTGAAGATGGCGCTGTTGGCGCCGATGCCAATGGCGAGCGTCAGAATCGCCGCCACGGCAAATGACGGGTTGCGGCGCAGCTGGCGGATCGCGTAGCGGACGTCGCTCGCCAGATCGTGAGCGGCCCGCCAGCGCCACACGTCGCGACTCTGCTCGCGGACGTGCGTGACGTTGCCGAAGGCGCGATGCGCTTCGCGAGTCGCTTCTGCACGCGTCAGACCCGCCGCGCTAAGCTCCTCGATTTTCTCTTCGAGGTGGAGAGCGATTTCGTCAGCGAGGTCTCGGTCCATGCGCTCGCGAACGAAGAGCGTGCGAATCCAGCGAAGCGGGTTCATCGGTATGTGCCTCCAAGACTATTTTGGTCTAGGCATAGACGACTATAGTCTTGGAGGACTGGGCGCGTCAACGATCGGCTTCAGTTGGGGTCCTTGTGTGGACGCAGCTCGTGCCTCATCACATAGCGGGCGATCATGCTTCCGAGTCGCGCCCCAACCTCATCGGACGTGCGGTAGTGGAACCCTGAATAGATGCGGGCATCAATGACCTCTTCCACCCCCTCGCTGAATGATTCCCACTGGCGCGCGAAACCGGCATTCGTGGTACTCACCGCCACGATCGGCACACCTGGCTCGTCACCGAAAATCAGCTTCAGAATCGTGGCCATCGCGCCGCTGTTCGTGGAATGTCCGGACACGTATTCAGGATGCTGCGGCGTTGTAAAGAGCGGCGCCCACGCCGGATCGCCGATCGTGTCATCGTTGCCGTCCGTATCACCCCGCTGGATGGCCGTGATCGGCCGCCAGAAATTGAACGCGTATTTGGCATCCCAGCACACGATCGATGCGTCTGCCGGCGCAAGATAGAGGAGGGCCAGCACGCGAGCCGCTGACGATTGGTCGAGGCCGTGAGCGTCGACCATGCGGCGCGCGACACCGTTCCAGATCACCGAAGGGGACGCGAGCCAGAACCGGGCGATTTCAGTCTGCTCGACAGTGCGTGTCCCACTCGTCAGCGAGCCCATCTCTTTGACCTCGTTGTAGTCGCGGGCGTAGCGGCGGCTGCGCAACCCAGGCGGACTATCGGGCCGGAAATCTGAAGCCTTGCGCACGACCCACGGCGTCACCGTTCCCCACCCCGGCGTCGCTGGCTGAGCCGCGCCGACGGCCACCCATACGCCTGGCGTACCTGCGCCCGGCGCGGTGTACGGAAACTGCGCCTGCGCGGCCCCGTCGGTCGACCGTACTCTCAACAGCGCTGCCGCGACGGCTTCGCCAAACGCAATGCCTGGATCCGATTCACTCAGTCCGCGCGCGGCCAGCGATGCGGCACGCGCACGGTTCAACGCCTCGGCTTGGGCTGGAAAAAGCCCGACCAACGCGTTGTGCGCCGCGGCAATCGCGGCGGCATCCGGCGATGCGCCCGCTGGCTTGCGACCGACGGCAAGATACGTCCCGTACTGGCGGGTGACACCGTTGACCGCGTCGTGCACCGCGACGTGAACGATAGCCATACTGCGAATCTGCGGCACCGGGCCTTGGTTCGCCGTCACCGTCGCGCTCAGTGCAATCTGATTCCACTCCAACACCGCGTTATCCGCGTACGCCACAGCAGACGTCAGCAGCAGCCCGAACAGCGCCGCGGCCGTGCTCGCGACGCGGTGGCCCTGCCATCCGATTCCGCACCTGATATGAATCGCACCCGACATGAGCACCTCCATGTGTGCGACTGAGCGTAGGTGACGAGAGACGTGCAGATCCTGTGGAAGCTATGGGGATCCTCTGGGAATCTCCATAAAACGCGGATGCTATGATTCAAGCCGCATGGTCATCGCGATCGGCGACCGGCTCGGACGATTTGAAATCGTGAGCGCCGTGGGCGCGGGCGGAATGGGTGAGGTCTATCGCGCCCGCGACCCACAACTGCGCCGCGACGTTGCCATCAAAGTCCTGGCCCGCGAATGGTCGAGCGATGCCGACCGCCAGCGACGCTTCGAGCTCGAAGCCCGTGCAGCCGCCAGGCTGAGCCACCCGAACCTCATCGCCGTCCACGACTTCGGCATGCACGACGGTTGCGCGTTCATCGTCACGGAGCTGCTGCAGGGAGAGACGCTTCGTGAGGCCCTGGGAAGCCGGCCACTGTCGACATCCAAAGTCGTTGAATACGCGATGCAGATCGCGAGCGGCCTCGCTGCAGCGCATGACCGCGGAATCGTTCACCGGGACATCAAGCCGGAAAACCTGTTCGTCACGAAGGACGGGATCGTCAAGATCCTCGACTTCGGCATAGCGGCGCTGGTCGAGTCCGACAGCGGCACGGCGAACACGGCAACGGTCACGATCGGCGACGCGCAGCCCGGGCGCGTCGTTGGCACGGTGATCTACATGGCGCCGGAACAGGCACGTGGTCAGGGCGCGGATCACCGGTCCGACATCTTCAGTTTTGGATCCGTCCTGTACGAGATGCTCGCAGGCGTCTCGCCGTTCCGCCGCGATACGGTTGCCGACACGGTCAGCGCGATCCTGAACGACGAACCGCCGGAGCTGAGTCCCGCTCGCGTCACGCCCGCGCTCGATCGGATCGTCAAGCACTGCCTCGAGAAGAAGCCCGAGGATCGATTTCAGCACGCGCGCGACTTGTGGTTCAGCCTCCAGACAGCGTTACAACCCAGCGCGCCGAGCGCAGCACAGTCGCGCCATCGGCTCGCGACCCGGGGTCTCGTCGCTCTCGGGGCCATTGTCGCGGCCCTCGCCGCGGGAGCGGGCTATCTCACGGGCTCGCGCAACGCGAGACCGGAGGGGACCGTGGCGAATCACGGCATCCGCCGGATCACAGAGCTGCCGGGCCTCGAGGAGTTTCCATCAATCTCTCCCGACGGCCGCTCGGTCGCATTCACGAGCAGCATCGGCGGCAAACGACAGATTCTCGTCCGCCTGCTCGCCGGCGGACCGCCGCTCGCTGTCACCAAGGACGCTGCCGATCACCAGCAACCGCGATGGTCACCCGACGGAAGCACGCTCGTCTATTTTTCCGCGGACGTGGATCACGAGCAGGGAGCGATCTGGGCGATTCCCGCCCTGGGCGGCCCACCCCGCCGGGTCATCGCCAGCCTCGGCGGCGCCGACATCAGCAAGACCGGGCGCTTGGCGTGCTTTCAGCTCCTCGACGGAAAGATTCAACTGGTGACCGCGGCGCTCGATGGATCCGATGTCCGTCGCGTCCTGTCCGCGTCGGCCGGCTACCACCGCTTTCCGCGCTGGTCACCAGACAGCCGATGGATTGCGTTTCAGCGAGGTGACGGCGTCAGAGACGACGTCTTCGTTGTGGCGGCCACCGGAGGTGAGCCGAAACAGCTGACCAACGATCGACGCGTGGTCGGCGGCGTCTCTTGGCTTCGTTCGAGTGATGCCATCATGTATGCGTCCAGCCGCGACAACTCGATGCCCTATCTGCCGCCACTGCGGCTATGGGAAGTGAAGCTGGACGGCACCACACCGCAACCGCTGACGTCGGCCGACGCATCGTACGAGCAACCCGACGTGCACCCCGCCAGCGGACTCGTGTCTGCCGTTAGGCAGCAGATGCGTTTCGATATCTGGAAGTTTCCGTTCGACGGAACCGCGACGGAGAACGTCCGCCGTGCGGAGCAGATCACGCATCAGACCGGTCAGGTTCTGACGCCAACAGCATCTCCGAGCGGCGACGAGGTCGCGTTCCTTGCTGACCATGGAGGCCGCGCCAATCTTTGGGTGATGTCCATCCGCACGGGCGAGTTACGGCAGATTACGTTCGAGGTGGATCCAACGGTCGCTGTCGGCGTACCGAACTGGTCACCTGACGGACAGTCAATCGCCTTCGTGTCGTCGAAGGGGCTGACAGGTTCCGAGTTTGGCGTGTGGCTCGTCAACCCCGACGGCGGAAATCTGCGCAACATCGCGAAACGGGGGCTTGGCGTTGCGTGGTCGACTGACGGCGGATGGCTTTACTACAGCGACACGTCGGCCGGCGCGCTGAAAAAAGTTCCCGCCGCCGGCGGTGAGCCTGTCGTCGTCCGCCAGGAAGCGACCCGAAATGTCATCGGCCTTCACGATACGACGCTGTATTTCATGATCGAGCGTCCGCTCATCAACGGACGATCTGAGGTAGAGATCCGCGCCGCGTCACCAGAAAACGGGCCGTCTCGCGTTGTCGCTCGTATTTCACCATCGCGCGTCCCGCCCTGGCAGATCGTCAATCCCGCGCTGTCGCCCGACGGGCAGTGGCTTGCGATGTTGCTGACCGACGGCTTCACGACGAACATCTGGGTGCTCTCGGCGACGTCGGGGGAATGGCGGCAGGTCACCGATTTCGGCGATCGCGCGATTTTCATCGTACGCCGCGTGTCGTGGTCTCCCGATGGCAAATCTCTATTGGCCGCAGTCGGTGAAGGCGAGGCAGATGTCGTGGTGTTTGACGGCCTGAGGTGACGGCCTCATGAATCGTGAGCTGGCACCGTCGCGGTGCGACTCGTCGGCGAGGCGACTCTGAACGTCAGCGTCACGGTGCCAAGCCGGATCTCGCTGCCATCGGCTAGGGCGACGGGCGTCGTGATCCGATTGCCGTTCAGGAATGTTCCGTTCTTGCTGTTGACATCCTCCAACATCGCGCCAGCAGCGGAGACCAAGATGCGGGCGTGATAGCGGGAGACGCCGGGCGAATCGATTTGAATCGTGGCATCCAGCGCCCGCCCGATGACGTTCGCGCCCTCCATCAGCATCATCTCACGCTGATCTGACGCGAGAAAGCACCTCGCCTGACTGGGGCTCGCGCGAACTTCGATCTCCTCCGTGCTGAGTTGGCCGATGAAGCGGTACCCGAATCCGTACACAGTTCGGACGAACAGGGGCTGCGCGGCACGGTCGCGCAGCGCTCGTCGAATTTCCGCGACGAGACTGGCGAGATTGGTTTCCTCGACAAAGGTGTCTGGCCACAGCCGCTCCTGCAGTTCGGCCTTTGGAACTGCGCGAGACCGGTTGGCCAGCAGCACAGCCAGGAGCTCGAATGCCTTCGGCGAGAGATGGACCTCCGCGTCGTTCAGGAGCAGCTGGCGCGTCGCGGTATTGAGCGTGAACTCGCCAAATCGATAGGACACCTCGCGCGCAGCCATTGCCTCACTTGATCGTGTCCGTGTTGCTGACGAACGCGACCTTCTTGCTGTCCGGCGACCATGATGGCACGTTGATCGTGCCCTGCCCTCCATAGAGGTACGCGATCACTTTCGGCGCGCCGCCGGCAATCGGCATCAGCCTGATGTAGACGCGCTTGTAGTACGGATGATCGGCGGGATCGATGTCCTTCGGAAAGCTGATGATCACAATCGATTGCCCATCCGGGCTGATGTGCGGAAACCAGTTATTGAATTGGTCGTTGGTGATCTGCTCGGGGTGGCTGCCGTCCGGGCGCATCCGCCAGATCTGCATCAGTCCACTGCGGACGGAATTGAAGTAGATGAACTTCCCATCAGGCGTGAACTCCGGGCCATCATCGAGTCCCTTGAAGTTGGTGAGGTTGACTTCGGCTCCGCTGCCGTCGAACGCGATGCGGTAGATGTCGAACTCGCTGTTGCGGCCGCCTGTGTAGATCAGGTACTTGCCGTCCGGCGACCAACCGTGCAGATAGGACGGCGCCAGCTGCGTAATCCTCTTCGGGGTGCCGCCTCCGACAGGCACGGTGTAGATCGTCGAGCCGGTGCCCTGCAGGCTCTGATCGCTGATGCCGAGCATCTTGCCATCGAACGACAGCACGTGGTCGTTGTTGTTTCGGTTGTTGGTGCCGGTGTCGATGATCGTTGATTGGCGCGTCGCGAGATCGAAGCGATGCAGACGGCCGCGCCATTCAGGATTGCGTCCGCTCGTGTTGAAAATGAGTGCCTTGCCGTCGTGCGTCCAGTTCGGCGCCTCGAACGGCTGGTCCGAGCGATGAAGCACCTGCTTGCGCCCGGACTGCACGTCGAGGATCTCGAGCACGCTGCCGATATAGTCGCGATACGGGACGAAGCCGTCCTTCGCCGGACGGACGAGGCGAACATCTTTGAAGAGCGCGCGCTCGGTCACGTCGCCGTTGTGCGAACAGAGCGCAAGCCCGACAAGCACCTCATCGCCAAGGGTGATGTCAGAGACTTCGGACTCGGTGAAGGGATCGCCAAACCGCGCCGCCGAAAAGATGTAGCGCGGCCCTTTGCGTTCCAGTTGCATCACGTCCGCGCCCTTGACCGGGAGCTGGATCTGCTCGGTGATGCCGCCCTTGGTGCGCCGAAACTGCAGCGACGTCAGGCCGTCGCCATGCACCATCCCGTCGACATACGGTGCATCGGCTTCCTGCGTTGGCCGGATCATCAGCCCAACTTTGCGATGCGGATCGACGCCCTTCCCGAGCAGCTCGATCCGCGCTTGGATGATGAAGTCGCCGCTCAGACGCTTCCAGACGAAGTGGAATTCGTCCTTCTGTCCCCACATGTTCACGCCGCCCGCGGAAAGCGCGTACTGCTGTTGCGCCTCGTCGTAGCTGGCGGTGCCGGCCATCTTCGGCGCGCCAATATCGCCATGGGCCTCGAACTCACCGACCGCGCCGTCCTGCAAGCCGGCGATAGTTCGATCGACCATCAACAGCATGATCGCAAGTACGACAACGCGCGATATCAGGCGGGAACGAATTGTTCCGAATGGCAGCACCGACACCTCCGGCTAGGATAGTAGTCGAAAGATATGGCCACGGCGAGACGCTACGCGATCTTCGGTACCGTCGGCGCGTTGCTCCTTGGCGCAGCGGTCGTGGCCTGGCTGGCGCTGCGCCCCGACGCGTCAGCAGGCCCGTGCGTCGTCGTCAACGGACCGGCGACGATTCGGGAGGTCAACGAGGCCAGCGGCCTGGCCATCAGCCGACGAAATCCCGCCGTGATCTGGACGCACAACGACTCCGGCAATGATGCCGTGCTGTTTGCGATCGACGGCAACGGCACGTTGCACGGCCGCACGCGTGTGCCGATTCGCACGCGAGATTGGGAGGACGTCTCGTTCGGTCCGTGTCCATCGGGACACTGTCTGTACATCGCCGACATCGGCGACAACCGGAACGCGCGGCAGCGCGTTCAGATCTATCGAGTGCCTGAACCAGCGGTCGGCGACGCAGAAACCGCGGCGCCAGAAGTGTTCAACGCGACGTACGCCGATGGCCCGCACAACGCCGAGGCCATGTTCGTCATCGGAACAGCTCTCTTCATCGTCACCAGGGATCGTACGGGCGGCCTCTACCGAGCGGTGATCCCTGAGACGGACAGCCACGATCTGAGATTCGAGCTTCTCGGCCAGCTTGGCATCGTACCGGTCACCGACGCGGAAACGTCCACCGACGGAAAGTCCGTGGTGGTCCGGACCTCGCACGAGGCGGTTCTGTATCGCACCGTCGATCTGAGTCGCGGCATCATCGCGCCGATTCTCCGCGTGCCGCTCGACGGACTCAAAGAGATGCAGGGCGAAGGCGTCGCGCTGGACGGCAACATGCTGTACCTCGCCAGCGAAGCCCGCGCATGGATCCTCGCGGCAAAAATTCTCACGCTTCGATGCACGATCGTGACGTCAATCTCGTCGCCAGTTGCTACGGCACGATGATGCTCCACACCCCAAATGGGACAAACGGCCGCGCAGGGCACGGCGAGCTGCTATTGACGGCTGCATCGACGGACGACCGGGCGTTCCCGTCGTTCGGCAGCAGAAGGAACGGCGATCGCTGGAACAGATCGACCGCCTCGCCTCCGATCGTGGCGGCGACCCGGCTTCCCGCATCACGTCGCGATCCGCTGTCGACCGCGGCGCCGTTGTACCATTCGCGTACCGTGCCCGACGCCGGGCCGCCGCCCGAGCACGTGCGGCGTGCCTCGATGCGGTACGAGACCATCGCGAATCGTGGAACGTCCACGGGCCCGTTGGAAAGCGACATTGCGATCGATTGCAGAATCGCATTGTTGAAGCTCGGCCCCCCCGCCGACACATTCACGATCTCACCTGTCGCTGCGACGATGCCGTTGACGAATAGGTGAGCCTGGACATCCACTCGCAGCCCGCCGTCGCTGCCGTTCTGAAGCCCCAGCCACGCTTTCGCAGGTCCGACTGAGGTGAGCATCCGCTTGACGTCGTAGCTCACCGTCGCGGTAGACGAATTCCCGGACGCGTCAGCGGTCGTGACGACGAAGGTCCGCGTTCCAGCCACGGTGGTATCGATCGGGGTGCCGTTAGCGACCGTACCGGCGCACGTCTCCGTCCCGGAGCCGCCGTCGATGCACGCATAGGCGGCCGCGATGCTGCCATTGAGTGGATACGTCGCGCCGTTGGCAGGAGCGGTGACGTGAATCACGGGCGCCTTCAAGTCGATCTTGTTGCCGGCGATCGGTCCTGCTGTCGCACAGTTGCCGGCGACGTCGCAGACGACCCTGCTATCTGTGCTCGCGTTCGCGGTTTCGACGCCGGCGGCAACCGATGTCACGAGGAAGAACGACGCATCCTCCGGATTCGCGAGCCCACTGTGCACGTCGCTGGCGATGCAGGCGAGCCCTACGTTACCTGCATGCCACGCGCTGTCGGACGACGCGCAGGTAATCGTCGGCGGATCCAGATCCGGATTATTGCCGTTCGTACCGGCCTCGATGCATCGCTGAATGGGCACCGGCAGCTCTGAAAAGAAGTCGTAGCCGGTCAACGCCTCTACAGCATCAACCGTCGTGAGGAAGTTCTCCCACGGATCGTCTCGGATGCCCTGCACGTTGGGCATGATGACGGCAATCGTTCGCGTCGAGCAGGTCACGCGCGATCGATCTTCGCCACCGTCCTTGGGAAGCACCAGCGCCACTTTCCACGTGTGGGCGGGCACGGTGACGCGCCCGTTCGCGAGCGTCGCCGTCACAGTCCCGCTCGCTCCAACGCCGCCGACACCAGTGCCTCCGGCAACGATGTAGATCTCGTCTGCGGGAAGCAGCGTTCGCAGGTAATTCTCGAACGCGGCCCATGGGCCCTGATTGTTGTCGGGCGCCTGCGCCAGCATGTTCGACATCAGGAAGGTTGCCTGATTGATCGGGATTGACGTCTCCTTGTCGCGGTCGGCGTTTGGCGTCAAATGCCCGCGATCGAAACCGCTGCCGGTGAAATCGAACGACTGCACGCGATACCAGTCGGGAGGCACTTCGGGATCGGGGCGGAACGAGTCGACCCGTGTCAATGTCCCGACCCAGTCGTCCGAGAGGTGCCAGCTCACCCAGTTCGGACGGCCGAGATCGCGCGCATAAGACAGCGTGAACTCCGCTTTCTCCATCAAGAAGTTATTCGGCTGGCCCACGCTCGGAATGGCGCCGCTCGGATTGCCCATCGTCAGGTGGACTTCCGGCGGGAACGGTGGCGCGGTGCCGGTCGCGACCCTGAAGGACCAGACGTAGTTCGCCGGCAGCCTATCGGTGTTTGGCGTCGCGTCATCCAGATCCTGATCTCTCACCTGATCCTTCGAGATCGTGACCGTGCACTGCTCGCCCGCGACGAAGTTGGCATTCG
>Ga0209382_10001777_pt1 | contig 33237 bp, 32 predicted proteins | sample SoiMetdeltSBSDD5_FD_187599 | JGI IMG/M metagenome (GOLD analysis project Ga0209382, IMG submission 187599) | Bulk soil microbial communities from a Populus tree surrounding site in Tennessee, USA - Soil MetaG P. deltoides SBSDD5 (SPAdes) (version 2) | ecosystem: Environmental > Terrestrial >... | reverse complement strand
GAGCAGCTTCCGCCAGAAACCGAGCCCGCTCTGGATGGCGATAGTGCTGTGGACTTCTTGCAGACTTGGCGTGTCGCTCTCGAGGCGCCACGCCGGTGGCCCTGGCCGTGGCGCGGGGGGCGGAGAGGGCGCGCTAGGATCCGACGTCATCGTCCGCGAGAGTACCACGGTGCCCGCGCCGGGACATCGCCTGGCCTCGCTGCCGGCTGACCTTCAATTGCCCGGCGGCCACCTTTCCGTCCGTGCCATACTCGGCGCGGTAGGGAACCAATAAACATCCTTCGACTGCTCCAGCGTACGACACCGCCGGAAGTCGACCTCCTCCGCACGTACGATGCAATCGTCATCGGTTCGGGTGCCGTCGGTGGCGTGGCCGCGCACGTGATGACGTCGCAGGGCATGCAGGTGCTGATGCTCGAAGCAGGCAAGAAGCTGGAGATCGACAAGGAGCTGAAATCGACTATGACGAACGTCTCCGTTCCGCGGCCTGAATCATCAGGAACTCTCCCACATTGTCCATGGTGACCAGGCCGATGAGAGCACCATCCTCGAGCACCGGTATGGTATGGCAGTCTCGACCTTGCAGGCGCCCGAGCACCGCCTCGAGCATCTCCGATGGTTCGGCTGTGGGACATTCGAGTTTCATGTGGTCAGCGACAGGTGCGGTTCTGCCGCTTCGTGCCAGTGCCTTGACGAGATCGCCTCGTGTCAGCATGCCCTCGATTCGCCTGTTTGCGACGACTGGGAAGTCCTGCTGTGAGCCGGTCAAGAGAAGATCAACGGCCTCTCCCAGCGTGCTTGTCGGCGTCAACGTGCGGAAGTGCGTGAGCATGGCGCGACGCAATGGAATCCCGGCTAGTGCGGATTTCATTTGCACCGTGCTGGCCTCCTGTCCTGCTCCGATCCACACGAACAGGGCGATGAAGATCAGCATCGGATTGCCCTGCAGCCCGATAAAGCCGAACAGAATAGCCATCCCCTGACCGATCATTGCTGCGCGCTGCGTCGCTCGGGTGTATTCCATCCGTGTGGCGAGGAATGCCCGTAGTGCGCGCCCCCCGTCCATAGGAAATGCGGGCAGCAGGTTGAACGCGGCCAAGAAGACGTTCGCGAACATCACCCGCTCCGCAAAGGCGCCTGTCGTCACTCCGATTTGATCGGCCGACTGCCAAGCGCCAGACGCCTGCAGCCAGCCGAAAAGGAGGATGGCTATGACCACGTTGACCGCCGGGCCGGCCAACGCAACCCAGAGCTCCTGCACTGGCACAGCCGGTAGTCGCTCGAGTCGAGCCAAGCCTCCGATAGGTAGCAACGTGATGTCCCGAGTGCGGATCCCGTAACGCGCAGCGGTCAGCGCGTGACCAAACTCATGGAGCACGACACATGCGAACAACGTGAGGATGAATCCGACCCCTTCAACAACCGCCCCGAGGCTTTGACTCTCGTTCCAGTGGAGCAGCGCAATCCAGGCGATTACCATGAAGAACGTCGCGTGCACGTACACATCAATTCCGGCAATCCGCGCTAGCTTCCAGGACCATGGCATGGCAATGTCCTTGTCGATAATCGTACCAGCCCGACGGTGATCAGGTGTGCTCCGTAACGAACCTTGTCGTCGCATCCTTCAAGGAAGACACGTCATACTTTGGCGACCGGCGGTTCCAACGGATCATCGACTTCGGCGGGCTTTCGAGCAGATCCCGCGGAACGCGAGGAAGGCAAAATCCCTTCAGTTCTTTGTTTTCAACACCCAGCAGTGGGTTCGAATCCCACCCTCTCCGCCAAATAAGTCCTTATAAATCGTGTATTTAAATACATGAGCCAAGTACTCTGCTCGGTCTAAGGGCTGTGTGCACCGCTTTGAACCGGGCGTTGGGCATCGCACCCGCGAGTGCTGTGGTCCGGTCCGACACTGTGTCCGCGAAGCTCGATGTGCGCGGCAACTCGCGGCACCCGGAGATGCGCATTGCTACAGAGCTCGACTCCCACGAGTCAGTCTGAGGTTCAATCGCGTTCGTCGCACGGAGCGTGATCTCTGCGAGTTGTTGGGATTGGCGCGAGGCCTGCTCGCAGACGGCAGTATCACTGAAGCAGAGGCCGCGCTCTTGCGCGACTGGGTGGGCCGTCACCCGGATGCGGTCGAACACTGGGCCGTTCGCACGATTCACGATCGCCTGACGCAGCATTTCAGGGACGGCGTCATCGACGAAGTCGACCGTACGGATCACCTCCGCCGTATTCCTTTGTGTCCCCCAGCGCAGGAGCACATAATCGGAGAACGTAGGGCGTCGCGCGCCGGTTGATGCCTGAGCTTCGAGCCGTCTGAACGCAGTGAGGATTTGAGGCCCAGACGCCGGCGTCGCCTTCAGGAATCGTCGCGCGGGCGTCAGGCGCATCAACTCCGCCTAGGATTCCATCCGCAGCTGTCCAACAACGCGGCCCCAACGTTGCGTCAGGTCAGCGAACCAGAAACGGGCCTTCCTTGGCGAAGGGTGGGGGCCGAAATGACCCGAACGCGTCGACCCGCTCCACCCGTTGCCAAACCCAAACACCACCAGGACTGGGTTGCTCCACAGACGCTCGAGCGGAGACTGCGTGAGGAGGCTGATGCGGGTCAGCTGGCCAAGTATGTCGGCACGATCATCGATATCACCGGCCGGAAACGCCTGGAAGAAGTACTGCGCCGCAGCGAGGCGTACCTGGCTGAGGCGCAGAGGCTGAGTCACACGGGCAGTTGGGCCTGGAACCTCTCTACCGGAGACATCTATTGGTCGCGGGAACATTTCCGCATCTTCGGCCTCGTGCCCAAGAACGCGACGCCTTCTGACGAACTGTTCTTCGACATGGTTCACGGCGACGATCGCTCCGCTGTGAGGCAGACGTTTGAGCAGGCGGTTAACGAAACAAGAGATTATGAAACGAGTTATCGGATCGTGCGACCAGACGGGAGTGTCCGGCACATCCACAGCATCTCCCACCCGGTTTTCAACGAAGCTGGCGAACTCACCGAGTACGTCGGGACGGTCATCGATATCACCGATCGGAAGCGCGTGGAAGAACGACTGCGCCGCAGCGAGGCGTACTTGGCCGAAGGCCAGAGGCTCACCCATATCGGTAGCTGGGGATGGAACGTAATCACTGGCGATATCTACTGGTCTGACGAACAGTTTCGGATCTTTGGTCGCGACCGACACCACGGCACGCCGTCACTCGAGCAGGCGTTTCAATTGATTCACCCCGATGACCGCACATTCGTTCAGAAGGCGTTCGAGGGTGTCCTGCGCGAGGGCACGGATCAGGAATGGGATTGTCGCGTCATCGGCTCGGACGGTGCCATCAAGTACGTCCATACGACTGCGCATCCGGTGACTGAATCTGGGAAATTGACGGAGGTGATCGGCACAACCATGGACATCACGGAAAGGAGACGGGCGGAGGAGGAACGCGCGGGGTTACTGCGTAATGTGATCGCCGCCCACGAGGAAGAGCGGCGGCGCATTTCGCAGGAGATTCACGACGAAATCGGCCAACAGGTGGCCTTGATGAGCCTGACCCTAGGCGGCCTTAAGAAAGATTGTGCCGAACCGAGCACTGATCCCCCCGCAGTGTGCGCTCAGATCGAGTCAATTGAGGGGGTCCTTCGGCACTTCGACTCGAGCATCGACTTTCTGGTCTGGAATCTTCGACCGACAGCGCTTGACGATTGTGGACTGCTCGTGGCGTTCGAAAACCTCACCACTCGTTGGGAGAAGCAAGTGGGCCTTCACGCCGAGCTGCACACAGTTGGGATGGAAAAGCATCGACTGCCATCAGACGTGGAGATCACGCTGTACCGTGTTCTGCAGGAAGCCCTCAACAACATCGCCAAACACGCCGGCGCGAGGAACGTCCATGTTTTCCTAGAACGCCGCGCTGGTCAGGTCGCCCTCATTGTCGAGGACGATGGAAGAGGTTTCAACGCGGACCAAGTGATCAGTCAAGGAAAAAGGTTCGGGCTGATCGGAATACGGGAGCGTGCCGCCCACCTCCGCGGCACGTGTGAGATTGAGTCACATCGCGGCCGCGGCACGACACTCGCTGTACGAATCCCGCTAGTTGACGTGTTGGCCGCAGGACAAGGCGATGGCTAAGGTACGCGTCATGTTGGCCGACGACCATAAGATGATGCGTGAAGGACTTCGTGTGTTTGTGACCCGACAAACGGACATGGAGGTGATAGCGGAAGCGGAGAACGGGGAGACGACGGTTGCGCTAGCGCAGAAGCTTCAACCTGATGTTCTCGTTATGGATGTGTCAATGCCTGACGTAAACGGCCTCACGGCAACAGAAATTTTGCACAAATCACACCCTGACATCAAAGTACTGACGCTCACACGGCACACGGATACTGGTTACCTGCAGCAGCTGTTGAGGGCGGGTGCTCGAGGCTATGTGTTGAAGCAGAGCGGCGCGGAAGAACTCGTGCGTGCAATCCGCGCCCTCGCCACCGGCAACAGTTACATCGATCCGGCCATAACCGGACAGGCCGTTGGAGTTATGTCTCAGACCCTGGCTCGTGCAACGCCAGCGGGCACGAATCTGAGCAATCGGGAGGAAGAGGTGCTGCGGCTCGTAGCCTGGGGCTTGGTGAGCAGGGAGATTTCCGCGCGCCTCGGAATCAGCATCAAGACAGTTGAGTCGCATAAAGCGAACGCGATGAGCAAGCTTGGGATGGCAAATCGGCTCGACATCGTCCGCTACGCGCTGCTTCGCGGCTGGCTGGAAGAGACCTAGGTCCACAAAGTAATCCCCTCAGGAAAAGCCCACCCACAGAGCATTGCCGATGTGACCGTCGAGCGTTATCGTCCTGCCAGCACTCATGACGTAGCCATTCACCGGACCAGCGATCGCGGACGTCGGAACCGGCAGCAGACAGATCGCCTTTGATGCGGCTCCCACTCGCACATTCCTCGCGGCAGCCAACAAGTCGTCGTGGATGACACGGTCTTTTACGACGACCTGATTGCCAGAGGCAGTCTCGGCGGCACGTATGATTCCCGCCCATATCGCGGTAACGATCACTGAGCAACGCGAGAAACGGTGTTGTTCGCATTTCGCTGAGCCTGTCATGCGATGCATTCATGCTCGCAGGATCGAAGCACCGTCTCACGCTGTCTGGCAATATCAGACAGGTTCCCATTGAACGTCTAATCGGATCGATGAGTTGGGTCGTGCCAGGGGTGCAGTGCGAGTCGACCGTTCCGCTCAGGTGCGTGCCAGAGTTGAGCTGGATGAGAGTACAAGACGGTGGGGACTATGAAATGCCGAATCTCAGCATTGAGGCGAGATCCAACGCGATTCATGGCGGGATACCTTCGAGCAGTGCTGACATTTCTGACCGGCCCCACAGTACATTCTTCAAAGTCACCAGATGGACACGAAGCGATTCACGGGTTTTGGGATGGAGCAGGGCGTTTACGGGCCGGCGTTGTTCTGAAAGCACGATCTGCCATACGCATTGGGTGTGCGATTCGGAAGGGTTGGAGAGGATGTCGCGCGGGGTCAGGTCGCGTAATTCAGGGCGGGAGTAGCCAGTCAGCGAGATCGCCGACGAATTTGCTCCCACATAACGGCCCTTCTCGTCGGTCAGCATTATCGCAAGCCGCGAGTCATGAAATTCGCGCAGCAGAACTCGTTGGATTCGAACCGCGAGTGCCAATGCTTGATGGCACGCGCGAAGACCGACTTCGCCGAGAGGGCGTGCCGCGATGCACGGCACCGCTGCTGAATCCGTCACCGGCGCGAAGCGTTCATCGCGGAACGCTCGGCGAACGGGGGCATCCGGTGCCGTCGATTTTGACTCGGTTGCCGGATCGCCATGACGCGTCCGAGCGCTCCTCCCCGGACCGCCCTGGCATCGATGCTGTCCAGGGGTTGTTCCGAAGGATTGCTTGAACCGCCAATAGAAATTCTTCTTGCTTCGGTATCCGACCAGCAGAGCGACAGCCTCAATCTTGACGCCCTCACGAATGAGTTGTGAGGCATGCTTGAGTCGAAGGCGTGTCACATATTCGCGAACCGTCACGCCCAACTCGCAATGAAACAGGTTTCCGAGGTAGGCGGGCTGCCTGCCGATCGATGCGGCCAGGGCGGGAAGCGTCACGGCCTTGTCGTACGTGATGTGAATCAACTGGACCATTCGATCGACGAGAGCGTTGTGGGCCGAAATGGGACGACAGGAGCGGTTCGGATGTTCGTGAATAGAGACTGCCGCTAGCTGCCAGAGTGGATCGTTTTCGGACCAGGTCTCTCGGCTCGGTACGGAGACGAGGTCGAGCTCTCTGGGAAATGTCCTCGCCGAGTTCGATCTGTGCTTCGAGAACATTGCGAACAACCATGTGCGATCTACTCCTTATCACACGTCGGGGAGAATGTTGGTATCAGGAAGCCGCCAGGCGGATAGGGTTTTTCCCGGGGCCGTCTCGTGGCTCAAATCGAACAATGGAAAGCAACCGATTTCTACTTGGCCGATTTCAGCGCCGCACCTAGATTCAACGACTGATTCCGTACGTCGGAGGTCACATGTTCTCGTTCTGGCGGCGGCTGTGTGAGGCTTTCGGTGGCGCGTCGTCACGCCCTGCAGGGCCCGGAAGTGGCAGCGAATTCGTTGTCACCTTGCCGACGTGCCGCGTAAGCTGACTGCCCGTGACCGACCGTCACAGGAGAAACAATCACGCCGACGCCGGTTGCCAGAATTGCCGCCGTCGCCACAACGATTGGAGGTTTCGGCGCCCTCCCAGCGTCACGACCATGCCGCATTTCACGATGGTGTTCGTGACCGCTGCGATGACGATCGCGTTCACCGCCACGCTGGCGTCGCCGCTCTTTGCGGATTCCGCCATGGAGAGCGCGATCGCATTGACATCCGTGAGACCGGCGAGCGCTGCCAGGACATACACGCTCTTAGCCGGGCAGGCTGCGCTGCACGACCCTCACCACCAACACCGCCTCGAAGAATGCCGCGAATTGTGCCGCCGCCGTCCAGCTGAAGGGATTCTTTGACGGCCACTTGGTCACCGACACGAGCGGCTTCGCTCCGCGATGTGGCGTGACGGCGAAAGTAGATCAGGCGAACAAGCCGGCCACGACCTCCATGGCCCCGAACGCGCCAGGATGCTCATCACCCTTCGGACTCGCGATGCTGGACGACGGTTGTCGCGGCGCTTAGAGACAAGAACCAGTAAGCTGCCCCGAGCGACGTGATCAAAGCGGCAAGAGCCGCGACCCCGATCGGGGACAGCGACGTGAGGTCCGTCACGATTACTTTCCGAGCTATTGCGAGCTCGGCAATGACTATGACGATCCGCGCCTGAACGATGCCCGTTTCACGCGTGATCACGTACTGCAAGGTGTGGTTGAACTCCAGCGCTATGAGGAGGGTCAGGATCTCACCGAACACGAGCTGAAAGACTTCGTGCTCCAGTGGATTGAGCGAACGAATAACCAATGCTTCAACGACCGTAACGACGAGTCTGACCAGCGCGATGACGATGACGGCAGCGATGACGATGGTGAGCACGAAGGCCACGGCGGTCTCGAAGCGCTCATAGGCGGTAAGACTCGCCCAATCCCGCCGGATCTCGCTCCAATTGCTAGGAAGCTCTTTCGGCATTGCAGCATCCACTCAGTGCGTCGCCGTAGAATCCCGCGACAATCGCCACAGCCCCCGACCGTCGATCAGAGCTCAGCGAATCCCGCTTCGGTTGACGATCAATCTCGTCCATCCCCTGTGCCGGCTCTAGAGCCGATCGAGCGTGTGCACAGCGGCGCCGCTCGACGCCTGCGCCGCACCTCGCAACGCGAACCCGACATTCAATCCTTCCCTGCATCACGCCGAAACCGATTGTACCGATCTGCGGCTACGAATTCGTGTCGCGTGGCTAATCTGTCCGACTCAACCGGAACAAGGCGGGGAAGAGTTCGTTGCCCGAGGAGCGGCTGATCGATTGAAAACACACCCCCGAACGAAACCGGTTTTTCGTTGGGTGGCGAACTGGTTGGTGGTGTCATGGATGGCAAGTTGTCGGCGTTGCCGGACCACCTCAGGCGCAGGAATCACGGAAGGAGTCAACCATGACGGTTGCAACTGAGACCCGAACGGACCTTGAGATTCAGCAGGAGGTCCTTGCCGAGCTGAAATATGACCCCCGCGTTCAAGCCACTGAAATCGGCGTCACCGTCAAGGATGGGGTGGTCGCCCTCACAGGGTGGGTGGATTCGTATACGAAGAAGTGGGCGGCCGAGGAAGCCGCGCACCGCGTCCGCGGCGTCAAGGCGGTGGCAAACGACATCGAAGTTCGCCTCCCGCTGTCTGCCGAACGCACCGATCTCGACATCGCCGCGGCGGTCGCGCGCGCCCTCGAATGGGACGCCATGCTCGACCTCAACAAGCTCGACGTGACGGTATCCAAGGGTTGGGTCACGCTTCGCGGTCAAGTCGAGTGGCAGTTCCAGAAAGAGGATGCCGAGCGCGTCGTCCGCCGCATCGCCGGCGTCAAGGGCGTGACCAACCTCGTGACCGTCAAGCCGCGCGTGAGCCCGCAAGATCTCAAGCAGCAGATCGAGAAGGCGCTTGTCAGGTCAGCGCAGGTCGACGCGCAGAAGATTACCGTGGAGGTCGACGGAAGCAAGGTGATTCTGAGAGGCACCGTGCGGTCGTGGGCAGAAAAGCAGGAGGCGGAACGGGCGGCCTGGTCGTCACCCGGTGTGACGCAGGTCGAGAATCGCATCACGATTTCGTTCTAACCAACGCGAGCGAAAGGCAGGGTCATGTCACCGGGCGATTTGCTCTGGCTCTTCTTCTTCATCTCCGCGCTCCAGCCCGTGATGAAGCAACGCTATCTGGAGGGCTCACGTCAGCGTTTGATCGCGAAGATCGAACGACGGCGCAAATCACGCGTCATCCTGCTGGTGCACCGGCAGGAGACGATGAGCCTTCTAGGGTTTCCGGTCTTCCGCTACATCGATGTGGACGATTCAGAAGCCGTCCTGCGGGCGATTCACCTCACGGATCCGACAGTCCCGCTCGACATCGTGCTGCACACGCCAGGCGGACTGGTGCTCGCGGCATTGCAGATCGCCCGTGCCATTCACAAGCACCGCGGGCATGTGACGGCGTTCGTGCCGCACTATGCGATGTCGGGCGGGACGTTGATCGCGCTCGCTGCCGATCGGATCGTCATGAGCGAATATGCAGTGCTCGGTCCGGTGGATCCGCAGCTCGGACAATACCCGGCGGCGTCGCTGCTGAACGTCGTGGCGCGGAAGCCTATTGCCGAGGTCGAGGACAATACGCTGATCCTGGCGGACCAGGGTGAAAAAGCCATCGTACAGGTGCGAGAGAGTGTACGCGAGCTGTTAACGGGCAAGGTCGACCACGACAAGCTCACAGAGCTCTCCCGCCTGCTCTCCGAGGGCGCCTGGACGCACGATCATCCGATCACATACGACGCCGCCAAAGCGTTCGGCCTGCCTGTTAGTGCCGAGATGCCTCCGGAGTTCCTCGACCTGCTGGGCCTCTATCCGCAGCCGGTGCGGCGACAACCAGCGGTGGAATACCTCCCCGAGCCGCGGCGCGCTGAAGGGTCATGGCATGCCTAGCGAGTACAGAAGAGATGTGCCTCATCGATAGGCACGCGACGTTGCCCATGGATGTGCGTTTCATCTTGGCGGGACGGACCGGGCCGATGCGATGGTGCTTCCATTGGCCGGCAACGATTAGCCACAGTGTCCAGGCTCGCGCTCGAGCAGCGCGACGCGTGGCGGACAAAAGGAGTGACTCCATGAACGGACGTGCGACATTGCAACCCTGGCAGGAAATCCGGCGTATGCAACGCGAGGTCGAGCGGCTCTTCTCCGGCCTTGCGCCAGCCTGGCGCTGGCCGCTGACCGGCGAATACCCGCCTATCAATCTGACCCGCGACGAAAACGGGCTGACGCTGTCGGCACTCTGTCCCGGCGCGAACCGAGAGACGCTCGACGTCACCGTTCTCGAGAACGCGGTCACCGTCAGATGCGAGCGCAAGCCGGAGGAAAACGTGCCCGAGGCCGCCTATCATCGGCGCGAGAGGCCGGTTGGAACGTTCGCTCGAAGCCTGAACCTCGGCGAACGCTTCGATCCCGAGCGCACCGAAGCTGTCTACCAAAACGGCATTCTCCGAGTTCAACTCGGCCGCGGGTCGGAACCGGCGCCGAAGAAGATCGCGATCCAGAGCTGACGTGAGAAGGAGATGGCCATGACAACGCTGACAAGAACCGGAACAACCATGCCGGCCACCCGGCGCGACGAGCGTTACGCTCCAGCTCACACGCTCGCGCCGCCGGTGGATGTGTACGAGACGGACGAGATGTATGTGCTGCTTGCCGACATGCCCGGCGTACAGCCCGACGGGCTGGACGTCATTGCCGAGCGAGACTCGCTGACGATTCGCGGACGTGTCGAGCGTCCCGCCGCCGAGCCGGACTATCAAGAATTCGAGCTGTCGGACTACTACCGCGCGTTCACCCTCAGCGAGGATCTCGAATCGGACAAGGTCACCGCCGTTTTGCGCGATGGTGTGCTGCGTGTGGAGATTCCTAAATCGCCGCGCGTCAAACCGAAGAAGATCGCGGTCCGTACTGAGTAGCGCGGGGAGGTAGTCATGGGAGTTATCGACAAAGTCACCAATACGGTCACGGCGCTGCTGCCGTGGAAGGGTGAGCAGCGGGAAGAGCAGGAGGTCCCGCCGGTCGGCGCCGAAGTGCTGGCGTTGCGTGACGACCTCGATCGCTGGTTGAACCGGTTCTTCGAGGAGCCGTGGGGGTTGCCAGCCTCCGGGGACTTTCGCTGGATGCCTGCGACGAATGTCCAGGAGACGGAAAAGGAGCTCGTCGTCACGGTTGAAGTGCCTGGCATCGATCAGGCCGATATCCGTCTTTCGGCTACGCCTGGTCAGCTCGTCATCAGCGGCGAGAAAAAGGAAGAGATGGAACAGGCGCGCCGCGGCTTTCACGTCTTCGAGCGCCGCTACGGTAGCTTTGCCCGGACGATCCCATTGCCGCCTGGCCTCGACGTTGATAAGGCGGAAGCGCGCGCGAGAGACGGCGTGTTGACTGTCCGGATTCCAAAGTCGGCTGGGCAGTCCGGTACCCGGCGCGTGCCCATTCGAACGGAAGTTGGGTGAGCGCGCGCGACCCGAGCGGCCGCGCACTGTGACGGTACGGACGGAGGTTTTGAATGGCCAAGATGATTGGCATCGATCTCGGCACGACCAACTCGGTTGTGGCGGTCATGGAGGGCAGCGATCCCGTCGTGATCCCTAACCAGGAGGGAAGCCGCACCACTCCTTCGGTGGTGGGCTTCACCAAAGAGGGCGAGATCCTGGTCGGCCAGGTGGCCAAGCGCCAGGCGGTCACCAATCCTGAGAACACCGTCTTCTCAATCAAACGGTTCATGGGACGACGGTACGACGAGGTGCGCGAGGAGATTACGCTGGTCCCCTACAAAGTGGTCAAAGCGCCCAACGGGGATGTCCGCATTGAAATCAGGGGCAAGCAATACTCGCCGCCCGAAATCTCGGCAATGATCCTGCGCAAGCTGAAGGAAGCCGCGGAAGCTTATCTCGGCCAAACGGTGACTGAGGCCGTAATAACCGTCCCTGCTTACTTCAACGACAGCCAGCGTCAGGCGACGAAAGATGCAGGGAGCATCGCCGGCTTGGACGTGCAGCGGATCATCAACGAGCCCACCGCCGCCTCGCTCGCGTACGGTCTGGACAAGAAGACGGATGAAGAAATCGCCGTCTACGACCTTGGCGGCGGCACGTTCGACATCTCTATTCTCGAGCTCGGTGAAGGTGTATTCGAAGTCAAAGCCACGAACGGCGATACGCACCTTGGCGGCGACAACTTCGACCAGCGCGTGATCGATTGGATCGCGGAGGAGTTCAAGCGCAACAACGGCATCGACCTGCGGACCGACCGGATGGCCCTGCAGCGGCTGCGGGAGGCGGCAGAGAAGGCAAAGATCGAGCTCAGTTCGACGATCCAAACCGAGATCAACCTGCCGTTCATCACCGCCGATGCCACCGGTCCCCGCCACCTCGCGATGTCGCTGACGCGCGCGAAGCTCGAGGCGCTGCTGGCCGACCTCATCGATCGCACCGTTCCGCCATGCCAGCAGGCCATGGCGGACGCAGGAGTGGCAGCAAACGACATCGACGAGGTCATCCTCGTCGGCGGCCAGACGCGCATGCCCAAAGTGCAGGAGAGAGTGAAGCAGGTCTTCGGGAAAGAGGCGCACAAGGGCGTAAACCCCGACGAGGTCGTGGCAATAGGCGCGGCGATCCAGGCCGGCGTGCTCGCCGGGGACGTCAAGGGCGTCCTGCTGCTCGACGTGACACCGCTGTCGCTCGGCATCGAGACGCTCGGCGGTGTGATGACCGTGCTCATCCCTCGCAACACGACGATTCCTGCCCATAAAACCGAGATCTTCAGCACGGCCGCCGACAATCAGAGCTCAGTGGACGTCCACGTCCTTCAGGGTGAACGCCCACTTGCACGCGACAACCGCACGCTGGGCCGATTCCAGCTGACAGGCATTCCTCCGGCGCCACGCGGGACTCCTCAGATCGAGGTCAAGTTCGACATCGACGCCAACGGCATCCTCACTGTCTCTGCCAAGGACCAGGCGACCGGCAAACAGCAGCAGATCACCATTACTGCCTCTTCTGGTCTGAGCAAGCCGGAGGTCGAGCGGATGGTCAAGGAGGCTGAAGCGCACGCCTCCGAGGACGCACGTCGACGCAAGGAGATCGAGGCCCGGAACGAGGCAGACGCGCTCGTGTACTCGACCGAGCGGGCGCTCGGCGAGCACGGCAACAAGCTCTCGGCTGCCGAACGGTCGGCGATCGAGCGCGCGTTGAGCGAAGCGAAAGACGCCTTGAATACGAATGATCTAGACCGCATCCGCCGCGCGCAGGACGAGCTGCAGCGCGCGTCCACTACCCTCGCCGAAGCAATGCAGCGTCAGCCGTCGGCCGGCCCGCAGCCACAAGAAGGTGAGGTCGTCGACGCGGAGTTGGTGGACGACCGCTCGTCATGATGAGACGCCCCACCCCTTGCTGACCACGCTCACGGTGGTTCGAGGCAAGGGGTGGGGAGATCGAGCAAACGCCTATGACTCCGATCGCTCGCAGCCCTTCGTCAATTGCGCGTTGGGCAACCGTCTCGGTGGTCCTGCTCGTGATCCTGTGGTTGACCGTTCCATGGATGACGGGACGACGAGCGCCAGAGTCCGCCTCACCTCGAGCGATTGCCCCGCGCGGCGATCTCGCGGCAGATGAGAAGAGCACGGTTGAGCTCTTCGAGCACTCTCGCGCTTCCGTCGTCTTCATCACGTCACGTGAGCGCGTGCTGGATTTGTGGACGCGCAACGTCTTCAGTCTTCCACGGGGCACAGGGTCAGGATTTGTGTGGACCGAGCAGGGCGACATCGTCACCAATTACCACGTGGTGGCCGGCGGTTCGGAAGCGCGCGTGCGGTTGAGCGACGGTCGCGATGTGAGTGGGACGCTCGTCGGCGCAAGTCCCGCCCACGATCTCGCCGTCCTCCGCATCAGCGTGCCCAACTCCCCGCCGCCGGTACCGGTAGGTGCGAGTCACGACCTCAAGGTCGGGCAGAAAGTCCTGGCGATCGGGAACCCGTTCGGTCTCGACTGGACGCTGACCGCGGGCATCGTCTCGGCTCTCGATCGTTCGCTGCCGGCCGAGGAGGGGCGGAGTCTCATCGAGCATCTTATCCAGACCGACGCAGCCATCAACCCCGGCAACTCGGGCGGACCATTGCTCGACAGCGCAGGCCGGCTCATTGGCGTCAACACCGCAATCTTCAGCCCGTCGGGAGCCTATGCCGGCGTTGGGTTCGCGGTCCCGGTGGATACCGTCCAGCGCGTCGTGCCGACTTTGATTGGGAAAGGCAAGTATGTCCGTCCTTCACTTGGGATTGAAGTCGATGAAGGAGTCAACACCCTGATCAATCAGAGACTCGGCATCCAGGGTGTCGTCGTGCTTCGCGTGAGCAAAGGCTCTGGCGCCGAGGCCGCGGGTCTCCGAGGCGTGACCACCGGTCCGCAGGGTGAGATAGTACCCGGTGACATCATCGTCGCTCTGGACGGGAAGCCGATAGAAAGCGTCGCCAGGCTTCTCGCCACACTCGACGACCATCAGGTCGGGGACAACATCAAGCTCACCGTCCTACGAGAAGGCAAGAAAACCGATGTCACACTGCCGCTCCAAGCTGGCGGTTGAACCAGCACGTGTCGCTCAACCAATTGAAGTCCGTCAGGTGGCAACACGCAGCTTGTTTGCTACTTGTTGGTGGTCTCCGCGCACGCGGAGCGATTCGCCGTCCTGAAGCTTGATCTGGCTGATGTGATCGGGTCACTAGGTCAGGCCAAACAGCCGTCACCGTACCGAGGATTGAGGTACACCGGTGTGCTGGTGACGTTGTCGACGAAGAGAACGACCATCGAGGCCTCTCTTTCATGTCCGGGAGCTCGACGTGGTGCTCATGCGCTAGCTCGTTGGTGCCGCACGCACGGTCAGCACAGGGGCGGGCGCGTCGCGGACGACGCCTTCCGCGACGGTAGAGAAGGACATCGCCGACGCCGCGGCGGCCATGAGCACCCATCGCGATCAGATCGACGTCATGCGCTTTGGCGTACCGTAGAATCTCTTCGACCGGCAGTCCCCATTCCACCGACAGCTCGACGCGCAAGCGCGTCTGTTCCTGTTCTGAATAGAGTTTTTTTCAATTCTTCCCACGCCTTTACCTCGATCGCGCGCTCGAGCGGTGCACGCTTGTCGATCTCCAATGTGAGCGGCTCGGCACCGGCGATGGTCTCGAGGATGTGAAGGACGTGCAGCGATCCCCGAGGCGGGATAGGCCCTCGCCCGCGCCCTGTGCAAGTGGATACCGCGTGCGAGCCCATCAATCAAGAGAGCACGGGCGGAAGGAAACGCGTTTGTTGTCATTGGGTGGCGCGACGGTCGTATCGTCGGGAAAGAAGGGGCGGTACCGCCGACGACGTGTCAGGAGTCGTTTTCGATTCGCTGGATCATGAAAGAGATGTCCATTCCCGCCACGATGCGAGCGGTCGCCATCGATCGTCATGGCCCGTCGGCAGTGCTCAAGCTGCGCGAGCTGCCGGTACCCTCGTTGGGACCGCGAGACGTGCTCATCGCTGTCCACACCGCCGGCGTAGGGCTCTGGGATGCGAAAATCCGTGAAGGCAGCAGGGCAAGCGGTCGAGAACGCTTTCCATTGGTGCTCGGCACGGACGGCGCGGGTTTTGTGGCCGCGAAAGGTGCGAGAGTCCGGCGTTTCGACATCGGCGACCGCGTCTTCGCTTACCAGCCCAAGAATTCGAAGGGCGGATTCTACGCGGAGTATGTCGCGATCGATGACCGCAACGTTTGTCGCGCACCACAACGGCTCGATTGGCTCGAAGCGGGCGCCGCCGCATCGACGGCGCTGGCGGCGCTCAAGGGTATCGATGAAATCCTCCGCGTGCGGAAAGGCGAAACTGTGCTCGTCTTCGGCGCGTCGGGAGGCGTCGGCACGCTCGCGGTGCAGTTCGCGTGCCGCCGGGGCGCGCGCGTGATCGCGAGCGCCTCATGCCGCGACGCCGCCGTCCTGCTGCGCGGCCTCGGCGCGCACGAAGTGGTGGATGTCCGGAGCGAAGGTTCGGCCGATCGGCTGCGTGCACTGGCGCCTGGCGGGATCGATGCGATGCTCGCCCTTGCGGGTGGAGATGCGCTGGAGCGCTGTGTCGACGTTCTTCGTCGAGACGGCCGTATCGCCTACCCAAACGGCGTCGAACCACCGCGGCGCCGCGGGATCACGAAGACCGCCTACGACGCGATCGCCGGCTCACGCGAGTTCGCGCGGCTCGAGCGCGCAATCGCCGAAGCTCACCTTCGCGTCCCAATCGCCGCCATCTTCCCGCTCGCGCAGGCGGCGAAGGCGCACGCGCGGCGCGAGCGCGATCATGTCATGGGCCGCATCGTGCTCAGAATCCGTCGTGACATCCCGCCAGCGTCTGCCCTCGCCCTCGCGGTTGAGCAGAGCGCTACGTCTCCTCCATCTGGGTTCTGACAACCATGGCCGAATCGCCGACGATCGTCGTGATGGGCGGCGGAGACGGGGCCCCGCCGTCGGCGAGACTCACCCTCGTCGGCTATCGGTTCTCTCCGCTGTCCCATCGGACGCGCGAGTTCCTGGTTCGCAACTGCGTGCCGTTCGCATGGCTGGACATCGAGAGAGATGAGCGGGCGCGCCAGCTTCTGGAGGAAAGCGGCGTCTCCTCCGCGCGCCTGCCGCTCGTTCGGTTTCCCGACGGCACCGTGCTCGTCCAGCCGAGCGAAGCGGAGATCGCCGAAAAGATCGGTCTTCAAGTCAGGCCGCGCGGCTCGTTCTACGACCTCTTGATCGTCGGCGGCGGTCCCGCGGGTCTTGCTGCCGCTGTCTATGGAGCCAGCGAGGGACTGTCTACGGTCATGGTTGAACGCAACGCGCCCGGCGGCCAGGCGGGGTTGAGTCCTCTCATCGAGAACTATATCGGTTTTCCCGAAGGACTCACGGGCGCGGATCTGGCCCGCCGCGCCGTGGCGCAGGCCCGGAAGTTCGGAGTGCAGATCGTCGCGCCGCTGGCAGTGACCGGCCTGCGCCTCGAAGGCGACGCGCGGGTTGCGACACTCGCGGACCGCTCCGAGCTGGGGTGCCAGGCCGTGCTGCTGGCCATGGGCGTCGAATGGCGCAGGCTCGACGTGCCGGGTATCGAGAGGCTGACGGGTAGAGGTGCCTACTACGGCGGAACGATTGCCGACGCCGTCCTGTGCAGGAACGAGGATGTGTTCATCGTCGGTGGCGCCAACTCGGCCGGGCAGGCCGCCATGCATTTCTCCCGCTATGCTCGGACTGTCACGATGCTCGTCAGGAGCGACTCGCTCTCGAAGTCGATGTCACATTACCTCGTGGAACAGATCCAGTCGACCGACAACATCCACGTGCGTCTCAATACGACTGTGGTCGGAGTGCACGGTCAGGATCGGTTGGAGGCGATCACCGTCGTCGATGCCGCTGGCGTGAAGGAAACCATTCCGGCCACCGCTCTCTTCATCTTCATTGGCGCGATGCCTCATACCGAATATCTGGACGGTGTCGTGGAACGAGACCGCCAGGGGTTCATCATAACGGGGCCCGATCTCGCACCTCGCCCTCCCGGATGGTCGCTCGATCGACGTCCGTTCCCGCTCGAAACCAGCGTTCCTGGAATCTTTGCGGCTGGCGACGTGCGGCACGGGTCCGTCAAACGAGTGGCGGCCGGCGTAGGAGAAGGCGCCACGGCGGTGCGGTCGATCCACATGCACCTGGAGTCATCGGCGTCGAAGCGACCGAGCTCATCGATGGAAACCGGGGCGGCGCGAACGGAACTCGCTTCGGCTCGCGCGCTTCCGGTATGAGGTGATTCCATAGCCGCAGGAGCGGCGACCGCATGTTGAGCTTCGAACAGATCGAGGCCGTGGAGGCCTTCGACGCGAGCGACGCCCGGGTGCTGAGCGCGTACCTCAGACTCGATCCGGGGCGCCAGTCCTTCGGCGTGGTGTTCGAAAACCTCGTGAAGGCGGCGCACGACACCCTTGATGTCCGCGCGCGCCGCGATCTGCTGAAGGAGGCGGCCGACGTCGAGCGGTGGTTATCGGATCAGAAACCGCGCGGCACCGCGCTTGCGGTGTTTTCCTGTACGCCACGCGGGCTCTGGCAGCACCACTGGCTGGCCGTTCCCGTCGACAACCACCTAGCGTTCGAGCCCAAGCCTGACATTGCTCCCTTGCTTGCAATCGTCGACGACTACGAACGCTACGTCGTGGCGCTCGTTGACAAGCGTCACGCTCGCCTGCTCAGTGTGTTTGCCGGAGAGATCGAGGAATCTGATTCCTTCGACGATCCTGTGCCCGGGAAGCACGATCAAGGGGCGCTCGCGCAATCGCGATTTCAACGGCATCACGAATCGCACGTGCATTGGCATCTCAAGCGCGTGGTTGAACACGTGTCGGCGATGCTTCGCCGCCGCCGCTTCGATCGGCTCATCATCGCCGGCCCGCGGGAGGCCACGAGCGAACTACAGCGTCTCCTGCCGCGCGCACTGGCACACCGGCTGGTTGCCGTGATTCCCGGAGACATCTCGGCCAGCACGCAGGAGATTCTGCAGAAGACGCTCGAGATCGAGCGCCGTGCGGAGCAGGAGCTCGAGCAACGGCTGCTCGAGGAGCTTCTGGAAACCGCGCGCGCCGGCGGCCGTGCAACGTCCGGTCTCACGCCGACGCTGGACGCGCTCTGGCTCGGCGATGTCCGCACCCTGGTGGTCGCCGAGCGCGCGGACGTCGAGGGCAGCGAGTGTCCCAACTGCGGGAGGCTGGAGGCGGACGTTCTCGACAGATGTCGGGCGTGCGGCGCGGCCATGAAGCCGGTGCACGACCTCTTCCATCGAGCGATGGGCCGGACCCTGGAGCAGGCCGGTAGCGTCGAGGTGCTGCACAGCGACGCGGCGCGTCGCCTGCAGGAAACCGCCGGAGGCCTGGGGGCACTGCTCCGGTTCCCGGCGCCCATGACGGATCTGGATGCAGCCAGGGAGTGAATCACACCTGTGGGGTCGGGGGAGGTGTGCTCTACCTATTGGAACTTTCTCGAAGGAGGCGGCTATGACGTCAAGGTTGCGAATTCGAACCCTGGTCAGCGGGGCAGCGGTCGCAGTTCTGCTCGTTCTTGCGAATGCGAGCGCTTCGGCGCGAGCCTACAGCGCGCCCGAGAGGTACACCGCGTTCGCAGTCGATATGGGTTTCCCCGGGCGCACGACCGCCGGACCCGTCGAATTTGTCATCGAGCGCTATTCGACCGATGAGGAACGCGACCGGTTGATGGAAGTCCTCTTGGAAAAGGGGCCTGAGAAGCTGCTCGATACACTCCAGAGCCTGCCGCGGATCGGGTACTTCCGGACCCCCAACAGCATCGGATATGACATCAGATTTGCTCGCAAGTACAAGGGCGAAGATGGCGGCGATGTGATTACGATGATGACCGACCGCTACATCGGCTTCTGGGAAGCTGCCAACCGGCCGCGGACGGTCGACTATCCTTTCACGCTGATCGAGATCCGCATTGGTCCGGACGGCAAAGGGGAAGGCAAGATGTCCATCGCGACGAAGGTCACGTACGACAAGAAGAACAACACGATTGTCCTCGAAGATTACAAGTCGCAGCCGGTGATCCTCAACCAGGTCAAGAAGGAGAGCTGAGCAGCGAATCTCCCCACAGCAGGTTCTCAAACGTCACCAGATGGACGCCGAGCAGTCCACGCGTGTTGGCATGGAGCACAGCGTTCGCTGGATGACGTTCTGTTGTCAGCATGATCTGCCACGCGCAGTGCGTCTCCAGTTTCGGCACGTTTGAGAAGATGTCACGAGCAGCCAGGTTGCGAAGCTCGGGACCACAGCGAGATCGGAAAGGCTGACGTCAAGCAGGGGCGCAGCGCGCCGCGCAGGTTCTCGGGCCAGGTCTCGGGCCGGTCGAGCTCGGTCGATGACCAGTCGAGCAAGCGCATGCGACGTCTCAGAATTCTCCTGATGGGGGCGGAGAAGGGATATAGGAGGCGCAGTCCTCTCAGCGGCCTTTGCCCGTCATCTTCTTTTCGTCGAGCACGGAGTGCTTTCCTCCGCCGCTCTTGTGACCACCGCCCCCGCCTTCAACGTATCCGCGCTTCGGAGGACTGGCTTGATCTCTTCGAGCCGGCGCCGCACATGAACGCGCTGTTTTCTCGGATGCCCCGCCGTCGCCTCTCCCCTTGCGCCTGCCAGGTGCTGGTGTTCTTCGATGATGCATCGGTCTTTGATGAGCGTCAGGTTGTGCGTGCGCGCGGCGTCTTCCGCCTCTCGACTCCAGGTGCCTGGAGGAAGCCAGACGGCCTCGGCATGCTTGGCGGCCGCCTGTTGGATGTGATCGACGACCGCATCGCGTCGTCGGAAGATCACCACCATATCCACGGCCCCTCCGAAGTCATCGAGGCTTGCAAAGGTCGGCAGTCCAGCCACAGAGGCGCGATCAGGACGCACCGGAATGACGTCGAACCCCGAGCCGTGGAGATATGAGACCACCTCATTACTGTGTCTCGTGGGCCGGGGACTTGCCCCCACGACGGCAATCGTGCGCGTCGCCCTCAGCAGGGCAGCAATCATGCCCTCCGTGCGGCTAGTGTCAAACCGAAGCTCGTCGCTCAAATTGCCTTCAGGGAATGGACGTCCGGAGGCAAGCTGCGACACCCGCGGTTCATCGGTTTGCGCGAAGACAAGGATCCAATGGAAGTCGTCAGAGAGGACTGAGATGGCTTCCGGCCAGGCCCCTGTGGAGCTTGTGCAGTTTGAAGCCGAGCGGGACCGGCTCTCGCGGCTCACCCGAAAAGGGATGGGATGCTGTGCGGTGCTTCCGGTTGGTGCCCTCCTGACGCGGCTGATCGGGGGCAACCTGTTCGCGAAGAGTGCAACCTTGTCACCGCTCAGCCTGCTTCTTGCCGCCGTGCAGTTCTTCTACTGACCCGTCATTGTCCTGGTCTTTCGTCAGGCTCCCGACTGGACTATCGCAAAATCCTCCTTCGAAGAGCCGGAACCGTAACGCCACGCCTGGGCCGCCAGGCGTCGGTTCGCCTTTCGAAGACTTATTGCAGATTCTTGGTTGCCTTGAACTTCTGATCGCGGTCGATCCGAAAATCCCCTTCGCGTTGCTCGAGCAAGATGCCGTCGATGTCCAGGCGGGGAGTGGATCGCGTTGGCCTGCGCCATGACGACGAATGCGCTGATCCCCGATAATGGTCAGTTGCATAAGTGCAAGGAAAGGATCATCTATGCCCGCTCGACGCCGTGGGCCGCGGGTTCTCGCCAGAGAGCTCCCAGCGGAGCTGCAGGTTGCCGCCACGAACGGCAGCATCGTCACCGACTCGCGCGGCAGGAAGTACATCGACTTCGTAATGGGCTGGTGCGTCGGGAATTTCGGGTGGCGCCCCGCGGCGATCGCGAAAGCGATCGAACGCTTCAAGGGGCCGGATTACGTCTATCCCGGCTACTCGTATGCGCCGTGGACGGAGCTCGCGCGGCTGCTTGCGTCGCTGGCCCCCGCTCCGCTGACGACCTGCTTCCGCGCGACCGGTGGATCCGAAGCGGTCGACCTCGCGCTGCAGGCGGCGATGATCCACACCGGCCGCCGCACCTTGCTGTCGCTCGAAGGCAGCTACCACGGCAACTCGCTAGCCGGGTTGAGCATCGGCGCGTCCGACAGCCGCGAGCACATTAAGAACCTGCTGCCGCACTGCGGCAAGATTGCACCGCCGCTCGACGCGAAGGCCCTGCGCCGGATCGAGGAGCGGCTGAAGCGGCGTGACGTCGCCGCGTTCGTCATCGAGCCGATCGGCATCAACCTCGGCGTCTTGATTCCAGACAATGATGTCATCCGGCGTGTGCGCGACCTCTGCCGCCGTTACGGCACGGTGTTCATTGCCGATGAAGTCGCGAGCGGATTCGGCCGGACCGGCCGCCTGTTCGCGTGCGAGCACTTCGCCCTCGACCCGGACATGCTGTGCGTCGCGAAAGCGATGAGCGGCGGGTTGGCGCCGATTGGCGCGGTGATCGCCACGGCGCCGATCGCGAAGTCGATGGAGGAGAACGACGGGACCTTTTACTCGACCTACGGCTGGCACCCGCGCAGCGTCGCCGCGGCGATCGCGACCCTGCGCGGCCTCAAGGGGAGTCGCGCGCGCCTGCTCGCCGGCGTCGCGGAGATGAGCGAGTATTTCCGCGTCCGCCTGCTGCAACTCAAGTTCGACCGGCCGGCGGCGGTTCGCATCCAGGGCCTTGCGATCGGAATCGATGTCGGCGACGAGGACTACGCGGACGCCATCCACGACAATTGCCGGCGCAACGGGCTGCTCGTGTCGACCGAAGGATCGACGGTGCTGCTGCTGCCGTCGCTGGCGATCGACAAGCGGACCGCCGCGAGAGGGCTGGACATTTTGGCGCGCTCGATCTGATGCGCCGCGGCGTGGCGGCAAATCCGAGGCCCCGCTATTGGATGTCGCCCCTGACCCGATGGAGCGCGCGACCGTTCGCCGAATACTCGCGCCGCTCCGGTCGGACAAGCAGCCGCAGATCCGGAAGGCGCTCGCGTGTATCGACAAGGATCGAAGCCAATAACAGAAGTCCCTTTCCGTTAGAATCGGCCGAATGAGCATCGAATCGCATTTTGCCAAGACAGACCCAACGGTACGGGCTATTTACCAGCGCCTGATTGAGGTCGCACGGGCGTTCGGACCGGTAACCGAGCACCCCAAGAAGACATCGATCCATCTGGTTCGCCACGCGGCATTTGCTGGCGTAGCGACGCGACGTTCCTCGCTGATTCTTACTCTCAAGTCGGCGAGCGACATCCGCAGCCCACGAATCCAGAAGCGCGAGCAGACGTCGGCTCACCGGTGGCACCTCGAGGTGCGTCTCGAAAAAACGGAAGACATCGATCGACACGTCACCACGTGGCTCAGAGCCGCCTATGACCTGGCGGCACCGCGATCGTCATTCGAGACGGTTCAACAGCGAGGGGGTACCGATGCCGCGCGTGACACGCGTCCACCCACTTCGCGTGCGCGCGGCGCAGGAGGCTGAAGTCCATCTTCTGATCGCCTGAGGGGCTCGGGCTCAGGCCCGATCCCTTCTTACAGGGGCGGGGCCCAGCGGCCGACAACCCAGCCCGCGATGGCTCCGAACACGATCCCGGTAACAAGGATCGGAGCATAGGCCTTGGTGATGATGGCATCTGGCACGCTCGTCAAGATGCCGACGACCAGACCCGACGCGACCGGCGACATCGGCAGTCGGACGGTTGCCGCGAAGAAGCCGAGGGCGAACCGTGCGAAGAACGCGCCCAACAGGGCCGCGCGTTTGTCGGGAAACGACAGAGGCAACATCAGACCAACGTCGACCGCGCCGATCACCAAACCGAGCAAGACACCGAAGGGTACGCGCGTCATCAGTCGTTTCTCCACCGCTTCAGGGACGGGATCCTGCGGATCAGTCGCGCCGCCAGCAACCGCGGTGTGCCGGCTTCGACGAGCCTCGCCTTTACGCGCTTCTGCATGTCGTGGACGGTGATGTCCGGCATCGAACTGGCCGCGCCGATAGCAATGCGAGCAGTACGTTTCGCTGTTGGCTCCGTCTCTGTCGGTGCCGCCGCGACCGTCGTCGCGACTCAGCGGCATTCCGCACGACTGGCAATTCTTGAGGGTTTTCCGGTTAGGCATTGCTCGCAGTGTCTCCGCTTGGTTGCAGTAATATACACGTGCTGCTTAAGTTCGCAACTATGCCAGCCGATGCGACTCGGACGCAATTGTTCGGGATCTTCGTGCTCGCGAACCGGCCACTCACGGCCAGTCAGGTCGTCGCCCTTTCGAAGCCGCTTGGGATTTCGGCGACGAACGTGAAGAGCCACCTGACGCGCCTCGTCGCCGAAGGATCGCTCGATCGGTCGGGCCCGCGTCGACGCGCTCGGTATTCGCCGGCTACCGACCAGCGGGACCTGGTCGCAGGATTAGCCGCACGCCTCGATAGCCATTCGGAGGCCTGGGACGGGCGCTGGATCATGCTCGTTCTGCACGGACCGTCGAGCCGGTCAGGGCGTCGCGCGCTGCGCCAGTCGCTGTGGTTTGACGGCTTCCGGCCATCGGGCGCGGATACGTACCTTCGTCCCGCTTGGCCGGAACGGTGGGCGCTCGAACGCGCGCGGGTCTATCTCGCTGAGCGATCCGGGCTGTGTGTCCACGGCACGTTGGTCGGCAACCTGGACCTCCGGCGAGTCGCAAAGATGTATGACCTCGATGTGCTTGATCGCGAAGCGGGCCGTCTCGCTCGAACGATCATCGCGAAGTCTCGTGGCAACGGCTCAGCGGCAGAAGCCTTCGCGGCCCGCCTGGACGTAGGCGGCCGTGTCGCGCGGCTGGTTGCACACGATCCCCGCCTTCCCCAAGGGATCTGGGCGTCGAGGACAGGGCTACGAGATCTCCGCCGGGCATACCGCCGATTCGAAACGCACATTGGTCCTGCCGCCGACCGATTTCTGCAGGAGGTACTCGAGCCGCGTCAGCCCCGTCAGACGGAATCGCGATGAGGCCGGCGTCATCGCGATCGAGAGTACAGCCGCCTGTTTGGCGAGCGGCCGCATCCCGTACGAAGTGATTTACCGGTACTGGCAGCCGACACTGAAGACGGACAATCGCAAGTAACTTCGGGTGAGGGGTTGTGAATCGTGATGGCTGTGGTGTCCCTCAGGTTGAGCGCTTATCGTCGTCGCGATGGGCTGGGAGCGGTCCAGTTCTCGAGCTTCAGATCGGCGACACGCCGGAGCTCGGTCACGTTGTTCGTAACTAGCACTAACTTGAGCGCCCGCGCGTGCGCGGCGATGAACAGATCATTGGCGCCGATGAGCGCGCCCCGCGTCTTCAGATCGGCGCGGATCTCCGCGTAGTGCAGCGCCGCATCATCAGTGAATTCCAATGCTCCTACGTATGGCAGGAAGGCTGCGAGCGCGGCGGCATCCTGAGCGCGCCGCGGCGACACCTCCACTCCGTAGAGCAGCTCGGCCTTCGTAATCATTGACATACATACGTCTTTGACGGCAACGGCCTGTAGGCGTTTGAGTACAGCTGGATAGGACCGCTTCATGATGTAGGAGCACGTGTCGGTGTCCAGCATGAAGCGCGGCATCAGTCCTCGCGCTCTTGGACTGGGAGATCTTCAACTTCCGTCATGAACGCATCCGACGCCACAGGTGCCGAGTCGAGGTACGACCGCCAGTCTCGCGGCCGGGGTGAGAGGATGACGTCCTCTCCTTGCTTCCTGATGAACACCTCGTCCGTCGTGAACTGATACTCCTTCGGCAGACGAACGGCCTGGCTGCGATTGGTCATAAACACCTTCGCGGTGCGGGGCATGGCAGGGGTCCTCCACAACCATTATGCCATATACCAGTGGTATATGGCACGGCGTGCTCAATATGTGTCTCAGCTTTTCAGTGACTTTCGCGTCGGCGCGCCCCTTGCTCATCAGCCGACGTGCCCTATCCCGCGAAGCGATTCGTCTACATCATTCGAAGCGTGAACCATCCTGAGCGACGCTACATCGGCATCAATGGCGATGTCGCGGCACGACTGAACGCGCACAATGCGGGGCAGAATCGGTCGACGGCTCCGTGGAAACCGTGGTTCGTCGACGTCATCGTCGAGTTCCGCACGGAACGGATGGCGGTGCGCTTTGAGAAGTACTTGAAGTCCGGTGCCGGTCACGCGTTTGCGAGACGCCACTTCGATGACAAGCCATCGGCACGACCGTCGGCTCGTCCTGTTCAATGCACGACACGCCCAACGGCAAGGGCTATTACCTGATCGCGGGCAGCCATACGAAATCATCGCAGCTCACGGGCGTAGCTGCGTGGGCGAGATAGAACGATCGGCCGCATCCACGGTCCGGATGAATCTCGAGTGGATTCGCGACAGTCTTGCCGCTAGTACCGATTGAGATTTCCCCACACGACGGTCGTCGGCCTCACCGAGTCCCAATCGACTATGCCATTTGCGTCGGCGTCAAGCGCGCGCATATCGATAGTCGCCATCGATCCTCTCTTTCGGTCGCACGCTGTTGTGCGATGCAGGTCGTGACATTAATCCGCTGCCACCAGGTCACACGCAACAGGTGGCGAGGCGCGCCTTCAGAGGCGCGCGAACAAAACGAAGTACTAAAGACTCACCGTCCTCGTTGGAGCGTGGACGGGAGAAAACATGTCCACTGCTCGCGCAGGATCCGCTTCATTCGATTCGATCGACGCATCGCGTCACCTCCACACCACACGGCACTACTTGGCGATTACGCGGTGGCAGCTTGCTCGAGTCCGTACTTGCGGACGCGCCCGTGGAGCTGCGTGCGTGACAACCCAAGTCGCCGCGCGGCCTTCGTTTTGTTTCCTCGGCATTCATTCAGGACCTTGGCAATCGTGGTGCGTTCCAGTGCGCTCAGGTCAGTGGCGTCGTTACGCGGTGACCTTGCACTCGAGTGCAGGCTCAGATGGTCCGCGTCGATCAGCGCGCCTTCGCAGAGAATCGCGGCCCGCTCCAGGACGTTGCGAAGCTCTCGAACGTTCCCGGGCCAGTCATATTGGAGAAGGGCCTGTCGTGCCTCGCGCGTCAGACCAGCGGGCGGCCGGCCGAAGGACCTGCCGATCTCCTGCAGAAAGGTCTCGCTCAGCGGCACGATATCGGCGGGACGCTCACGCAATGGCGGTATCTGGATGTCGAACACGCCGAGGCGGTAGAACAGGTCCTCGCGAAAGTCGCCGCGCTCGACGGCCTTGCGCAGATCGCGGTTGGTCGCGGCGATTATGCGGATGTTCGCCTTCTGGAGACGCGTTCCACCGAGCCGCTGGAACTCCCGCTCCTGCAGCACCCGCAGGAACTTCGCCTGCGCGGACAGGCTCATCTCTGTGACCTCATCGAGGAACAGCACGCCGCCCGACGCGAGCTCGACCTGGCCCGGCTTGGCCTGGTGCGCGCCGGTGAAGGCGCCGCGTTCGTAGCCGAACAGTTCCGCCTCGAGCAACTGCTCGGGCAGCGCGGCGCAATTCAGCGCGATGAATGGCCGGCTCCTGCGTGCAGACGCCGCATGGATGAACCGCGCCACGACTTCCTTGCCGGTGCCCGAGTCGCCGGTTACCAGCACCGTCGTGTCCGTCGAGGCGACCTGCGATGCCTTGCGCAGCACCCCGCGCCATTCGGCGGACTCGCCTACGATGTGCACGTGGGTGCCTCCGGTCGCCTGGTCGACGGCCCGCTGCACGCGCACGTCGCCCCGTTCCGCTCGGTCGTCGTCGATCTGAGGGTTAGTTCTTCCGAGCGTGCGGGTCTGTGTCCCGAGCCCGAGGTGGTAGGCGATCCGTCGCGCGAGCGGCACGTGCGCGCGATTGAAGGCCAGCGGCTGCTTCGACCAGAAGGCCACGCGGACCAATGGCTCCGGCGCGAGCGTCGACACGCCCAGGACCGAGCGGTAACCGTCGCCAACCAGTCGCTTCATCGCGGGCGGGGCGGCCGTTGCGCCCGGCGCCTCTGACCGCAGATCACCGATGATCAGCTCGTCTTCGTCGGCCACCATCATGTCTGGCAGGTCGGCGGTCGACGCGGTCACGATCGGTCGCCCCTGTTGATCGAGGCACACCATGCGCAGGGCGTCGTGCGGCAACATCTTGCTGACGATCGCTGAAAGCCGCGGCAACGCCGCGTCGACATCGATTGTGACGGCGAGCTCTCGGAGCAGCTCCAGCGAGCCATCGAAATACGCCCCCTGAGAGTGCGAGAGGTGCGCCGCTGTTTCGTTCATAGCCAGCATCGCGATTGCCTCCGTGTTGTCGGCCATTGTGGCCGTTCGTACCGGCGGTCACAACCTCCGTTCGGGCACGTTGATGCAATCAAAAATCGTCACCGAGGCGACTGCTTCGGGTTCATCGGGGAAGCCCTTTCGGGTCACGCGCGTCGCGCGAATGGACGTTCGGGGGATCGCGTTGCGCCGGCTCGTCGCACGTGCGCTCGTATCAACCGGTGCGAAGACTGTTGAGGGGGGAGGGCGTCGCCGTCAGTGCGCGTTCGAAGTCGGTGGGCGCGGAGATGCTTCGATGCGCTTCCATCCGAAGAGCCGGGCGTCGAGTGACCAACGACCCGGTCCTAACATTGCCAGCGCGGCCGCGATGGTCGCGGCCATGAGAGACGCCAAGACGTTTTCAGACGTGAGGATCTGGGAGAGCTCAATCGCGGCTACGGCCAATCCAGCCAGAGGTGTCCACAGCCCGGCGACAAGTAGAAGCCCCGGTCCCGCGAGGGACGCAAAGGTCAGGGTTGCATCCAATGGCGGGCCGGTCCCCAGCACCCAGCTGGCACGTACGAGGAGGACGAACCCAACGACCAGGCGCATGAACAGCAACCCGATACCCGGCCAACCGCCCGCGAATGTGGAATATAGGCGCCGCAATTCGTCCCCTGACGGGATTATTCGTCATGGCCGTGCGACGCGAAGCCCCCGTCGGGGCGGCGGCTCTGACCCTTTCGGGTTAAAGCTCGATGATGCCTCTTCTGAGGCCGATGATCGCCGCGTGCGTCCGGTCGTTGGCGTCCAGTTTCGACAGAATGCTCTTGACCCGCCCCTTGACCGTGTCCTCTGTGATGCCGAGCTGATCGGCGATCTGCTTGTTCGCGTTTCCGGCCGCGATGAGACGCAACACCACGACTTCTGCTGGCGTCAGGGCTTGGTCAGTTACATGCTGGGCGAATTGGAGCGAGGCCTCAGGTGACAGACTCCGCTTTCCGGCATGGACCAGTCGGATGGTCTGAAGTAAGTCCGAGTGGAGCGTGTTCTTGAGCAGGTAGCCCTGCGCACCGGCTTTGAGCGCGCGGACAATGTGCACATCACCCTCGTACGTCGTCAGCACGATGACTCTTGCGTCCGGAAACTCGGCTCGAATGGCGATGAGCGCGTCGAGGCCATTCATCTCCGGCATCTGAATGTCCATCAGTGTCACGTCCGGACGGTGCGTCCGAAATTGCTGGATTGCGTCGCGACCGTTGGCCGCTTCTGCGATCACCGTCATGTCTGGCTGAACCCCCACGAGACCGGCGATCCCTTCGCGGACGACTGGATGATCGTCGACGGTGAGAATCCGAATTGGCGTGCTGCTAGTCATGACGCGTCCCCTTTGACGTCTGTCGGCGCCTTGGCAGCGAACCGCCGCGACCACCACGAGCGCCTCGCGGATGTCGCGTAGACAGTGCCGGCAGGAAGGCGTAGCTCCACTTCCGTCCCCGCGCCGACTTCGCTCCACACCGTGAGGTTCCCTCCAATCACGGCGGCGCGCTCCGGCATGCCGCGGAGTCCGTAGTGGCCTTCGATGCCCTGGGCCGCAAGAACCTCCGAATCGATGCCTTTGCCGTCGTCCCTCACCCGCAATCGGAATTCATCGTCGTCGTAGCGGATCTCGACCTCGACCAATCCGGCCTGTGCGTGACGAAAAGCATTCCGCAGCGCTTCCGCCGCAATCTTGTAGATCTCGTCACGAAGGATAGGGTGCAGGTCCCGCGGCTGTCCTTCGACCCCGACGCGGAATGCAGGAGGCGGGTTGGCGCTCGCGTCGGTCGCGAGCTCGTCGCCCACGGTTCTGATCGCTACCGGGAGATCGTTACGTTCGACGGTCGACGCCCGTAAGCCTTGCACCGCGTCCCGGCCTTCGGTGATCGCCTTGGCCGCGTATGCAATCGCGCCATCCAGTTTCTCTTTCGCTTCGGTCGGGCGATCGGGGAGGAGGTACGACGCCGTCTGGAAGCGCAGCAGCAGACCGTGGAACGCCTGAAGCAGCGTGTCGTGAAGTTCCCGGGCGATTCGCGTGCGCTCTCCGACGCGCGCTTCGAGCGTCGCCTCGAACGCGTGCTGTACCTGACGTATCCGGTACTGATACGCCGCCCACAGCAGCGCCAGCAACAGAGCCGCGGCCCCGGCGCGAAACAAGTTGGTCTTATACCACGGAGGTGTGATGACGATCGGCAGTGACACTCCTGCTTCGTTCCATACACCGTCGCTGTTCGAACCCTGCACGCGAAACACATACCTTCCGTGATCCAGGTTCGTGTACATCACCAGACGTTGAGTGCTGTCCACCTCGTTCCAGTCAAGAGCGGCGCCCTCGAGTCGATAGCGATAGCGATTCTTGTGGGAGTTGGCGTAGCTCAATGCCGCGAATTCAAACGAGATGAAGTTCTGCCGATACGACAGCCTCAACGAGTCGGCATAGGGAATGGCCTTCGTGAGGACGGAGTCGGCGCCGATGGGAACCGGGTTGTTGGAGATTTTGAAGCTCGTCAGAACAACTGGCGGTACGAAGGAATTGTCGCCGACATCTTCAGGGAAGAACGCCGTCACCCCTCCGTTGCCACAGAAGAACATCTCGCCGGCCCGCCCTCGCTGGTAACAACTCCGCGAAAAGTCGTTGCTCCGCAAGCCGTCGGAGACGTCGTAATTCCTAAACCGCTCCGTCTGCGGATCGAACCGGGATATACCCTTCTTGCTGCTGATCCACAGCCTGCCGCCAGCATCCTCGAGAATACCCATGAGATCGTTGCTCGGCAGACCGTCTGCTTCCGTGTAGCGCGTGACTGCTTCATTCTGAGGGTTGAATCGATATAGACCCATCCCGGAGGCCAGCCAGAGTGCTCCGGCTTTGTCTTCATGAATCGCTCCGATGCTGCCTCCCTGAAGCTTTTGAGGGTCAGTCGTGCTGGGCGTGTAGTGCACGAAGGTCTTTTTTTTGTCGTCGAAGCGGCTCAAGATGCCGCCCCACGTCCCGAACCACAGCGTGCCGGAACGGTCGCGATGAATCGCCGAAACGCTGAATGGAAGGTCCTCCGACGGAGTTGGACCAAGCCGGTAGTTGGTAAATCGCTCAGTTACGGGATCAAGGTGGCTCACGCCGCCAAACTGTCCCGCCCATAACCCGCCGCGAGGATCTTCATAGACGCAGATGACCTCATTGGTCATCAGGCCGCCGGGATCACGAGGGTTGTGTCCGTAATGCTTGAACCGGCCAGTGCGTTCATCGAACCGATCGAGGCCGGCGCCGAGGCCCCCTATCCAGAGATCACCGCGTGCATCCTTGAGAATGCTACTGAGTTCAGTCCCCTTGCTGAGACTGTTTCGGCTGTCCGCCCCAGGCACATAATGCGTGATGCTTCCGTTCTTTCGATCCACTCGATCAAGGGCGCGGGGGAACGAGCCGACCCACAGGACGCCATTGGCGTCCTCGTGGAGCGCGCTGACCTTGCCCGGAGAGAGACTCGCGGGTTCGTCGGGACGATGCGTATAGTGACTGAATTGTCTCTGCCGAAGATCGAGAATGTTCACTCCGCCATTAGCTGTGCCCACCCAAAGCAATCCAGACCGATCGCGGTATATGGACATCACGCTGTTATCGCTGAGGCTGTTCGGGTCGGTTCGAGCGTGTTGGAAGAGGCGAGCGAAACGCTCGGTGCGCCTGTCGAAGAAGGAAAGCCCCAGGCTGGACGCTACCCAGAATCCATTCGGTTCATCAGGGACGAGAAGTGTGCTGCCGTCAAGCAGGGTCGCGCCGGCGCCAAGCGGATATTCGGTGAACCGCTTTGTGTGGCGGTTGTATTTGATCAGGCCGACGATCGGGGAAGAGGCGAGCAGCCAGAAATTGTCGTCGCTGTCCTCGTACATGTCATACGCGAACAAGCCCGTGACGATTGGAGCCGGAACCGTGACCTGCCCTGTCTGCAGGTTGACGTGAAACAGGCCGCGGTCGCCAACGAACCAGATCTCCCCGCGCTTGTCTTCGATGACGCGTCTCACCCACCCAACGAAGTGACCGGCGCTGTCATTCCGATAGTTCGTGAATGTTTCGGTCGCCGGGTCGAACCTGTCCAGCCCGCTGTCCAGGGTCGCGAACCACAGATGACCGCGACTGTCGGCGGTAATGCTCGCAACCGAATCGCCGCTGAAGCTCTTCGGATCGTTTGGGTCGTGAAGATACCGAGTGCTACGTTCAGTCCGGGGGTCGAATCTGTTGATGCCGGGATACGCGGCAACCCACAAATACCCATGGTCATCTTCGAACAGCGTACGAATGAAATTGTGGTTTAAGCTCCCGGGATCCTTGGGGTCGTTTTTGTATACGACGAAAGAGTTGCCATCGTAGCGGTTGAGGCCTTCTCCCGTTCCAAACCACATGAAACCCTGGCGATCCTGCAAAATGGCCACGACGTTGTCCTGGGCGAGGCCATCTTTGGTGGTGAGGTGGCCGAACTTGAGGTCGCGCGGCAGAAGGTGGCCGTCTGCCGCCTGCCGGATGAGGGGTTGACCAGCAGGCGCGGGGGTCTGCGCGGATGTCGGTTGTGCGCAGGCTGCCACGAGCACGATCAGCATCAGCCGAAACGCCGGTCCATCCGGAACCCTTGCCGTCCGGACTCGTGCGGCAGTCATCGCTCGATGTTCCTCCAAGAAGGCGATCGTGCGGAAGTTCTAGATCCGAGCGACCCTATGTGGCAAGCATTGCTCCGCGCATCTTACTCTTCCGCGGGAGTGGCTTCGGCCGACTGCTGCGATTTCTGACCCCGCATGCCCTCGGGCAGCGCCAGCCCGACGCGATGGCACGACATGGCGCTACCGCGATCCAGGTTGGCGAGCATCAGCGCAGCCGCATCTGCGTACGGCACGATCATCTGGGGAATCAGCGACGCAAAGACCGGCAGCAACAACGGACCGGGGAGGGCGCGGGCAAATGCCGGGACGCGAACGGGCAGCACGTCGATCGAAACGCGCAGCTGGTCCAGTCCGAGCGGCGGCTGATCGACCATCGGCCCGGGACAGAGAAGCCGCCAGTCCAATCGCGAGCGGATCAATCGCTCGAAGTTGACCCGGTGCGGCCAATACGTGGACTTCACCTTGGGCAGGTCGACGCCGCGCCGGCCGAACGAGTCAATGTGGAGGAGCCCCATCCCCGCCAGGAACCAGCAGACGGGTTGCGCCGCCGGAGGAAGCGAGTCCACAGCGGTGACGAGCCGTTCGATCAGGCCGACGAACGCTTCGCCGTCCGCAACGTGGCCGGCACAATTGATCAACGCGTCCGTGCCGCTGATCAGATCGAGCGGCACGAGCGCGTTGAGATCGCCTGTATGCACCGACGCCCGTTCACGGACGTCGGGCGGAAGCTTCGACGGGGTGCGGACGAACGCCGTGACCTCGTAGCCGGCGCCGACGGCCTGGCGAAGCACGTGGCGGCCGAGGGACCCGGTGGCGCCCAGGATGAGGAGACGGGACATCACCCTTACTTCGCCGCCGCCTCTACGGTCTTGGCAGCAGGTGGTGGCGGCGCACCGAACTGCAGCTCGAGAATGTCGTGCATCGCCGTGTGCGTGGAGAGGGTCGGGTCGAGGAAGGTCAGCGCCCCCGCCGACTGCATCATCCCGCTCACCAGGTGAAAGCGGTTGCCGATCACCCCGCCCGCGATGCCATGCCGCGGCATCGGCA
>Ga0209382_10001776_pt1 | contig 33241 bp, 38 predicted proteins | sample SoiMetdeltSBSDD5_FD_187599 | JGI IMG/M metagenome (GOLD analysis project Ga0209382, IMG submission 187599) | Bulk soil microbial communities from a Populus tree surrounding site in Tennessee, USA - Soil MetaG P. deltoides SBSDD5 (SPAdes) (version 2) | ecosystem: Environmental > Terrestrial >... | reverse complement strand
AACTGACAAGGCGTGACGGTGTGGCGGAGGGCAATGCGACACCGTCACCCCAGTTCCCGCCAGATCGGGCCATTCCTACCGGATGGCGGAAAGTGCAGCCGATCAAGATGCGCCGACGCCATCGGTGCGAGCCCATCGCTCTGCGCTTATCTCCAAGACCGTGGCGTGGGCCAGGATCACGCCGCGCAATCCGGGGTTGTGGCAAGTAGAAGGGCCCCCGCGCATTGCCCAACGCGTCCTTTCCGAGCAGTAGTGCGGATTTGCGCAATCCTCGGCAGATCTGTGCTCGAAGAGTCCTCTAGCTGACTTGTGCTTAAGGGAGCAGTAACAGCAGCAGCAACTGCCAGTAAACGGTTTGTGCTTCGCGAGCTGTTCAGGGCAGACCGTTTCTGCTTGCATTTTCAGCACGAAGCGACTACTTGAGTGTGGACACCCAGAAACCCACCGGCTGGAGGTTCGTGCGGGGCCCCCTACCCTTTTGCTATTACGAGGCACCCGATGCATTTTTATCCGACCGAGCGGATTGCCCTTTTCATAGATGGCGCCAACCTGTACGCCACGGCCAAAGCCCTCGGCTTCGACATCGACTACAAGCGCCTGCTCGCGCTGTTCCGCGGCATGGGGCAACTCGTACGAGCCCAGTACTACACGGCGCTGGCTGAAGACCAGGAGTATTCGTCGATCAGGCCCTTGGTCGACTGGCTCGACTACAACGGCTACACCATGGTGACCAAGCCCACCAAGGAGTTCACTGACTCCTTCGGCCGGCGCAAGATCAAAGGCAACATGGACATCGAGCTCACGGTCGATGCCATGCGCCTCGTCGAGCATCTGGACCATGTGGTCCTGTTCACCGGCGACGGAGACTTTCGCGCACTCGTTGCCGCCCTGCAGCTGCGCGGGCGGCGCGTCAGCATCGTCTCGACCCTGCAGACGCAACCGCCGATGGTAGCGGACGAGCTGCGCCGACAGGCGGACCAGTTCGTCGACCTTGCGGAGCTCGAGGAGCAGATCTGCCGCGACCCGGCATCGCGCCCCATCCGTGATCGTGAGTCTGCCCCGCGCCAGGTCGAGCGGCGGCGCCATGCGGCTGCTGCAGCAGCATCGTCCTCGACACTGACATACCCCGACGAGGACGACGAGAACCACGGCAACCACGGCAACCACAGCGGACGCTGACCGCCCTTTCGATCCGCTCCAGGCGAAGCGTCGCACCATGGGGGAGCTTGCCGCCGATGCGCCTCGCGATTGCGTGCTCTGCCCCCGCCTCGTCTCGTTCCGGGCTGCCAACCGCGACAGCGAGCCGGCTTGGCACAACGCACCGGTGCCCTCCTTCACGCCGCACAACGCCGCTGAGGCTCGCCTCCTGATCGTCGGGCTTGCGCCGGGCCTCAAGGGCGCCAACCGAACCGGCCGGCCGTTCACTGGGGACTACGCGGGCGACCTGCTCTACGACACCCTGCTGGCACACGGCTTTGCGCGCGGCAGCTACGGCGCCAGCCCGGACGACGGTCTTGCCCTCGTCGATTGCGTGATCACCAACGCGGTGCGCTGCGTGCCACCCGAGAACAAGCCGACCCCCGCCGAGATCGCCACCTGCCGGCGCTTTCTCGTGCAGTGCCTCGCCTCCCTGCCGCGGCTCAGGGCCATGGTCGCGCTGGGCCGCATCGCCCACGACAGTTCGCTCGCCGCGCTCGGCGCCCGCAAGGCAGCCTTCCCCTTCGCGCACGGCGCGCGCCACGAGGTCCGAGCCGGGTTGGTGCTGTTCGACAGCTTCCACTGCTCGCGCTACAACACCAACACCGGCAAGCTGACCCCGGCAATGTTCGGCTCCGTGTTTGCCGCGGTGCGCTGGCACCTGGCGGAAGCGTAGGGCGCAGCAGGCGTCTGCCGCATTGCCGGTCGCCAGCTGATCGTCGCCCGCCATGCGGCAAGTCCTTCACGCCGATTGGGCCCTTTCGGTGCGACGGGCGCTCGCCAGCAGGCGGCGCCTGGCAGCGCGCCTGCGGCGGCGCACGAACACCGCGATATTGAGCGACGCCGAGACGATGCCGACGCCGCAGGCAACGATCTGGGAGGTGACGAGGAGCGTGTTCATGGGCTGCATCCTTCGCTTCGGCATCGTCCATCGTGCGGGGCACCGGGCCTGACGGGCGTTCCGTTCCCCCGACATCTGCCTGCACGACGAACGACGGGCCGGCCGATCGACACGCCGACACACTTTTTCTCGGCGCCCGCCAACCGGCAGGAGAGAGCACCTCCGCCGGCCGCCGCAGCCGTGGGCCGTGGGGGTGCTGTCCCGCGCGAGGGCGGGTGGGCCTCACTCGCCGATCCAGCCGCCCGTGCGCAGTGCGTGCTTGTGGGCCGCGTTACGGAACGCATCGGCCAGACCGGGGTCGTCGACGCCCCGCGCCAGCACCATGCCGCCCACGCACAGGGCGAGCAGGGCGAGGGCACGCTCCCGCCCTTCGGGATCGTCGAAGTGCGCCTCCAAGATGCTCACCGCCTTCTCCGCAACCTCGCGGTAGGCCGCCTTCACGGCCGCGCCGCTGCGCGCCACGTCCGAGGCGTTGGCGAGCAGCGGGCAGCACGTCTCCCGGTCGTCGAAATGATCGCGCGAGAAATAGGCATCCACCATTCTGTGCGCGCGCGGCTTGTCCACAGCGGCCGGCTTGCCCTGCCAGCGCTCGGGCTCCCGCCTGCAGATGAAATGCCGCACGGCCTCCGCGTAGAGCTCGTCCTTGCTGGTGAAATGGCGGTAGAAGCCGCCGTGCGTGAGCCCAGCCTGCGCCATGACCTCCTCGATCGACACCTCGGCGTAGCCCTTGCCGTTGAAGAGGCGTCTCGCGCTTTCGAGAATCCGCTCGCGAGTCCCTTGCTTGTGCTGCGGGGCGTAGCGCATCCGATCCTCCATCGCGCGCCGCCATCGGGGCGTGGCGTGCACGCAACGAGACTTACGCTCCGCGACGCGTGGGATTCAAGCGCCGGCGCTCCGTGGCGGGCGGCAGGCCCCGCAACGGGCCCTTGCAGCCGGCGGCATCCTGGCCGCGCAAAAGATGATCTTGAACATCTCCTGCCGATCCCGAGAGTCCGCCGGCGGAGCGGATGCAGCCGCCACGAAAGGGCGCAGGCCATGAACCTCCTGACCGTCAATCTCGTGATGAGCACGCTGGTGTTCTGGATCGCAGCGCGGCTCTATCTCATTCCCAGGCTCGACGCGTGCGAGCCCAGGGCGGTGCTGCTGCCGATCCTGCTGCTGCACGCCACCCGGCACCTCGGCTTGATGTTCCTGGCGCCCGGTGCCCACTATCCGGGCATCCCACCGCAATTCGCCTACCCCGCCGCTCTCGGCGATTTTCTCGCCGCCGCGCTGGCGCTGCTCGCCATTCCGGCCGTGACCACCGGAGCGCGCGGCGCCAAGGCGCTCGTGTGGCTGTTCAACGTCGTGGGCACGGTCGACCTTCTTGCCGCGATCGCGCTTGCCACCCTGTACGAAGCGGCGCCTTTCATGGGGCCCGCCTACTGGATACCGGCGCTCTGGGTTCCCGCCCTGCTGGTGACGCACTATATTGCGTTCCGCGTGCTCGTCAGACCCTGGGCCGTCCCGGCGCAATGAGCCGACGGCTGCCCGCGGGGTGGCTGGGGCGAGCACATCTCCGAAGGCCAGCTTCAGGAGCCCGCAATGAGCACGCCCGTCATCACCCGCGAGGATGGCCCGGCTCGAGGCCGCTACGTCGCCCGCGTCGAGGGCATCGATGCGGAGGCCGAGATCGTCTACAGCCACGCCGGGCCGAACCTCATCAGCGCCGACCACACCATCGTCCCCGACGTGTTCCGCGGCCAGGGGCTCGGCCGGCTGCTCGCCGCCTACATGGTCGAGGACGCGCGCAAGCAGGGCTTCAAGATCATCCCGCGCTGCCCGTTCGTGAACGCCGAGCGCAAGAAGCACGCCGACTGGGCCGATGTGTTCCAGGAGTGAGGGCAGTGGTGTCAGACCCCGGAGGGTCTGACACCTATGCGTTTGCCTCACCTCGCAGGCGGTAGAGGTTCTGGAGCAGGGCATCGAAGCCGCCGACAGCGTTACCCGTGTGCACGTCGATGCGGCCCACCTTCTCCACCAGCTTCTCCAGCGCCTCCAGCTCCTTCAAGCGCAGCAGCAGCGGGTTGTCCTCCATCAGCCGCGCCGTGTTGAGGAGCGAGCGGGTGGCCGCCGTCTCCTCCTGGCGCCGGATCAGGTTGGCCTTCGCCGTGCGCTCCGCCTCTACCACCTTGTTGAGCAGCTCGCGCACGTCGCCCGGCAGGATCACGTCCTTGACGCCGATCTCGCCGATCTCCACGCCGAGGTCCGCCACCCGCTGGGTGACGAACGCCCGCACCTCGCGGTCGATGGTGTCCCGCGCCGCCAGGATCTCGTCCAGGGTGCGCGTCGCCACCGCCTCGCGGATCGCGAACTGCACGAGCCGGTAGACCGTGTTGGCCACGTCGCCCGCCGCCAGCGCCGCCTTCTCCGGGTCCACCACGCGGGTGAACGCGGTGAGCGTCACGCGGATGCCGACGCGATCCTTGGTCAGGATCTCCTGCGCCGTCACCTCGAGCGGGCTCGGACGCAGGTCCACCTTGCCGATCTTGACCGTGCGGCCCACCGCCCAGAACGCGTGCCGGCCCGCCGGCAGCCGCTCCAGGAGCTTGCCGTCGACGAACAGCAGGCCCGCCTCGTGCGCCTCGACGAGGCCGAGCGCGATGAGCGGCGACCGCGCCAGATCGAGCCGGTCGAGGTGGCGCTTGGCGACGCGCACCTCGGCGCCGGCATCGATGCGCTCCACCTCCACGCGCGTCACCGTCTTCCAGAAGGCGCGCGTGGCGTTCGGCAGCACCTGATGCTTCGGCTCGCCGTCGAGCGAGACGATGGCGACCTCATTCGGGCCGGTCTGCACGATCTCGAAGTGCTCGGCGGCAACCTCCGGGTGCGCGCGCGCGATCAGGAGGGCCTTTTCAGCCGCAATCTCGGCGCGCACGACCTTCACGACCTCCGCCGCCAGGCGGCGGCCGTAGTCGAAGGCCTGGAACCGGCCCGGACCCAGCACCTGCACGAAGCGGCCGTCGCGCGTCAGGAACGCGCGCTCGTCCTCCTTCACCACAACCTTGAACATGAACGCCACGACACATCTCCAATGCTTTGCTTCTTCAAAAAAATCCCGCGACTGGATCGCAACAAGGTCGCCGGCCGCCACCCACGCCCCGGCCACGGGCCAGCGCTTCAGCCGATGGCTCCGGGCCTTGTGGCCCGGCTGCGTCCGCGCCCGTCCAGGGACGAAGTCCGAGGACGGACGCGCCGGTGCCGGGCCTCCGGCGTCGAGCCAAAGGCGGTATCCGCGCCGGCGCAGAGCGCCGCGACGTTGCCCACCCGGCCGCCATCTCGGCCAGGATTAGCGCTGGGCCTCGATGATCGGCTGGATCAGCAGGGAAGCTGCCGGCTTCCCCAATCTTCGACTCGCTTCGAAGGCGAGTGTTCCGTTTCAAGGAACATGGTTTGCGATGCGGGTATCGAACCCGCGACCCTCTGAGTTGAAGTCAGATGCTCTACCACTGAGCTAGTCGCACCGGAGCTCGTCGAGCGCGGAACACGCCACCGCAGAGCGGCGCGCGCCAGCCGGGAACTCGGAGAGCCCGGACCGCAGCGCTCATCGATCGCGCGCCTGCTACGCGAGAATTCCGGCAAAAAGATTGCACTATCTGGGAAAGTTGTAGGCGGATGGCCACTGTACTAACTCTTCTGGGTGATTGCCTTCATCTTTGCTACCCGGTTCCCCCTGTGAGAGCTATCAGTGCCAGCAAAAACACCCGACGCCATCTTCGCCCGCGTGCGGGCGGCAGCCGCGCACCTGCCCGAGGTCGAGGAGAGCAGCTGGTTCGGCACGCCCTCGCTGAAGGTGCGAGGCAAGTCGTTCGTGCGCCTCAAGGACGCCGACACCCTGGTCGTGCTGTGCGCCCTCGACGAGAAGGAGATGCTGATGGAGGCCGCTCCCGAGGCCTACTTCGAGACCGATCACTACAAGGGGTGGCCGGCCGTCCTCGTCCGCCTGAAGGCCATTGGCGCGGCCGAGCTGCGCCGCCGCCTGGAACGGGCTTGGCGTCTCAAGGCGCCCAAGCGCCTCGTCGCCCAGCTCGACGGCCGTGCCTAGAACCGATGCGGCCCCTGACGGTGACGGGGTCAGACCCCTCGCCTCCACGTCATGTCGAAGGCGTAGCGGTGGCGGCAAGAGGTCTGACCCCACCACGCTTGCGGGGATGCTGATGCCGAGACGCCACACTAGAATCGACGGAGAGTGCGCTTTGGGAGCGTTATTATCAATCCAGCGGGATCAACCTCGAGACGCGGCGTCTCGCTGGATTCGGGGGGAATATTCATGCTTGTGCAGGCAAGACCGGCGCTCCTGGCGCTCATGGCATTCGTCCTCGCCACGGCAGCCGCCATGGCACAGGACATCCGGCCAGGGTCGTCGTGGAAGAGCCGGCGCGGCTCGGTGCTCACCATAGCCGCCATCGATGCCCGCGGTAGCTTCCAGGGGACCTTCGAGAACAAGACTCCGGGCTTCGGGTGCCACGACAAGTTCGACGCCACGGGAACGATCACCAAGAGCCACATCGTCTTCGCCGTGACGTTCAAGAATGCCACGGCCAACTGCAACATGGTGACCGTCTGGCGCGGCACGGTCAGCGGGACGCGCATGTCGGTGCGCTGGGACCTCGCCCAAACCAACACCAAGACGGGCCGGCTCCGCTTCTACCGCGGGGTCGACATCTTCAACCGGATGTAACACACGACGCCGCTAGGCAGCAGCCAATACTGCTTTCCTCACGGCCTGCGGCAAGTCGATCGGGCGAAAGAGCGTCTTCGGGTAAAGATAGTCGTCCCCGGATTCATCGATGATCCTGACCATGCCGTGCGTCTCGGCATCCACGTCGCGCAGCGCGACGTAGATTTTTCGCTTTTCCAACGACACGGCGTAGCCGTCATTGTCGACGCATACGACAAGCTGCCTCACTGGTGCTTTTCCCATGCTCTCGAGCTTGTCACAGCAAGTGCTTGATTTTGAATTCCTTGCGACCGATCCCAGCGGCTTCATACCAATGTATCTCAGCCACGTGGACAGAGCCATCGGCCAAGCGTACACGAGCGACCCCTTGCGCTTGCGCCAGCGACCAGCCCCATAGACCCGCCGCAGCCGGGCGATCTCGCGAATCCTCGATCCTGTGGCGAAGGTCTCGACGCTGGAGATTTCGCCCAGGATCTCGAAAGGCATCGGTCGGTCCTACACCCGGTTATCCACTTTGGCCAGGACTGAAGGCCTCGCTTGGCTCGGGCTTCGGCTTTGCCGTCGGCAGGAAGCCGCCGGATTGGCGGTTCCACAGCTCGGCGTAGAGCCCGCCGCGGCCGAGCAACTCGGCGTGGCTGCCTTCCTCGACGATCTTGCCCTGGTTGAGCACGATCAGCCGGTCCATAGCCGCAATGGTGGAGAGCCGGTGCGCGATGGCGATCACGGTCTTGCCGGCCATCAGGTTGAAGAGGCTCTCCTGGATCGCCGCCTCGGCCTCGCTGTCGAGCGCGCTGGTCGCCTCGTCGAGGATCAGGATGCGCGCGTTCTTCAAGAGCACCCGGGCAATGGCGATGCGCTGGCGCTGGCCGCCGGAGAGCTTCACGCCGCGCTCGCCGACGCGCGCCTCGTATCCCTTGCGGCCGTCCTTGTCCTCGAGCCCAAGGATGAACTCGTGGGCATGCGCGCGCCTGGCGGCCTCGACCGCGGCATCCATGCCGGCGTTCGGCTGGCCGTAGAGGATGTTGTCGAAGACCGAGCGGTGCAGGAGCGAGGTGTCCTGCGTCACCATGCCGACGGCGGCGCGCAGGCTCTCCTGGGTGACGCCGGCGATGTCCTGGCCGTCGATCAGGATGCGGCCCTTCTCCAGGTCGTAGAAACGCAGCATGAGGTTCACGAGCGTCGATTTGCCGGACCCGGAGCGGCCGATCAGGCCGACCTTCTCGCCGGGACGGATGGTGAGCGTGAGCCCGTCGATGACGCGGGCAGGATCGGCCCCGGGCAGGCCCTTGGCGCTGCCGTAGTTGAAGCCGATGGCCTCGAAGCGCACCTCGCCCCTGTCCACCTCGAGCCCGCGCGCACCTGCCGGGTCGACGACGCCGTGGGGACGGGCGATGGTGTCCATGCCCTCCTGCACCACGCCCACGTTCTCGAAGATGCTGGTGACGAGGTTGAGCACCCAGCCCGACATCTGGCTGATGCGCAGGACCAGCGCCGTCACCAGTGCGATCGCGCCCAGCGAGATGGCCTCGCGGCTCCAGAGCCACAGGGCGAGGCCGGTGGTGCCGGCGATGAGCAGCCCGTTGAGCGTGAACAGCAGCGCCGTCATCAGGGTGGTGAGGCGCACGTAATGGCGGTGCTTGGCCGTCTGCTCCTCGAAGGCGGTGCGGGCGTAGGCATCCTCGCGCTCGGCGTGGGCGAACAGCTTCACGGTGAGGATGTTGGTGTAGCTGTCGACGATGCGGCCCAGCAGCATGGAGCGCGCCTCGGAGGCGTCGGTGGAGCGCTCGCGGATGCGCGGCACCAGCCAGGCGACGATCGCCACGTAGGCCGCCAGCCAGGCGAGGAGCGGTGCGGTGAGGCGCAGGTCCACGGCCCAGAACAGCGCCAGCGCGCTCAGCCACTGCACGGCGACGAACACCGCGGCATCGCTGAGCTGCAGGAGCGAGTCGCGCATCGCCGAGGCGGTCTGCATCAGCTTGTTGGCCACCCGGCCGGCGAAGTCGTTGTGGAAGAAGCCGAGGCTCTGGCGCAGCATGTGGCGGTGCGACTGCCAGCGCACGCGCGCCTGGAACGGCGGGGAGAGCACCTGGCTCTTGGTCAGCTCGTAGCCGACGAAGATCACGGGGCGCGCGACCAGCACGACGAACGTCATCCATGCGAGGAGCGCGGCGTGATCCGTAAACAGGGTGGCCGGGCTGGCGAGCCCCTTGAGCAGGTCGATGAGGTCGGCGACGAACTTGGCCAGCACCACCTCCGTGAGCGCGGCAAAGAGGTCGAAGACGAGCACCAGGAGGAACCAGGGCCACACCGGCTGCACGAAATGCCAGTAGAACGCCCACAGCGGCCGGGGCGGAGGCTCGACCGCGGGGCGCGTGAACGGGTCGATGCGCGATTCGAGCCAGCGGAGCATGTCGGCGTCCAATCCTTGCCGGGGTTCGAGGCTCACGCGGCGCCTGCCGATCGGCCGCCGAATAACCGCATGAGGGTGCCGGCAGCGGGGGCGCCGCCAGCCTGAAACCGGATGAAGCTGCTGTGCTGCCTGCGGCCCCGGACGAAATGCTCCGCTGCCACGCGATCCGGGCCTAGCGGCGGATTGTGTCTATTCTGCAGCAGTCGCACGCCCCTGTCCTGCGCGCAGGAAGAGGGGCGCGGCACGGCGGGCAATGCGCTAACCAGCCGGTCCGACTTCCCGCTGGCCAACGGTCCCGCCCGGTGCCTCAATCGTACCATAGCTCGGCCCGTAGACCGCGGGCTGCGGGCGGGCCGCGCCGAACGGAACGAAATGGACAGGGGACATGGATATTGCCGCATGGGCGCTCTGGGCGCTGCTGGGCCTCCTCGGTATCCTGTGGGCGGTGGTGTGGTTCCTGATCTCGGGCTGGGTCTCCACGCTGCTGCAGATCGCCCTGCTCGTCGTCGCGGTATTCTTCTTCAAGTACGGCTGGCAGCGCGCGCCCGCCGAGCTGTGGCGGCGCGCGCGGTCGGTCGGCGCGGTGCTGTGGACCTGGATGCGCGCCCGGGACCCCAAGGTCGCCGCCGCCGCGCCCGCCGTGCGGATCCGGGAGGTCGTGCGCGTGGTGCGCGTCAAGGAGTTCGGCGATGTCAACATCTCGACGTTGCTCTCGCTGCTCGCGCTGGCCGGCCTCATGATCCTCGCCGGCCTCCAGTCTGCGTGAGAGCGTGAGAGCGTGAAGTCGTGAAATCGTGAAGTCGTGCCAGCGGGATCGATCTCACGATCTCACGATTTCACGACTTCGCGATTTTCTTCACGGCCTCACCCGGCCTGCGCCGGGCGCCGCAGATAGCGCGCGCACATCAGTCCGATGAACATCACGATGAGCCCGCCGACGAGCACCGAGGGCAGCGCGCCGAGGGTGGCAAAGCCGATGCTGTAGAGCACCGGCCCCGCCGCCTGGCCCGTGAAGAAGGCCAGCGAATGCATGGACATGGCGGTGCCGCGCGCGGTCGTCGACAACTCGCTCGCCTCGACCTGGATGCAGCCGTGCAGCGTGTAGAAGCCGATCCCCATCACGACGAACAGCGCAATCTGGAGCTGCCACGCCGGATTGAGGGCGATAGCGGCGAACGCCGCGGCACAGATGGCAGCGCCGCCGATCATGAGCTCGCGCCGCTGCCAGCGCCGCGTGATCGGCGTCACCGCGAGCGCGTAGGCGATGCCGCCGATCGAGAACCCGGCGATGACGATGCCGGCAATGGAGGCGCGCGGCTCTCCGGCGGCGAGCAGGAGGAGGGCGACAAACGGGAACAGCCCGAACACCGCAAGGCCCTCCAGGAAGACCGCGAGAAAGCAATACCTGGCGCGCGGGTTCTCCAGGACCCCGAGATAGCGCGAGGGGATCGAGGCGAGGTCGAGCCGGGTCGGGGGCGGCTGCGGCACGCGCCTCAGGTTGAGGACCGCGTTGGCGAGGGCGACAATCGAGCACACTCCCACCCCCAGAAACACGGCGCGCCACCCGAACAGGTCGCTCAGGCCTCCGGCGAACGCCGAGCCCAGGAGATTGCCGCTGACGACGATGGTGAGCCAGCGCGCGATCCCGACCTGGCGCTCGGAGAGGGGCACGGCATCGGCGATGATCGCAATCCCGACCGGGAAGATGCCGCCGGTGGCGGCGCCGCAGACGATGCGGGCGAGGAGGAGCGTCTGGAAGTCCGTCGCCGCTGCGCACACGAACGAGGCGGCGATGACCACGATCAGGCAGGCGAGCATCATGCGCACCTTGCCGATGGCGTCGGCCGCGGGCCCCAGGATCGGCTGCACGATCACGAACGGCAGGGTGAACGCCGTCGACAGCAGCGCCACGTGCCCGGGGTCGATCGCCAGATCCTGGGCGATGGGCGGAATGATCGGGTCGACCGCGCGTGCCGAGAGCGCCGTCGCAAAGCCGATCAGGCTGACGTGCGTGATGAGGCTGGTCGGGGATATGGGCCGGTCGGGCGGAGGCATCGGCCGGACAATGCCGGACTCGGGGCCCGGGAAGAACGCGACATTGTCGCATGGCTGCCCCGTGCGGTGTCAGACCGTGCGTGTCCGGCACCGAGGCAAGCGGCGGACGCCGTGGCGCACAACTGCCGCGGGTCAGCCGATCACCGTGGCGAATCCCTCGAGGATCGTGGTCCAACCGGCCTCGGTGCGTTCCCTGTAGTCCGCCCACGTCGGGTCGATCTCGTGGGTGAGCGTCAGCTCGCAGCCGCGCCCGCGCGGGCTGATCTCGACAGTGACGCGGCTGAGATCGGTCGAGCCCCGCTCGGTGTGGAAGGTGAACACGAGGCGTCGGGGACGGTCGATCTCCAGGTACTCGCCGATATGCTCGACATCGACCCCGCCGCGCCGGTCGGTGAAGTTGAACGTGCCGCCGGCGCGCGCGTCGATCTCGGCCCGCACCATCTGCCCGGTGGACGTCGCGAACAGCGCCTTGCGCGCCTTCTCGACATCGAGCCAGGCATCGAACACGCGTTCGGGCGGGAAGTCGTAGCGGCGCGAGACGCGGATCACGATGGGCTCGGCAGCGGACATGGCGGCTCTCCTCTCGTCGTTCTTCGGCCGGCTTGCGGCCCTCTCGCTCACCGGTTTCCGAGGCCGTCGGGATGGCGATCCGGCACCAGGTTCAGCCTGATGCCGTGCTCGAGCAGCGCCTTGAGCCCTGCCAGCACGAGGGCGAACCCCTCGGTTGCGCCGATCGCCTGCGCGACCACGGCGTCAGCCTCCCCGCGGAAGCCGCGGTTGGCGATGCCGACGAAGGTGGTTCCGTCCGGTCGCGCCTCGAACGTCCATTCGATCTCGGCGGGGCCGCCGTCGCCCGGCCATTCCACGAGGATGCGTCTATTGGGCTCGACGGCCTTGACGCTGACCGGCACCGTGACGCCGTACATGTCCCAGGTCCATTCGACCCGGGCGCCGGGCTCGAGCCGCGCGCTGCCGCGCGAGAACCAGAATTTGCAGGTCACGGCCGGGTCGACGAAGGCCTGGAACACCTCCGCCACTGGACGGCGGACGAGCATCGCCGCCCGCGCCACCGGTGCCGTGCCGAGCTGGAGATTGGCCATGTCGGTCTCCTCGAGATTCTACCTGTCATCCCGGAAGTCGAGCCGCAGGCGAGACTATCCGGGACCTCGCAAGGCAGGCTCCGACTCCCCTCACGAGGTCCCGGATAGCCTCGCCCCGGATCAAGTCCGGGGCTCGGCTTCCGGGATGACGGGTGTTGCCAGCCGATGCGCGTACTCCGTCTCCAGGCGCGTATAGGTGGACCAGAAGCCCGGGGGCTCCAGCTGCGCGAGCCGGTCGGCGAGAATGCCGAGGTGGGCGTGCCAGCCGGCAGCCACGCTCGCCATCCCCTCGGGGCCGAGGTGGCGATGGGTGACGACAAGCAGGACCTGCTCTCCCTCGGGTGCGAGCTCGAAAGTCACCTCGCCCCAGTCCTCGCCCCACGTGTAGGCGATGAGGCGCGGCGGATCGCAGGCCGTGATGCGGCACTTCAGGGTGTGGCCGGCGTCCATCCTGCGGAATTTCTCCGGCGGCGTCTTCTCCGCCGACAGATCGGCATGGCGGAACCGCAGCTCCGCGCGCCCGCCCACGAACAGCTCCATCGGCCCGCCGGCGAGCCACCTGGCGCGCTTCTCGGGCTCGGTGAGCCAAGCCCAGATGCGCTCGATGGGCCCGGGCAGCAGGCGCTCGATGCGCAAGGTGCCTGCCTCGGTGACGATGCCGTAGTCCTCCATCGGCTCACCTCATCGTTTGCGTTTGGGTGGCGAAGGTACGCCCGGCTCGGCTGCCGCTGCCGCCGCAGCGCGGTCCTCGGCGCGCAGCAGCGCCTCGAGGGTGTCGAGGCGGGCCGTCCACACCGCACGCTGCTTGGCGACCCAATCCGCCAGCGCGTCGAGCGGCCGGGCGTCGAGCGACAGGAGATGCTCACGGCCCGCACGGCGACGCCGCACCAGATGCGCACGCTCCAGGATGCGGATGTGCTTGGAGACGCCATTGAGCGACATGGCGAACGGATCGGCGAGCTCGGTCACCCGCGCCTCGCCCTGCGCCAGGCGCTCGAGGATGGCGCGCCGCGTCGGGTCCGCGAGCGCCACCAGGGTATGGTCCAGGCCGGATGCGATGCTCATATTCAACCTCACGGTTGAATATCTGGCGATCGCGGCAGGATGTCAATGACATTCAACCGCGCGGTTGAATTTCATTGCGCGGGGCACGCTCTGGAGACGGCACACCGGGAGAGATCGCAGATCGGGGGGCGAGGTTGGCAGCGAAACGGCGTAACCACCATTGGCACCTTCGACACGGTGGGTTACGGCCCTTCGGGCCTAACCCACCCTACGGCGGCCGGCGGGGCGGTAGACGCCGGCGACGGGATCGTACTCCAGGCGGCCCATGTCCTTCTCGATGGCGGCGCCGGTGGCGCGGCGGACGAGCTCGTCCTCGGTGCGCCGCACCTCGGCCGCGACCTCGCGGGCGGAGCGCATGAGCCAGCGGTAGCCGGCATAGAGCGCGGCGCCGATCAGGGCCAAGAGCACCATCTGCTGCATTGCGACCTCCTCGGCGCCACTGCGCCCGCCATCGAGAAGAACATGGGCCGACACCGCCTCGGCCTAGAGACCGAAGCGGGACCACATGGACCGCGCCTCGATCGCCGAGATAACATCGTCGGCAAACGAGGGTTGGTACGCAAGCCCGTCGTTTCCGGACCAGTGGAAGCCCGGAAGACGGCGAAAGCGCGACAACAGCCCGCCACCGCCCATGGGCACGGCCTTGAGCCGCACGTTCTTGCCGTGCAGGGCGCGCATCTTGCTGCGCAGGTCGGCGATGCCGTCGATGAGCCCGTAGGCGTGCGCCCTGGCGGCCGACCAGAAGGCGCCGGAGAACAGCTCCTCCTCCGGCCCCGCGAGCCTGCCGGCACGGCGCTCCTTGACGATGCCGATGAAGGTCGAGTGCACGTCGCGCTGCAACGCCTCGAGCCGCGCCACGTCCTCCGCCCGCTCCGGCCGGAATGGATCGAGCGCGCCCTTGTCCCTGCCGGCGGTATGGACGCGCCGCTCGATGCCGAAGCGCTCGATCAGCTTGTCGAGGCCGAAGCTCGCCGAGATCACGCCGATGGAGCCGACGATGGAGGAGGGATCCGCGTAGATCTCGTCGCCGGCGAGCGCCAGAAAATAGCCGCCCGAGGCCGCGATGTCCTCGCAGAAGACGTAGACCTTCTTCTCCTTCTCCTCGGCGAGCCGGCGGATGCGGGCAAAGATCAGGTTCGATTGCACGGGCGAGCCGCCGGGCGAGTTCACCACGACGGCGACCGTCGGCAGCTTCGACAGGGAGAAGGCCTTGTCGATGGGGCCAGAAACCGAGGCGAGCGCCAGCCCCGGCCGCAGCGGCGTCGCCATGCCGATCGGGCCGGTGAAGCGCAGCACCGGAACGACGGGACCGCGATTGAAGAAGGCCATCGGGACAGCCTCAGGAGACCCAGGCGTGTTGCAGGTTGCAGAGGTTCAAGCGTTGCCCACGGCTAACGATATGTGCAGCAGATGCGCCAAACTCAAGGCTCTGCCGGCGGGTTGCATATGTCGAGCGGGGCCCCGTGCCGCAAGATGGCCTCGATCTGCGGCCGGAAGCCGTGGCCGGCGCCGTGCAGGATCAGGCCCGGCTGCAGTTGCAGGGCCGCCCGGCTGCCCTTGAGCGCGCGCACCAGGAGGCGCGACGCCGGCTCGCCCGGGCGCGGGTGGATGGGGAGCAGGGCAAGGCCTCCGAAACGCCCCGCCAGGGCCGCCAGGAGGCCCTGCAGCGCGTCCGGACGATGGATCAGGGTCAGGGTGCCGCCGGGGCGCAGCATGGCCGCTGCGAAGCGCATCCAGCGCTCCAGCGAGCCGGGCGGCATGGCGTTGGCGGCCGCCTTGCCGGGCTCGGAGGCGCGCGTGCCGTGTCCCTCGAGGTTGTAGGGCGGATTGACGAGGGCGTGATCGAAGGAGTGGGCGAGCCCGGCCAGCTCGGGCAGCTCCCGCAAGGGGCACGTGATGTCGGCGACGGCGACGTGCACCCGCGCATCGAGGGCGTTGCGGGCGATGTTCTCCCGGGCGAGGGCGGCGAGGCCCGGATCGCGCTCCAGGAGGGTCACGTCGATCTCGCGCAGCCGGCGCGCGGCGGCGAGGCCCACGACGCCCACGCCAGCGCCGATGTCGAGCACCCGCTCGGCACCCGCGGCGCGGAGCGATGCCGCCAGCAGGACGGCGTCCAAACCGGCGCGATAGCCGCCCTCGGGCTGCCGGATGTGCAGCGCCCCGCCGAGGAAGGCATCTTCGGTCGCGGCACCTGCCGGCGCCGCCGGTGCATCGGCATCACCACGGTCCCGGACGCTGCTCACGCCTTGGGCCCGTCGTTGTAGAGCCATTCGCCGAGGCCGGCGTCGGCGAGCGACGTGCGCGCCGCTTCCCAGCGGGAGTCGTCGACCAGCAGGCGCCGCGGGAACGCGCCGATCGAGCCTTCGGCGATGCTCATGTGCTGGTCGGCGACGAAGTGCACGATGCCCTCGTCCTGCAGCACGCTCTGGGCGAAGCTCATGACGACGGGATCGTTGCTGCGCAGAACTTCTCGCATGATCGCTCCACCTCACCGGGCCGTCGGACTCGCTCCGGCCGTAGCGTTGTGTCGCGGAGCCCAGTCCAGGCTTGACTGCCGCGGACGGCCCCCGATTATAGCCGCGAGGCCGGCTGATTGCGGGAGATAGCACACCTTGGGCGGTGTCGTCGCACTCGAGGAGGAACGGGGGCCGTCGCGGGGCCTGCAGCCGCTCCTGGACCTCGTTGCCGACGACATGGGGGCCGTCAACGGCCTGATCCTCGACAAGGCGGTCTCCGACGTCGAGCTGATCCCCAAGCTCGCGCACCATCTCATCGATTCCGGCGGCAAGCGGCTGCGGCCGATGCTGACCATCGCCGGCGCCAAGGCCTGCGGCTATCGGGGCAGCGGCCACATCAAGCTCGCCGCCGCGGTGGAGTTCATGCACACCGCCACGCTCCTGCACGACGACGTGGTCGACGACAGCGACCTGCGCCGCGGCCAGCAGTCGGCGCGCCTGATCTGGGGCAACCAGGCCAGCGTGCTGGTCGGCGATTTCCTGCTGGGACAGGCGTTCCGCATGATGGTGCAGGTGGGCTGCCTGCCCGCGCTCGAGATCCTGTCGAATGCGGCAGCCACGATCGCCGAAGGCGAGGTGATGCAGCTGGCGGCGGCCAAGGACACGTCGACCGGCGAGGGCGACTACCTCGCCATCATCGACGCCAAGACCGCTGCGTTGTTCGCGGCGGCCGCCGAGGTCGGCGCGGCGATCGCCGAGCGCCCGCAGGAGGAGCGGATGGCGTTGGCGTCCTACGGCCGCAATCTCGGCATGGCATTCCAGCTCGTGGACGACGCGCTCGACTACGCGGGCGACAGCAGGCAGCTCGGCAAGTCCATCGGCGACGATTTCCGCGAAGGCAAGATCACCCTGCCCGTGATCGTGTGCCTGCGCCACGGCGGAGACGAGGAGCGCAGCTTCTGGCGGCGCACCCTGAGCGAGGGCCGGATCGAGGCGGCCGACCTGGAGCGCGCCATCCGGCTCATGCACACCCATCGCGCGATCGAGACGACCCTGGAGCGGGCGCGTCAGTTCGGCGCAGGCGCCCGCGACGCGCTGGCCGGCGTTCCGGCCGGGCCAGCCACGAGAGCGCTCGACGACGTCGTCGAGTTCTGCATCGCCCGCGCCAATTGACGCGCCCTCGCCGCAGCGGAACGCTATCCCCCAAACCGGGGTAGTGGCGCCGCGGCGCGCATGCCATCTGACTGGTTACGTGGCTGGGGGTTCTGAACTCCTCGGCCGCGCCCGGCCTCGGGGCATGAGGTCAGGTACGGCTCGAGGGGACGGCCACGCCCGGCCTCGGGGACGAGGTCAGGGTACGGCTCGAGGGAATGGCCGCACCCGGCCCCGGGTGACCAGGTCAGGGTACGGCGCAAGGGGGTGGCCGTGCCCGGCCTCGGGGGACGAGGTCAGGGTGCGGCTCGAGGGGATGGCCGCACCCGGCCCCGGGTGACCAGGTCAGGGTACGGCGCAAGGGGGTGGCCGTGCCCGGCCTCGGGGACGAGGTCAGGGTGGGGCCCAAGGGGGTGGCCGCGCCCGACCGGGGAGAGGTCAGGGCGCGGCCTCTTCGTTCCTGCGAGCGATCGGCGGCAGCCGCAGCTCACGCGCCGGCACCTGCCAGGGTGGTGCTCTTGACCCACCAGCCCGGATGCGCGGCCGCAATGGCGGCGGCCGCGCGCCCGGCGCTCTCGCGGCCGCCGTAGAGACCGAAGCAGGTCGGGCCGCTCCCGGACATGGCGGCGAGCCGGCAGCCGGGCTGCGCCTCGAGCGCCGCTTTGACCTCGCGGATGACAGGAAGCAGGGCCATTGCCGCCGGCTCGAGGTCGTTGCCGCGCTTGCGCATGTAGTCGAGAACGTGCTCGGTGCTCGCGAACGCGGGCGGAACCCACCGAGGTGCGCCCGCGGGCGCCGGCCCGGCGTTCAAGGCCGCGAACACGCGCGCCGTCGGCAGCGGCACGCCCGGATTGACGAGCGCCGCGTGCAGCAGCGGCAATCCCAGCGCCGGCGCAAGATCGTTGCCCACGCCACACAACAGCGCCGGCCGGTCGTCCAGGCAGACCGGGACATCGGCGCCGAGGCGCGCCGCGATCTCGGGCCATGGTACGCCGGCGGCGCGCTCGGGGTTGGCACGCCGGACCGCGCGTAACAGCGCCGCGGCGTCCGATGAACCGCCGCCCAGCCCGGCGGCGACCGGCAGGTGCTTTTCGAGTCGCACCGGCCCGAGCCGCAGGCCCGGGTCCGCCCGACGCAGCAGCACCAGTGCCTTGACGAGCAGGTTCTCTCCGCTGATGTAGCCGGCGAGCGGCCCCGCAACGGCGACCCCGCCCGCTTCACCCGGCACCAGGGTCACCACATCGTGCAGCCCCGCGAAGGTCACCAGGCTTTCGAGGTCGTGGTAGCCGTCGGCCCTGCGGCCGTGCACCGTCAGCGTGAGATTGACCTTGGCACGGGCCAGCTCGCGGACCGAGACGGGCACGACGGCGGCGGCCTATTTTCCCGCACTCGTGGCATCGTCGGTGCGGCTCCTGGCCCGCTCGGCGCGCCGCGGATCCTTGACGCGCCGCACCTGGCGGCTGCGCGGCTCCGGCAGGCCCTTCTCGAGCTTCTCGCGCATCTTGTCGGCGTCGGCCGGCTCCGGCTTCAGCATCAGGGCGTGCGTCCACTGGAAGCGCGCCTCGCGCTCGCGGCCCACGCGCCAATAGGCATCGCCGAGGTGATCGTTGAGCGTGGGGTCGTCCGGGCGGAGGGTAACGGCCAGCTCGAGGTGCTTCACCGCCTGTGGGAAGTTGCCGAGGCGGTAGTGCGCCCAGCCGAGGCTGTCCACGATGTAGCCGTTGTCCGGCCTGAGCCGGACGGCCTTCTCGATCATGGCAAGCCCTTTTTTCAGGTTGCGGTTGTTGTCGACCCAGGTGTAGCCGAGATAGTTGAGGGTGTCGGGCTGATCGGGGCTCAGCTGCAGCGAGCGCTGCAGGTCCGCCTCGGCCTGCGGCAGCTTCTTCAGGCGCTCGTAGGATGCCCCGCGCGCATAGAAGTAGGCCCAGTGCCGGGCCTCCGGCTTGCCGACGAGGGCGATCGCCTTCGTGTAGTAGTCCACCGCTTCGGCGAAGCGGTTGTTCGCCCGCATGATGTTGGCCAGCTGCTCGATCGGCCGGACATCGCGTGGATGCTGGCGCGAAAGCCCCTCGAGCAGGCTTTGCGCGTCGTCGACCTTCTTCAGCTGCGTGAGGTTCACCGCCTTCTTGATCTCGATGGGGATCTCGAGCGGCGTCCCCCTGGGTATGCGGTCGTAGGTGGCGTTGGCGTCGGCGAACCGGTTGGACACCTCCTGGGTGTTGGCCAGAGTGATCAGGGAGAACGTGGAGTTGGGGTTGAGATAGAGGGAGAACTGCAGAAAGATCACGCCGACCCCGAGGGTGCCGTTGTCGCTGGCGAGCAGCTCGCCCAACCCGAAGAACAGCTCGGACATGCCTTCCGTAGCGGTGCTCACCAGCAATGGCGGCCGCTTGCCGGCCTCGATCTCGGCAAGCAGCGCCTGGACCTGGGGGTGCCCGCCGGCCCTCGACTTCTCCAGATGCGCCATCAGGATGCCCTGCGCGAGCTTCATGTCGCCGGCGTTGGCGGCGCTGGCCGCAAAGGCCAGCGCGACGCGGAGAATGCGCTGATCCCCTTTCGGGATCTGACCATAGGTGGCGCGTGCATCGGCCGCGCGACCCGCCACATCGGCGAGCAGCGCCCGGTGGTAGCGCACGAACGAGCTGGTCCAATCCGGCAGCTTCGGCGCTTCCAGGGCGTGCAGCGCCTCGTCGCTTTTCTCCTGCGCCTGGGTGATCCAGGCGAGCGCCAACGCATTCGTCAGCTCGCCGATCGGGTGGGCGGCGGGACCCTTGAAGAGATCCTCGGCCTCCGCGTAGCGGCCGGCCTTGAAGGCGGCAAGACCCAGGAAGGTCTGCGCCAGGCGGTTGGTCGGCTGCAGCGCGGCCAGATCGCGCGCCAGCGCCTCCGCCCGCTGCCAGTTCCCCTGGGAGGCCTCCATCTGGAATGCGGCATCGAGAACGGCGCCATTGCCGGGGTCGTTCTGCAGCACCTTCGCGTAGAAGGCCGCCGCGGCCGGAGCGTCGTGCATCTTGCGCGCCTGCCGGCCCGCCAGGTAGCTGCCCAGCCACGACCGCGTCTCGTCCGGCTTGCTCGCGGCATCGCCGACCTCGGCGCCAGCGGGCACCGTCAGGACGCCCGAGAGCAGCAGGGAGGCGATAAGGCCGGGAAGCGCGTAGGGCCGAACGGGCATGTGACCTCGTGGGGGAGCTGCGTGCATCAATGAACGTGCCGCGATTGCCGACGCTAGCAGAAACGGCCTGCTCGTGCGACTCCGGCGGCTCCGGTCGGCTGATCCGATCCTAACGACGGGAACGTCCACCAGAACGTGACGCAACTACGGCACCGCCCATCGAGTGGATCGGCCTTTGCGGCCGTTTCCGCAAGGGCTGTTCGGCCACACAGGCGGCTTCCACACGCTGGGACGGGTACGCAGGCGCCTCAAACCGCCTCGAAGGCGCTCTCGAGGGCCCTGCCGGCCAGAGCGATCAGACGCCCCGAATCGGCCACGATGCGCCCCATGCTCAAGAAACCGTGAATCTGGCCTGCGAAGCGCTGGTGCACCACGGGCACACCGGCGTCTGACAATGCCCGAGCGTAGGCCTCGCCTTCGTCGCTCAGCGGGTCGAAGCCCGCGGTGACCACCAGCGCCGGAGGCAGACCGCGCAAGCTCGGCGCCCTGAGCGGGGAGGCGCGCCAATCCGCCACGTCGGCGGGCGAGCGCAGATAGTGGCCGACGAACCAGCGCATGGTCGACCGGCGCAGCGGCAGCTGCTCGGCATGGCGCACATGCGAGGGCCGGTCCAGCCCCATGTCGGTTGCAGGATAGATGAGAAGCTGGAACACGAGCGGCAGGCCGCCCCGGTCACGGGCGTCGAGCGCGACGACAGCGGCCAGATTGCCGCCGGCGCTGTCTCCGCCGACCGCCAGCTGCGCGGGGTCGATGCCCAGGGATTGGGCATGCCCGGCGATCCAGCGGGTGGCATCGATGGCGTCGTCCACGGCGGCGGGGAACTTGTGCTCGGGGGCGAGGCGATAGTCGACGGCAACGACGATCGCACGCGCGGCATTGGCGAGTGCCCGGCAGGCCTGGTCGTGGCTCTCCAGGTCGCCGATGACCCAACCGCCGCCGTGGAAATAGACGAGCGCCGGTTGCGGCCGGCCCTCGTCTGCTCCGATGCCGCGGTAGAGCCTCAGCGGGATCGGCCCGGCATGGCCCTGGGCTGCAAGGGCCGCGACATGGGCGACGGGCTCAGGATCGGGCTGCAGGGCTAGCCGCGAGGCCAAGAACGCCTCGCGCGCCTCGGCCGGCGTCAAAGTCTCGTAGGCCGGCCGGTTGACCGCGACGATCAACTCGACCACCTGCGCTGCGTCGGGATGCAGCCGTTCGTCGGGCATGGATTCCCCCTCTGGCTTGCAGGGACCTGCTTCGGTCGATGTCCCCTGAGCACCTTCATACTATATGAGGCGTATGGCCGACCCCGGGCAACCCATGTAGAAGGCCCTATGCGCACGCGGAGCAGCTACGACGAGCTGATCGGCAGGCTGGCGGTCCCGCACCACGGCGGCCCGGCGTATCACGCGCTGCTCCGCGCCGGTCTCGAAGCGCTTCGCGCCGTCCGCGCAGGGCTTCGCCACGAGAGCGCGGAGGTGCGCCGCCACTGCTGCCTGTTCCTCGACCATTTCGTGACCCAGGAGACCATGGACGATCTGGCCGCCATGCTCGACGACCCGGACGCCGGCGTCCGCTGCGCGGCTCTGCACGCGCTGGCCTGCGACCGCTGCAAGGAAGGCTCCTGCGGCCCCGACGAGACGAAGGTGCTTCCGCGCGCCATGGCCTTGCTGGCCGCCGATCCGGACGCGCATGTGCGCGGCCACGCAGTCGGACTGGTGGGCCGGTGGGTGCATGCCAATCCGGGCGCCGAGGCGGCCATCCTGCGCGCGATGAGGTCCGATCCCAGCCCCGCGGTGCGCAAGAGGGCCGGCTGGATCGCTCCCGGCGGCACCATCTATCGCAAGACCGCACCCAAGGCTCGCAGGAGAGCGGGGACGAGGCCTACCGGCGCGGGCGCAGCCCGGTGCGCGCCTGCATCAGGGCAAAGCCCAGCAGGTTGAGGCCGCGCCACGTCCGCGGATCGAGCGCCCGCACGTCCTTGCCGGAAAGGCCGATGCCCCAGATCGTGTCCCGGGGACTCGCCTCCACGAGCACCTTGTCCCCGGTGCCGACGAGCCATTCTCCGAGCTCCGGGTTCTGGGCGAACTTGGCAGTGTTGCCGCGCACGACGATCTCGAAGCGGCGCGCCACCCAGAGCTGCTCGTCGAAATCCTCGACGATGCGCCCGAGCGACTTGGCTGCGGCCGGATCGGGGGCGGAAAGGATGCGCAGGCGTGCGTCCTCGTCGCCGAACAGCCGGGCCTTCTCGGCCATCATGTAGTGCTCGGCCGTCGGATAGCGATCGCCCTCGATCGTGAAGCTCGCGGGCCACCATTGACTGAGCACGTGCTTGCCGACTTCCGACGTCTTGGCTGTGTGGCCCCAGAAGAACAGGAACTCGGCGCGCCAACCGTCCTTGATGGCTCGCTCCAGATCCTCGCGGCTATGGATTTCCATGACCGATCCCCCTTGGTGTCACACCCGGAGCACTGACACCATCGAGCCAAAGCTTCCACCCGTCATCCCGGAAGCCGAGCCGAAGGCGAGGCTATCCGGGACCTCGTGAGGCAAGTCGGAGAACGCACCTCACGAGGTCCCGGATCGGAGTGCTGCTCGCGCAAGCGCTCGCATCTCTCCGTCCGGGATGACGGGTAGAAAGATGCTCGACGGTATGACACCTCACATGCCCGAGTAGTTGGGGCCGCCGCCGCCCTCGGGCGGCACCCAGTCGATGTTCTGGTTCGGGTCCTTGATGTCGCAGGTCTTACAGTGCACGCAGTTCTGCGCGTTGATGACGTAGCGCGGGTTGCCGTCCTCCTCGACCCACTCGTAGACCGCGGCGGGGCAGTAGCGGGCCGACGGGCCGGCGTAGACGTCGTACTCGGATTGCCGCTGCAGGTCGAGATTCGCGACCTTGAGATGCACCGGCTGGTCCTCCTCATGGTTGGTGGCGGAGAAGGAGACGTTGGTCAGCCGGTCGAAGGTGAGCCTGTTGTCGGGCTTGGGATAATCGATGGGCCTGGCGCGCCGCGACGGCTCGAGCCCTGCGTAGTCGGCCTTGCCGTGCTTCAGGGTGTAGCCGAGACCGATGCCCGGCAGCAGCGTGTTGGCCCACATGTCGGCACCCGAGAGCACCGTGCCGAGCACCGTGCCGAACCGGGACAGCATCGGCTTGGCGTTGCGCACGCGGCGCAGATCGCGGGCGATGGGGCCTTCGAGCACGGCCTGCGGGTAGGCCTCCAGCGTGTCGTGCGCCCGGCCTGCCGCGATCGCGGCGAAGGCGGCCTCGGCGGCGTGGATGCCCGACAGGATGGCGTTGTGCGAGCCCTTGATGCGCGGCACGTTCATGAAGCCCGCCGCGCAGCCTGCCAGCACGCCGCCCGGGAAGGCCAGCTGCGGGATCGACTGCCAGCCCCCCTCGGTGAGCGCGCGCGCGCCGTAGCCGATGCGGCGGCCACCCTCGAAGGTGTCGCGGATCATGGGATGCGTCTTGAAGCGCTGGAACTCGCCGTAGGGCGAGAGGTAGGGGTTGGCGTAGTTCAGGTACACGACGAACCCGACCGCCACCAGGTTGGCGCCGTAGTGGTAGAGGAACGAGCCGCCGCCGGTGCGGTTGTCGAGCGGCCAGCCCAATGTGTGCTGCACGAGCCCCGGCCGGTGCTTCCCGGGCTGCACCTCCCAAAGCTCCTTGAGGCCGAGCCCGTACTTCTGCGGCTCGCGGCCCTTGGCGAGGCCGAACCGCTCCATGAGCGTCTTGGCGAGCGAGCCGCGGGCGCCCTCGGCGATCACGGTGTACTTGGCCCTGAGCTCGATGCCGCGCTGGAACCGGTCGGTGGGCTTGCCGTCCTTGCCGATGCCCTTGTCGCCGGTGGCGACGCCCGCGACCGCGCCCGCCTCGCCGTAGAGCACCTCCGCGGCGGCGAACTCGGGGTAGATGTCGACGCCCAGCCCGGTCGCCTGCTCGCCCAGCCAGCGCACCACGTTGCCGAGGCTCACGATGAAGTTGCCGTGGTTGCTCATCAACGGCGGCATGACGAGGTTGGGGATGCGGAGCGCGCCTGAGGGGCCGAGGTAGTAGAAGCGGTCCTCGGTCACCGGGGTGTCGATGGGGGCGCCCTTCGCCTTCCAGTCGGGGATCAGGCTGTCGAGGCCGACGGGGTCGATGACGGCGCCGGAGAGGATGTGGGCGCCGACCTCCGAGCCCTTCTCGAGCACGATGACGGAAAGCTCGGCTCCGGCGGAGGCGGCGAGCTGCTTCAGGCGGATGGCCGTGGCGAGACCGGCGGGACCGGCGCCCACGACCACCACGTCGCACTCCATCGCTTCGCGCGGCTCTTGCTCGGCTCCATCGGTTGCCATCGGCTGTCCCTGCGGCAGGTTCGGTTTCTGGCTTGTAGGGTTCGCCGGTTCGATAGGTCGGCCGGTCGGCGAACGTCAAGGGCCCGCACCCGTCATCCCTGAACGGGGCGATGCGGGCCGAAGGCGAGCAGCGCTGCCCCGGACTTGATCCGGGGTCCGGGACCGCGGGAGGTTTCGGTACAGCTTGCCTCTCGAGGTCCCGGATAGCTTCGGCCCCTGCGGGGCCTCAGCTTCCGGGATGATGAGGTGGACGGCCCCCTCGCGGCATCGCTGTGCCAAGCTGGCCGGTGATGATTCGGATCCAGCAGAGGGAGGCCGTCCATGAGCGAGGCTATCACATATCGGATCGGGTTTGACGTGGCGAAGGGGGTTTTCCAGGCGCATGCTGTGAAGAACGAGCCGGGCGAGCCGGTGGCGTTCAAGAAGCGGCTGAAGCGCGCCCAGGTGGAGGCGTTCTTTGCCCGGCCTGCCGCGCTCGCTGATCGGCCTGGAGGCGTGCGGGTCGGCGCACTACTGGGCGCGGGTGGCGCGCCGCTACGGGCACGAGGTGCGGCTGATGCCGCCGGCCTACGTGAAGGCCTACGTCAAGCACAACAAGACCGACCCGCTGGACGCGGAGGCGATCTGCGAGGCGGTGGGGCGGCCGACCATGCGCTTCGTGCCGATCAAGGAAGAGGCCGACCAGGCGATGGTGGCGCTGCATCGCATACGCGCCTCGTTCGTGGAGAGGCGCACCGCGGCGGGCAACCAGCTGCGCGGCGAGCTGTCCGAGTTCGGGATCGTTGCGCCGGTCGGCAAGCGGGGCTTGAGCGATCTGCTGAGCCTGGTCGAGACCGGGGCTGAGGGGTTTTTGCGCCTGCCCGCGGCGTTGCGCCTGGTGCTGGCGGAGCTGGCTCGGCAATGGAGAGCCTGCGACGAGGTGGTGCGCGGCATGGACCGCGCGATCGCGGCGAGCGTGAAGAGGAGCCCGCGTGCCATGCGGCTGACCTTTATGCCGGGCATCGGACCGGTGGGGGCGAGCGCCATCGACGCCATGCTGCCCAACCCGGGCGTGTTCAAGAGCGGGCGGCCTTTCGCGGCCTTTCTCGGGCTGACGCCACGCGAGGACAGCTCCGGCAAGACCGTCCGACGTGGAGGGATCACCAAGAAGGGCGACACCTATCTGCGCCGCATCCTGGTGCAGGGGGCGACCTCGTACCTGGCGAAGGTGCGCTGCGGACAGGCCAAGGGCGCCTCGGCGTGGGTGCTCAGGATGGCAGCCCACCCCAAGCGCAAGCTGGCGGCGGTGGCGCTGGCCAACAAGATGGCGCGCATCGCCTGGGCGATGCTGGCCAAGGATGAGGATTACCGTGCGCCGGCTGCGGCGCTCGCGGCGGCGGCCTGACGGCCGCCGCAGAGGCCAAAGGCCGGAGCACGGGTAGAGGAGGGCAAGGAGCCGAGATGGCGTGATCTTGGCACCCATCACTTTCCTCCGTCGATTTTCGATTGACCTCACGACTCGGCGTGTGATTCAGAGAGTCCGCCACGAATCAGGGCGGAGATTTGCGAGACATGGCAGGTGGGATCGAGGCGATTGCCGCGTCGATCTCGGCTGATCTGGTGCGGCGTCTGCCGAGACAGAACAAGAAGCAGCGCGAGGGGCTGGCGTTGCTCACGGCAACCATGCTGGACGTGCGGTCGGCCAACCTCATGGACTTGGCGGCGTCATTGCCGCGCGCATCCGAGCGTATCGACATGCGCTATCAGTGGATCGCGCGCCTGCTCGGCAACGAGCACATCGATACCGATGCCGTGATGGCGCCCTATGCCCGTGAGGTGCTGGAGCGCGCCTCGGCCGAGGGCCAAGCGTGGTGTCGGCCGCGGCCTTCATGAGCAGATCGTAGATCGCTCGCTTGTTCTGGTAGGCGATGTCGGCGATCGGCGCCGGCAGCGTGTAGACGATGTGGAAATAGCCCACGGGCAGCAGCTCGGCCTCGCGCTCGGCGAGCCACTGCCTCGCCGCTGCTTGCGGCAGGAGTTGTAGGAGATGGTGGTGTGCGCGCAGGCGTCGTTCTCGCAGCGCGCGACATGGCCCCCGAGCGCGGCCGTGCGGCAGCGCTCGATTGCACTCATCACCTTCAACTGGTCGAGGCTGACGTGCCCGCGGTTGGCCTCACGCCAGGCGGGACCGTGGTCGCGGAAGATATCCGCGACCTCCAGAGCTGGGCGGCCCACGCCGGTGGCGCGCTATGCGGCCTTGGGACCCGGCTTGGGACTCCGGCGCTTCTTCCTCAGCCTGCGGTGCTTGGAGCCGAGCCGCGCAAGCGGGCTCTCGATGGCGGCGATGCGGCCTGTGGCCACGCGCGTGTAGCGCGCCGTCGTATCCAGCTTGGAATGTCCGAGGACCGCCTGGATGTAACGAATGTCGATCCCCTTCTCGAGCAGGTCCGTCGCGAACGAGTGCCGGAGCGAATGCAGGCTGATCCGCTTCGTGATCCCCGCGGCTGCTGCCGACTCGTCGAAGATGCGGCTCAACTGGCGGTACGTAAGATGCTGCCCTTGCCGACGGCCAGGAAACAGCCAACGCTCCCCTGCCGGTACGCCGGCGTCAAAGCGTGTCGGGCGTACCTTCCACCATTCCCGCAGCGACAACAGCAGCTCCGGCGGCAGCATGACGTGCCGGTCCTTGCGACCCTTCCCCTGCGCGCTGTCGATGTCGCCATCCTTGAGGCGGACAATCTCGCCGGCGCGAAGCCCACAGCCATAGCCGAGGGAGAGCATCACGCGATCCCTGAGGCTGACGGCCATGTCAAGCAGCCGCTCGGCTTCATTGGGGCTCATGGTGAGCGGCAGCTTCTGTGGCTCCTTCAGGGGTAGATCTCGGCCGCGAGATCGTGCCGCCTCAGCGTGACCCGGAACAGGAACTTCACCCCAGTCATGATCCGGTTGCGATTGGGGATGCTGAGCCCGGCTTCGACCAAGTGCAGCTGGAAGCGGCGAACATCGTCGGCGGTGGCCGTGTCGGGTGAGGCCTTCAAGAACGCCGCAAACCGCCGGCAGCTGTATATATGGCTGCGCTGCGAATGGGGCCCCAGCTTGCGCGCAGCCATATCCTCGATCATGCGCTGGCGCAGCGGGCTGACGGTGCTATCAGTGCTCATGGGGAGCTTCTCCTGAGTGAGGTCTATCAACACCTCATCTTCCTCAGGACGGGGCTCCCCACCCCGCTATCAGCGCGCTCTCAACCCGCTTCCGATCCCTCCATCGGGCACCCCCGCGCAGCGGCTATCGCGGCAGCGATTTAGTGCTTTGGCACACTTGCTCCGGTCTGAACCCGTCAGGTTCCGGACCATATAGGCCATTGCCATGCTTGCATGGGGCGACAGAGCCCTACTCAGCACTCCCCGCATGGTCCCGCATGGGCTGGCCGGCGACCCAGGTCTGGTGGATCGCGATGTCCAGGGGGTCGAAGGCGACGAGGTCGGCGCGGTAGCCGGGGGCGATGGCGCCGAGCGTATCGCCCAGGCCGAGGAAGGCGGCGGGCTCGGCGGAGGCGAAGCGCAGGGCCTCGGTCAGCGGCACGCCGAGCAGGGCCACGCAGTTGCGCACGGCGTCGGCCATGCCGAGCGCGGCGCCGGCGAGGCGGCCGTCGGGCGTCGTGCAACGTCCGGCCTCCACCTTGACCTGCCGGCCGTCGAGCACGAACTCCGATCGGAGGCCGCCGACCGGCGGCATGGCGTCGGTGACGAGCATGGGGCGCGCGAGGCCGCGCAGCGCCAGCCGCAGCATGGCCGGGGCGACGTGGTGGCCGTCGACGATCATGCCGAACCACGCGCCGGAGCTCTCCAGGGCGGCAGCGATGGGGCCGGGCTCGCGGCTGTCGAGCGGGCGCATCGCATTGAAGAGATGAGTGAAGCCGGTGAGGCCCTCGGCCAGCGCCGCTCTGGTCTCGGCATAGGTGGCCATGGAGTGGCCGAGCGCCACGCGCACGCCGGCGGCGACGAGGCGCGCAATGAAGCCGGCCGGGACCCGCTCGGGCGCCAGGGTCACCAGCGCCACGCCTGCACCATGCCCCGTGATGAGCTCGAGGTCGGCTGCGTCCGGGACGCGGAGCATCGCGGGGTCGTGGACACCGGGCTTGCCGGGCGCAAGGAACGGCCCCTCGAGGTGAATGCCAAGCACACCGGGGTGCGTCCGCGCCGCCTGGTCCGCGGCGGCAAGCGCGGCGCGCATCTTGGCCGGCGTATCGCTGATGAGCGTCGGCAGCAGCGCCGTCGTCCCGAAGCGGCGGTGCGCCGCGGCAATGGCGGCCATCGCCTTGGGGGTGGGCGCGTCGTTGAGAAGCACGTCGCCGCCGCCGTTCACCTGCACATCGATGAACCCCGGGGCAAGCCACACGCCCTCCGGCAGGACGGTGACGGTCGTTGCGGCCGGGACAGCGCCCCGCGGGACAACCTCCTGGATGCGGCCGTCCTCGATGACGACGGCAGAGTCCTCGAGCAGGCGTGCGCCGTCGAACAGGGTGCCGGCCATCACCGCGTGGCGTACGCTCCCCGTCATCGCGTGCGCGTCACCTTCTGCAGATGACGCGGCTGGTCCACGTCGGCGCCGCGGCGCGCGGCCAAGCCGATCAGCATGGCATAGAAGCTCTGGATCAGGCAGACCGCGTCCGTCTCGGGATGATCCGGCGCCAGCGCGGGCAGACGCCCGCCGCCGGCGGCGCCCGCCTCGGTCGTGAAGAGGGCCGTGCCCTTCTGCCTCAGCTCGGTCGCCAGCCGGGCCATGCCGGCCGCCGCCTCGTCGGTCGGCGTGAACATCAGCAGGGGGTAGCGCGAGGACACGAGCGCTACCGGCCCGTGCAGGAACTCTGCGCCGCTGAACGCCTCGGCGTGGAGATGGCACGTCTCCTTGAGCTTGAGCGACGCCTCGCGCGCAATGGGCAGCGTGGGGCCGCGGCCGATGGTGACCAGGCTCGAGGTGGCGGCGAGCGCGTCCGTGGCCTCGCTCCAGTCGAGCGTGCCGGCCTCGGCGAGCCGGCCGGGCAGCCGTGCAATCGCCTCGGCGAGCCTGGCATCGCCGGTCCAGGCGGCCGTGAGGCGCAGCAGCACGGCGAGCGCGGCGACGAAGGTCTTGCTGGCGGCGACGCTGAGCTCGGGCCCCGCCGCCATGGGCAGGACGATGTCGCTGGCGCGCGCCAGCGGGCTCTCGGGGTCGTTGACGATGGCGGCGCCGAGCGCGCCCGAGGAGCGGGCGGCCAGCGCCATCTCGATCAGGTCGTCGCTGCGGCCGGACTGCGAGATGGCGAGAAACAGCTGACCCCGCAGGCTGAGGCGCCGGCCGTAGACGCTGGCGATGTTGGGCGCGGCCTCGGCCACGGGGATGCCGAGATGGCGCTCGAAGAGATGCTTGGCGAAGGTGGCCGCGTGCGCGGAGGTGCCGCGCGCGCAGGTGACGACGACGCGAGGCGGGCGGCGCTCCAGGCGGGCCACCAGCTCGTCGATGGGCATCGCGAGGCCCTGCTCCTGGCGGCCGAGGACGGCCGGCGCCTCCCTGATCTCCTGCGCCATCCTGGCTTCCATGCGGCTCACGCCTTCGCTCCCGGCCGGCTCTGCCATGTCTGCGTTCCTCGATCTCACCCCGTGAGCGCCGGCGCCGCCGGAGTAGCACCCCGGGCAAGCTCCCGGGCCAGTTGCAGCGCCCCGTCGAGGGCGTCGCCTGCGGGCTCCACCAGCCGCGCCCGTGTGGCGGGGGCAAGCCACGGCTCGATGCTCCCGGCGAGGCCGCCGGCCAAGGCCAGCAGCGCGGCCCCGTGCGCCGCCAGGCACGCCGCCAGCGCGTCGACATGGGCGGCGGCGTCCCGCATCAGCGTGCGCGCCGCCCGGTCCGAACGCGCCGCGTGCCCGACCACCAGCGGGGCGAGGGCGGCATAGTCGCGCGGACGCGCCGAGGCCATCCAGCGCACCATGGCGTGAGGGTCGTCGCCGAACCGCCCGGACACCTGGCGCAGGAGGCCGGTCCATTCGGCGCGGCCGTCGAGCGCCTCGAGCGCCCGGCGCACGGCCTCGCAGCCGAGCCAGGCGCCGCTGCCCTCGTCCGACACGGGAAAGCCCCAGCCGCCGACGCGGTAGTGCTCGCCGCCCAGGATTGCCCAGCCGATGCTGCCCGTGCCGACAATGACCACGCCGCCATCCCGGCCGCGGTGCGCACCGACGCACGCCGCGTGCGCGTCGGTGGTGATGAGCATGCGCCGGAAGGGATGATCGCGATAGCTGCGCGCCGCGGCAGCCTCCGCGGGCTCGCTGGCGCCCGCCATGGCGAGGCAGGCGACCATCGACGTGCCGTCGGGCGCGAGGCCCGCCTCGGCCAGGCACTGCCGCGTGGCCTCGCGCACAGCGCCGAAGGCGGCCTCCAGGCCCAGGCGGATGTTGGCGGGGCCTGCCGCACCCGTGCCGAGCACGGCCCCGGCGGCGTCGGCGAGGCGCGCGCGGCAGGAGGTGCCGCCGCCGTCGACCCCAAGAAAATGTAAGGTTTTGCCCACCTGCACGATCTTGCCCCTGACGCCTATCTATGGATTGGCGCGCCGAGATCCAAACGGATGCAAGCGATGGTTAACGCCGATACCGAGCGTCCGGCACCGCGCTACGCGGGCATAGACGCATGGGCACCGCGCGATGCCCTGGATGCCATGATCGAAGGCCAGCTCGCCGCGGTGGCAGCGGTGCGGGCGGCGCGCGGCGCGATCGAAAGGGCGGCGCTGGCGATGGAGGCGCGCCTGCGCGACGGCGGACGGCTGATCTACGCGGGCGCCGGCACCTCCGGGCGGCTGGCGGTCCAGGACGGCGCCGAGCTGATGCCCACGTTCAGCTGGCCGCCGGAGCGGCTGCTGCTGCTGATCGCCGGCGGCAGCGAGGCCCTGATGCAGGCCGTGGAAGGCGCCGAGGACGAGGCCGCCAAGGCCGCGGAGCTCATCCATCGGCATGCTCTCGGTCCTGCCGACGTGCTGATCGCCGTCGCTGCCAGCGGCACGACACCGTTCACCGTGACGTGCGAGCGCGAGGCCAGGCGCCTCGGAGCGTTGACCATCGGGATTGCCAACAACCCGGGCACGCCGCTGCTCGAGGCGGCCCGGCATCCGATCCTCCTCGACACCGGGCCCGAGCCGATCGCGGGCTCGACGCGCATGAATGCGGGCACCGCCCAGCGCATCACGCTCAACCTGCTTTCCTCGCTCGTGATGATCCGGCTCGGCCGCGTCTACAAGGGCCTGATGGTCGATGTGCAGGCCTCCAATGCCAAGCTCGCGCACCGGCGCGAGGCCATTGTGTGCCGCCTCACCGGCGGGAGCCCGCAGGACGTGCGCGATGCGCTCTCCCGCGCAGGGGGCAGCGTCAAGCTGGCCGTGCTGCTGCTGGAGGGCGGCGACCTGGAGACGGCCAGAGCGGTCCTCGATCGCGCGGGTGGACGGCTCGATGCAGCGGTGACGCTGCTGGCGCAGGAGCGCCGGCTCCGAGCCGGATCGGCGTGAGGATATCCTCAGTAGTCCGTTCAGCAAGAACCGCACTGCCAGACACGGTGCGGCAACGCTTTACCCGATGAAGCCTCCTCTACGTTTACGGGTTTTGCCCGATGGTGCAACTCGCTGGAGCGGGTCCAGTAGGGACGCGCCCGAATGAGGGCAGCCATCGTCAATCACCATCCTGGAGGAGTTCGGCTCATGAAACACGGACCCGCGCTTGCAAAGGCAGCGTTCATCCTTGCCGCGTCGGCCTCCCTTCTCACAACGGCCACTGGGGTATCGGCCCAGGGATTGCGGGAGCTCATGGGGGATCGAGCCGAGGGCCGCGGGGATCTCCGCGATCTCATGCTCGATCGCATGGCGGGCCGAGAGGATTTGCGCGACCTCCTGAAGGATCGCTTGGAGAGCCGCAAAGATCTCCGTGACCTCATCCTCGACCGCCTGGCGGGCCGCGAGGATTTGCGCGACCTCCTGAAGGATCGCTTGGAAAGCCGCAAAGATCTGCGCGACCTCATCCTCGATCGCCTGGCGAGCCGCGACGACTTGCGCGATCTCATGCGGGACCGCTTCGAGAGGCGCAAGGATATCCGCGACCTAATCCTCGACCGCCTGGCGAGCCGCGACGACGTGCGCGACCTCGCGCGGGACCGCTTCGAGAGGCGCAAGGACATCCGCGACCTCATCCTCGACCGCCTGGCGAGCCGCGACGATCTGCGTGACCTCCTGAGGGACCGCTTGGAGAGCCGCAAGGATATCCGCGACCTCCTCCTCGACCGCCTCTCGAGCCGCGACGATCTGCGCGACCTCCTGAAGGACCGGTTGGAGAGGCGCAAGGACCTGCGCGAGCTCATCCTGGACCGTGCCAGGAGGTCGGAGGGCGACAGCCCTGTATTGGAACGGCTGCGCGACCGGCTTGGCGAAGGCGACTAGACGCCCCCCGTCGTGTTGGCATTCCCCACGGACGCCTTTGTCCGGCGGCAGACATGGAGACACCCAATGAAGAAGGCCGTGCTCGTCGCGACCGCGCTTTTGGTCGCGCCACTGACTTTGTCCGGTCAGGAAGTACGAGACAGAGATCGCTTTGCGCCGCCCGGCCAGGCGATTCCCGTGCAGAAGGGCGGCGCACCCGGCGGTGCGACGGAGCGCACCGAGGAGCAACCCCCATCCGCGTTCAAGGAGCGCGTGGCTGACACGATCG